>Ga0181606_10005309_pt1 | contig 10640 bp, 9 predicted proteins | sample 041ome_10_FD_132994 | JGI IMG/M metagenome (GOLD analysis project Ga0181606, IMG submission 132994) | Coastal salt marsh microbial communities from the Groves Creek Marsh, Skidaway Island, Georgia - 041412US metaG (megahit assembly) | ecosystem: Environmental > Aquatic > Marine > Intertidal zone...
AGTGCCAGTTTAGTTGGTATTGCGATGGTAAGTCTGATGAGATATATGACCATAAAACCTATGAAAGCATTTACAAGTTAGCTGATCTAGTATATAATATGGATATAGATGTTACTGATGGAGCTACACATTATCATGCGAATTATGTTCAACCTAACTGGTCTAAAAGTATGCCAATGGTAGCAGTTGTAGACACACACATTTTTTATAAGATGAAATAATTATGCTACAGATGTCTCATTATGTTGTTACCGGTGGATGCGGATTTATAGGATCTCATTTAGTTGAGGCTCTGTTAGCCATGGAATGTTGTGTAACTGTTGTTGATGACAAACGAAATGGAAAGCATGTAATAGATCACCCCTTTGTGCAGTATTTGCATTGTGCGGTAGAAGATGTTAATATCGCAACTGATACCCCTATTGATGGAATAATACATTTAGCAAATACTCCTAGAGTCCGTCTTTCTATGGAAGACCCTAAAGATGCTATTTTAAACAACATAGTTCCTACCGTGGCTGTTTGTGAATGGGCAAGAGAGTATAAGTGTCCATTATATTTTGCACAATCTTCAAGTAGACTTTCTTCAAGTGTCTACTCAAATCCATATACATTTGGAAAAACAATAGCAGAAGAAAATATAAAACTGTATAAAAAATTGTGGGGTATAAAAAGTCATTTGTTGTATTTTTATAATGTGTATGGTCCTAGAGAAGCAGACTATGGAGAACATAGTACTGTAATCAGGAGTTTTAAAAATCAAATATTGAAAAATGAACCACTAAGAATATATGGAAGTGGAAGAAAGTCAAGAGATTTTACTTTTGTTTCAGATGCTATAGCGGGTATAGTTAAATTGCTTTTGCTTACTCCCTCAAAGCGTCCTGATTATGTCATGTTGGGTAAGGGCGATCCTAAAACTATTCTTGAAATTGCAAAAGCGTTTGACCACCCTTACATTCATGAATTTGATAAACCCGGTGAAGCAGAAAAAACTTTTTGCGACAAACCATTCATCGAAGGAAAATTTGATGTGATAGATTATATTAAAAAATGGAAAAAATTAAATGCATAAGTTAGTAGTAGATAATGACTTAACTGATAAGTCAAAAGTGACCGATGTGTTTCTTATAACGAAACAATTCAAAACACAGGTTGAGTTTTCTCAGCATATTGAAAAGAAGGCGCACAAGACAGATAGTAGCCTAATTGACATTTTGGTTGAATATTGTGTAAAGCAAGAGATTGAAATTGAATCGGTCAAAAAACTAGTCACGCCTTCTCTTAAAGAAAAAATCAAGGTGGAGGCAGAATCTCTTAACTTGATGAAAGAAAAGACAATGAAGTTACCGTTTTGAATATTATTATTACAGGCGCATCCAGTGGTGTTGGTAAATGTTTAGCAGATGCTTTAGAGATCGAGCACCGAGTATTCAGAGTAACTAGAGAGATTGCTAATCTAGATTACCCCGAAGCATCTTTCTTGACGGATTTACCTTTTGATAATACAGACATTCTAATAAATTGCGCTGGACATGACATGGGAGGGAAGGTTCCTTTTGCTGACCATTTGTTCGGGCATTGGACAAAGATCATTAACACTAATTTAATTAGTGCAATGCGACTTTCTCAGTTAGCGATACAAAGCAATGAAAATGTTACTATTGTCAACATAACAAGCACTAACATAGATCAATATTATCCTGGTGATTTGGTATACTCTCTTACAAAAAATGCTTTACAACAGTTTGGTGAGATGTTACAATTAGAATATCCTACAAGCACTATAAAGGAAGTGAGACTAGGACTTACTAAAACAAACTTTAACAATAACCGTCATAAAGTTAATCACAAGCCAATAGATAATCTTTATGATATGCCGCATCTAAGTCCTGAATATGTGGCGACTGAAATATATAGATTTATTTTTAGTGATGAAACTTTTATTAGGATTGCTCCTTGAATAATGATTATGGTTGGCAGTTGTATCACTGGCACATTGAAATCAGTGCTAAGTGTACCTTAAAATGTCCTCGCTGTCCTAGAACAGAACTGCCTGCTACTTCTTGGACTAACAAAGAATGGACGCTTGTTGAGTTTATGAGCGCATTCACACCTAAGTTTATTCAAGATAATGTGAAGCGTTTTACATTCTGTGGCGATATAGGTGATCCAATCTATTGCCGAGACTTAATAGATATCTGCGAATACATCAAAAGAATAAAGCCGAACTGTCACATATTCATTATTACTAATGGCTCTTATAAGAAGGAAGAGTGGTGGGTTAAACTTGCTCGTACATTGAATGAATACGACACAGTAAATTTTAGTGTTGATGGATTTGATGACGAATCAAACAACAAGTATAGAGTGAACAGTGATTGGGATAGTATCATGACAGGCATGAATATTATGGGTCACATGTCAAAAGCGTTTGTTGTCTGGGCGGCAATCTATTTTAAATTCAATCAATCTCATATTGATGAGATGACTAATCTTGCAACAGATGTAGGGTGTGATTCTATACAATGGACAAAGAGTACAAAGTTTGCAAGCAAATATGATGCATATGGTCCCAAAGATCCGTTAGAACCTGATGAGAAATATATCAGTAAAACAAATCGCTATGAAAGACATACTGACAAACTCACAGATCGTTTACAGCCTATTGATGATTACATGGCTACAAATGAAAGTCTATTTCAATCAACTGCTCCTATAGGAAATATATTACCTTTGTGTTTGGTTGGTAATAGAGGCATGTATCTAAGTGCTGACGGAACTTTACATCCTTGTTCGTGGACAAGTTTCCCTTATGTTGCAATGACTGACGGAGACAAGACAATAAATTATCAGGATAGTTTCTTTGCTATGTACAGAGAACAACTATCTGTAAAAACAAACTCATTAGAGAATGTTTTGAACCATGAACTTTGGAAAAAACTATTTTCAAGTTGGAAAAATAGTCCTTGGGTTGAGTGCAGTCTCAAATGTAAAAAGGATTATGTTGATTATAATTATGCAGTAGGATATGAGACAAATTAATGGAACCTTTTGAAGTATATCGTTTATATTTAGCACTTAAACTTCACTTCACCACAAAAGACTATGATATAACAAAAACTAAGGGAGCAGTAAGGGCAAGTGAAAAGGCTTTCTTAAAAAGAAAAGACCTTTTATCTATTCGTAAGATTGCTAGAGACTATACAAGAAAAGAAGCAATAAATTTTTTAGTTGCTAACTTTGTTTCTGGAGATAGATGGGGTGGTATATTTGATACTCAATCCAAAGAAAGATATGAAACATGGAAGGCTAGAAATACTAATTTCGCTTATACTTTTGAACAAGATATTGCAAAGATAGATTATGAGATGGAGAAAGATAATATTGAATCACCATTTTTTGCTGATAACGGTAAGCACCCTTTGGTATTCAGACTCTACTTTGGTCAAATGATTTGCTTAGAAACGCTGGTAATACTTGACAAATTCTATAATTATGTTAATATAGACAATGATGATATCTTCTTACAAGACATTAGTTTGTTAGTTAAGAAGTATCGTCCATTTACCCAAATTAGCGATAGAATTAGAATCGCTGGTGAAATGCATTATAAATAGTAGTGTCCGCTGATATAGGACAATACACAAACATACAACGCTTATACGGAGAAACAAATATGTCGTTTAATTCACTTTCAGACTTGCGCAAGGCAAGAGGCTCTTTCGATAATCTAATGAAAGAGGTCGAAAAAATTGATTCCCCTAAACAACAAGGCAATAACGATAGCAATGAATGGAAGCTGTCAGTAGATTCTGCTGGCAATGGATATGCAATCATTCGTTTTCTTGCCCCGCCTAAAGGTGAAGAACTACCTTGGGTTCGCATCTGGAATCATGGCTTTCAAGGTCCCACAGGCAAGTGGTACATTGAAAATTCTCTCACAACTATGGGTCAGCCTGATCCTGTGTCTGAACTAAACAGCGAGTTGTGGAACAGTGGTGTAGAAGCAAACAAAGATATTGCACGAAAGCAAAAGCGCCGTTTGTCTTACTATGCTAACATTCTTGTAATCAAGGATCCTGCTAACCCTCAGAATGAAGGTCAGGTAATGCTTTACAAGTTTGGTAAGAAAATCTTTGATAAGATTAAAGATGTCATGCAACCAGAGTTTGAAGATGAAACTCCAGTAAATCCGTTTGATTTCTGGGAAGGTTCTAACTTCAAGTTGAAGGCAAGACAAGTTGAGGGATATCGTAACTATGATAAGTCTGAATTTGAGTCTTCTCCAAGTGCTGTTGCAAACAGCGATGAAGAGATTGAAGCAATCTGGGGTAAGCAACACTCACTGGCTGAGATGGTTGATCCTAAGAACTTCAAAACTTATGATGAGTTGAAAGCTAAACTTAATCAGGTTCTTACTGGTGGTGCAAAAGTCACTACTGCTGAATCTATTGCCCAACAGACGGGTGATGACGATGTAGAAGATTTGATGGCTGTTAAATCTGCAAGTCCTGTATCTGTTAAGTCTAGTACAGATGATGAAGAAGATACATTGAGTTACTTTGCTTCCCTAGCTGAAGAAGATTAATTCTAGCTTGGTGATCTTGGAGGGGCGATTCGCCCCTCTTTTTTTAACTCCTAATCGCAGTAAAAACACATGAAAAAATTATTTGTTATGGCTCTGCTTGCATCTTCAGTAAATGCACAGCCGATTGAAGAAATTGTAGTACTAGGTTCTAACTTAAATAGAATTACAACTGACACACAGTTAGATTTTTCTCTTATCGAAACTATCAGTATTGACCAACCATTTACTCAAGGTGGTATGGGAGGTTTTTCTGGCTTTCGTGAACGAGGAGCACAGACTATTCACACCACAGTATATCGCAACGGTATGCCTGTCAATGATCCTAGCACGGGCTGGTATGACTTCGGACATATCATTCCTACTGGACAAGAACAAGTAACGGTATCACACGGCTCTAACAGCACATTGTATGGCTCAGGGTCTCTCGGTGGGACTGTTTTCATTGAGGATAATATCACCCCAGGGTTCAATGTACGAGGAGGCACTGACTCAGCACTACTGTCAGCGTCTACGCAAAGATTCAATATTGCATATGCTTATGGTGATAATGGCTCTGTAATGAATACGAACAATGAAAGAGACTTGTATGAAAATTTCACGGCAAGATATAAAGATGATTATGTTTCTGTAGCAATTACAGATTATAGTTATGACTATGATGATTGTTGGGGAACTGATGACTGCCAGCAACAGGGTGTAACAGGTAACATATCATTAAGAAATGAATACGCTACAATAGGATATTCATTTAATGATATAGATTTTTATACTGCGGATGAGAAAACATATACATCTAAAGCTGATAATTTATATTTTGATACAAGAAAAACATACGAAAACATTGTACTAGGTGTTACATATAATAATGGTACAGAATTTTATGGGATGTACCAGCCGACTGACACACTGCAATTTTCAGCAAGAGCAATAGACGGTCACGCTGTGGCAAGAATAGGTATACAAGTAGATGAGTTTTCGCTGGGCCTAGGCTCAGGATACAGGCGCCCCACTGAATACGAGGTTGAAGGCGATGCTTGGGTTGTTCCTAATCATGGATTGAAACCTGAAGAGTCAATAGGATTGGATATTGGCTACGCTAACTTCTCAGCATTTAGATATGAATTCCAAGAAGGCATAAATTATGATTGGAACACATCACAGTTTATAAACACTGGTGAGTATACAACACAAGGTATTCGGTATAACAACAATTGGTTGACATTAGGATACACAGATTCAGACCAGCCTTATGTAGCAGAATACAGAGCAAAGTTACAATACAAGTGGGCATCTTGGACATGGACTGATCTTGGTGTGAATACTGTGGACCTAACATACAGAATAAATAACTGGTACTTTACATTGCGAGATGTATTTGATAATAACTATGAGATAATTCCTAATTATGAATTAGGAGGGAGACAATTTTATGTTGGATATAATAAGAAGCTGTAGCTATGGTGCTATGGGTGTATTGGTGCTTTGGTTGTCTTACAAAGTGTTTCTTGAAGTTTGGTGTATCACATACGGATTATTCTATTAGGAAGTAAAATATGCATGGCATTATAATGGGTGGGTTTATTGAAACTCCTCTACATCAGGCAGTTAATTACGCCTCTGTAAAAAGAGCCGCAGGTGCCCATCGTATTGCTTCCTATCTAAGAGAGCATGATTGGGACATAGAAGTGTTAGACTTTATGCCTGCATGGTCCATAGAAGAGTTGAAAGAATTCTTTAAACAAAGAATAAGGAAAGACACTGTTTGGATAGGTGTAAGTACAGTGTTCAGTCTACAAGCCAAAGAACATGAAATTATAGAATTTATGCATTGGCTCAAGAAAAAATATCCTGATGTTACTCTTGTTGCTGGCGGTAAAATGCTTTTGACAAGTCACATGTTGCCTGCTGACTATCATCTTGCTGGTTACGGAGAACACGCAATACTAGCACTGCTAAAAATGCTTACAGGAAATCATAGTAATATTGTGATTGAAGAATTTTACATGAATGAGAGAAAGTACAAGTTTGTAAATTGTGATAGCTCTCATCCGGCGTATCCAATGGATGACCTTCAAGTAAGATATGAAAAAAGAGATTATCTAGAACCTGGAGAGAATCTAACATTAGAACTGACTCGAGGCTGTAAGTTTAAGTGTAAATTTTGTTACTTCAATATCATAGGTTACAAGGGCAAAACTTCAAGATGCATGGATAATCTGTACGATGAGCTTTTGCGAAACTATGAAATGTGGGGTATTACTGATTATAGCTGTGCAGATGAAACTACTAATGCAGAAGCCACTGTATTACAGGGTGCTGGCAATGTAATTCAACGACTTCCCTTTGAAACAAATATTCAAGGTTATGTGAGACCTGACTTACTTGCAACAAGACCAGAAGATTGGGAACATCTAGCAAAAATAGGTTTGTGGGGACATTATTACGGCATTGAAACATTCAATCACCAGTCAGGTAAAGTGATCGGTAAAGGAATGAACCCTGATAAACTAAAACAGGGCATTCTTGATGCACAAGATTATTTTTTAAAAACTCTTGGTAAATATAGAACTACATTTAGTTATATTATTGGTTTGCCTCACGAAACAGAAGAAACATTCGATGCAGGTGTAAAGTGGATGTTTGATAATATTAAACATCCGTCTATAAATTTGTTTCCCCTACAAATGCATCATAGACTTACTGATTCAAATCTTAGAAACACTTACTCAGAATTTGAAGAGACTTGGGAAGAATCTGGTTTGTTCAGAGAAACTACACTAGAAGCACTAGGCGCAACTAAAGATGGTTTGGGTGAACATGTGCCAGAAAGTCATAAAAACGCAATATGGAATCGTCTAACACAACCCACTTTTACAATATGGGAACACGATACTATGAACATATGGGAAGCCCATCAAATATATGCTAGATATCAAGCTAATAGAGATTTGTGGCTTGACCAGTACCCTCACATGTGGCATTTTCATACATTTCAAAATGCAGGAATGACATATGAAGACTTGCACAAATCATACAGAGAGCATGGTTCAACTGCTTTAGGTGTTGACGAATCTATTGAGAAAGTTGAAAGATATAAAAATCAAAAACTAAGTTAATAGTCATTACCAATCATTATTAAGTTGTCCAATAAACCTTATACCGGATCTGTCTTGCGGCCCTATAGATTTGGGCATAGAGACAACTACATTCACTGACGGCGTTGGTTGTGGAGCAGAAGCAGGGGCTTGCACGACAACAGGCGCATTCGCACCAGGAGCTGTTGCTTTAGTTGCATCATCTGTAACATTCTCTACTACAGAAGCCTTCGTATTTCCAGAGTTTCCGACGGGCACATACTCACCGCTTGTAAGGGCGTTCTCGGCAGCTTGATCCTGCAGTCTGCGCAATTCTCTTGCCGATGATACCTTTTCTAATTCTTCTGGAGTTAGGAAATCGGCAGTTGATTGTCCATTTACTTCAGTAACTACACCGGCTTGAATTTTTCCTTGAGCATCTTTAGAATCAATACCCATCCTTTCAGCCATTTCTTTTACTTGCGCACCCCTTTCTTTCATTTCAGCCATCCTAGCCCGCGCCACAGAATGACGGTCCTTCTTTGGTGGTGACTCACCCTCGGGTGTTTCTTCAAGATTCTTGGAACCTTCTGCTCCTACAAGACTCCCGCCGGAATTTTTTGTTTCTTCAAGATTACTGGAACCTTCTGCTCCTACAAGACTCCCGCCGGATTGTTTTGCTTCTTCAAGATTCTCGGGATTTTGTATTTCTTCAAGTCTTGCCATGACGGCTTGCGCATCTTCATCACTTAGGTCATCGTCTGCTAGTATAGCATTTAGTTGAGCGGGATCTGTAGTCTGAGCAAGAATTTCATGATTAATCTCGCTGTTACCTATCATGTCTTTGTCATATAGTCCGCTTTCTTCTGCGGCTTCTAATGCGGCTTCACCTGATGTTGTTGTTGCTAAATCACCGGCTGCCTCACCAACTGCTGATCCAGCAAAGTATCCGCCTATTCCACCAACTATAGATCCTACAATACCACCGACCGCTGTGCCTACTATAGGTATTGCTGATCCAATTGTGGCACCTATTGCGGCACCTTTAGCCGCGCCCGCAAGTCCTCCAACAAAACCACCAGCAGCCTTTGTTACTGCGGTAGTTTTTCCTGCTGTTTCATCTTGCTCTGTAAATGCTTGACCAGTCTCTTCGTTAATCGCTCCAGACTCTACTAACTGGTCAGCTTCTTGATAACCTTGATATCCTTCATACACTGCCATTCCAGCGGCTAATGGTCCAGACGCTCTACCCAGGGTACGGACTGCTGTACCACGCAAAAGATTTGATCCTGTTGACCTTGCTGTTTGTGTTGCCGTTTGCCCAAGTGTAGATGTAGTTGTTGCTCTTGCTACTTGACTAGCAGACGAAGCAGGTGCAGTAGTTGTTGCTCTTGCTACTTGACTAGCAGACGAAGAAGGCACACCACCAGGTCTTGCATTTACAGGTCTAGACGCTCTTTGTTGTCTTAGCTCTTTAGCTCTAGCATCTCTTCTGGCTTGCTCTTGTGGTGTTCTTTGATTTCTTGGTGTTCTAGTATTTCTTGGTGTTCTTGTGGGTGGGTTTGGTCCCCCACCACCACCGCCGCCCCCCGAACCCATTCGAGCAAGCATTGTCTCCATGAGTTTGATAATCTTTTTGCCTTGATTAACACGATCTTCTCCTTGTTGAGCCATTTCTTCAACAAAGAAATTCTGGTCTTCGATAAGAGCAACTAATTTTCCGCTTTCCTTGACAAGGAGACTAACTGGTCTGTCAGGATCAGTATACTCCTCTTCATGCATCTCTTTTATTGCATTAACATTATCGTTTATTTCTGTGACTACTTCAGGAATTGTTACTGCATCTTCTTTTGTTTCAGAGATAGCCTTGTTTTCTTTTGCATACTCTCTAGCAACATCTCTTTGCTCGTCTGTACTAAAGACTTTTCCTAAAAAACTATCAGCACCGAAAACATTAGCGGCAGAAAAGCCTTCTTTCATTATGTTTCCGAATCCCTCAGTTTCCCTTCTTACACCCAAAGAGTCTTTAATGCTTCCGATTGATTCATTTGCAAATCTATCTTTTACTGTATCACCTAATTTGTTCTTCTGTTCTTCTGTGGGGTCCAACACTTTACCCGGCATGCTGTCTTGACCAAAAACATTTGAGGCAGAGAATCCCTCAGACACTATATTTTTAGCACCTGTCGTTTTTCTATCTACGCCTAGGGAATCTTTGAGCTTGTCAGCTACGACTTCTCCTATCGCTTTCCCTTCTTCTCTTGCCTTTCGTTTTTCTTCGGGTGTCATCTTTTTTTAGCCTTATCTGCTTTCTTCTTTAAGTGTTCTATTAGCATAGCTATGTAAACTTGCCTCTCCCACGGCAACCAATTTTCAATTTCACTTAGAGAGTATTTATGTTCTTGCATTAATAAGAAATTGGTCTTAAAAAAATTCTCTAGTGAATCATGGGAGAGGTTTAGACGAAAAAATTTTGGTAACCATTAAAATCAATGTAGTTTGGTCTTCCACAACTCCCACAAGTAAAATTAATTTCATGTGCTAGAACAGGCATTGTCTCAAAGAATTTTCTAAATTTTCCAAACTGTTCTAGTGACAAACTCTCTAGCCAATCTTGCTTCTCTTGGTCAGATGATTCATATGCATTAAAAATCTCATCTCCTTGATACACTACATGCAGACACTTAGACATAATTTTATACATTTCATCTGTGCTAGTGCTTTTAAACAACTCCTGTACTTCAAATGCGCTAGGATATTCCATATCTACAAAAATATCATCACTTATTTTTATCTTCTTAGAATGCTCAGGGTTCTCTGATACTTCTAAATCTTTTAAATCAATTTTATGATTGTGTGGTGTATCACAGCCACCACACTTCAAAGTTAATTCGATGGTGCTTGCTACTGATTGCGCTCTCAAATCTAAAAAAATCTTTTGTAATGCAAAAAGTGGAAGTTTTTCTCCATCAATA
>Ga0181606_10005310_pt1 | contig 10639 bp, 13 predicted proteins | sample 041ome_10_FD_132994 | JGI IMG/M metagenome (GOLD analysis project Ga0181606, IMG submission 132994) | Coastal salt marsh microbial communities from the Groves Creek Marsh, Skidaway Island, Georgia - 041412US metaG (megahit assembly) | ecosystem: Environmental > Aquatic > Marine > Intertidal...
GCCGCGCGGCTGGCGGAATGGGATGGCGGCACGCGCGGCAGCGGGCAGGGGCTGGCATGCCACCGGATGCAGTGGGGCAATGCCACTGGCCGCATCGCGGTTATCGCCACGGCAGCGGCAGGCGAAGGCGGCGTGCGCGTCAGCCGCATCCACGCGGCAGTGAATATCGGCCGGGTGGTCAACCGCGATATCGCCTTGCAGCAGATCGAAGGCGGCCTGCTGTTCGGCCTCGGCAATGCGCTGGGCTGCGCCACCGGCTATGACGAAGGCCGCCCCAGCGCGCAGCGGCTGGCAGACCTGCAATTGCCGACACTGGCTGATTCCCCGCGCATCACTGTGGAACTGGTGGAGAGCAGCGACGAAAGCTTTGACCCTGGCGAAATCGGCGTTCCCGCCGTCGCGCCTGCGGTGGCCAACGCGCTGTATTCCGCCACCGGTTTGCGCCTGCGCCGCCTGCCGCTGCTTTCGGGCGGGCTTTAAGGCGGTAGTGCAATGATGGCGGTTCCGGCTAAGGCCACGGCATGACCTGGCAGAAACAGCAACTTCCGGCAGACCATCCCCCCGTCAAGATCGGCGGCGTGGGTGTGTTGCTGGTCAATCTCGGCACGCCCGATGCGCCCACGCCCAAGGCGGTGAAGAAGTATCTTGGCGAATTCCTGTCAGACCCGCGCGTTATCGAGATCCCGAGCCTTGTCTGGCAGCCGATCCTGCGCGGCGTGATCCTGAACGTGCGCCCGAAGAAAAGCGCCCATGCCTACGAACAGGTTTGGACCGAAAAAGGCTCTCCGCTGGCTGCCATCACGGCTCAGCAGGCGGAAAAGCTGCAGCACATGCTGGGTGACGGCGTGCGGGTGGATTGGGCGATGCGCTATGGCAATCCCTCGATCCCCGACAAGCTGAAGGCGATGATGGATGCTGGCTGCGAACGGATCGTGCTCGCCCCGCTCTATCCGCAATATTGCGGGGCCACGACCGCCACCGTGGTGGACAAGGCGAGCGAGGCGCTGGGCACGATGCGCTGGCAGCCGAGCTTGCGTGTCATGCCGCCCTATCACGATGATCCGGCCTATATCGCGGCGCTTGCGGCAGACCTTGGAGCGCAGCTCGATGCGCTTGCCTTCAAGCCCGAAGTGCTGCTGCTATCCTTCCACGGGATGCCACAGCGGACGCTGGAACTGGGCGATCCCTATCACTGCCACTGCATGAAGACCGCGCGCCTCCTCGAAGTGGCGCTTGCGCGGCCCGATATCCGCATGGTCACCACTTTCCAGAGCCGCTTCGGCCGCGCCAAATGGCTGGAGCCTGCCACCGATAACACGCTGGAAGAAGAAGCGCGCAGCGGCACTCGCCGCCTCGCCATCGCAGCGCCGGGCTTTTCGGCAGATTGCCTCGAAACGCTGGAAGAGCTTGCGATCCGCGGGCGCGAGCAGTTCACCGGAGCTGGCGGCGAGGAATTTGCCGCGCTGTCCTGCCTCAACGCAGGCGATCACGGCATGGCCATGCTGGAAACGCTGGTGAAGCGCGAACTGGCAGGCTGGATTTAAGCGCCAACACGCGCCACATGACCGGTCGGTGACGGAATACCTGTTCCTTTTTGCAGTGGTCTTCGCGATCAACCTGCTGCCCGCATTCGGGCCGCCGACATGGTCCGTGATCGTGATGTTCGGCTTGTCGACCGACCTGCCCATTCCCGGCATCGTGGTTGTCGGCGCGCTGGCGGCTGCATTTGGCCGCTTCCTGCTGGCGCACGGCTTTCGCCTGCTGTCCTTCCGGGTGTCGGAGGAGACCAAGTACAACCTCGCCGCCGCACGATCCGCCTTCATGCGCAAGAAGCATCACGGATGGGCAGCGCTGGGCCTGTTTGCCTTGTCGCCGGTGCCGTCCGCGCAATTGTTCGCCGCCATCGGCCTCACCAATATCCGCATCCTGCCTTTCACGGCTGCTTTCTTCGCGGGGCGGCTGGTATCCTATTCGATCTATGCCGGTTCCGCGCATCTTGTGGCAGAGGAACTGACGCTGGCGGACACCTTCCGCGAAGCGCTCACCAGCCCCTGGGGCATCGCTTTCCAGATCGCCATGCTGGCCATGCTCGTGGCGCTGGCCAAGATACCCTGGGCGAAGATTTTCGGTCCGGCGGATGAGGAGCAGAAGGAAAGTTGAGCCTTATTGGGCTTCCTGCATTTCCTGAAAACGCTGCTGCACCTCAAGAAGCTTGTCGCGCGTGGCATAGCGGGTGACCACATTTGTGACGACGCTGCCGCTGAGGTTCGGCATGGCAATCAACATCCGGTCTGCCGGCTCGAATGTCCAGCGCACCAGCAAGCCGATGTTTTCCTGCACGCATTCATATGTTTCGGGCACGCCTATTGCTTCGCGGGCAGCATCGATCATTGCCTGTGCCGCATCCGGCCCATTGCCGTCCTGCTCCACCACCAATGTCGAGGCGAAGGGATCGTGGAAGCCAAAGACGTATCGCGACCGGTCGATGCCCATCGCACTCAGCCTAGCGGCATCGCCATCTAGCATGGCTTGTCCTAATGCCGCGCAGGCACGGTCCTGCCGGTCTTGTTCCATCTGCTCCCGGCTGGCGCGTTCCTCAGCGCTTTCGGCACGGCGTTCAACAAGGACTGGTGGCGCAGGCGGCGGAATGCTTGGTAGCGGGGGATTGGCGGCCAGATCAGCGATGGTGGCAGGGTCCTGAAACTCCGCGATCGAAACGTAAGGTGAGCCAGCCTCGTGGCCGAAAACGACTTTATAGTCGCCATCCTTGCAACGCATCACGGTGCGGAACAGGCGGAAGTCATCGCCCAGCGATCCTTCTGTTACTTCGGTGACGGTGCAACCGAGCATCCGGTCCACGAATTCACGCTGGCTGGTGACAATACGCGGTCCGCCCGAAAGGCTCTCGACAACATCGATACGTCCTGCTGCTGCATCTTTGTTGCCTGCGGCAAGGTCAACCAGCAGCGCCTGCAACGGGGCAGGGTATTTAACCTGCTCCTGCGCGCTGGTGGGGGAGGCAAGTGCGAATATGGCGGCAGGGGCAAGCGCAGCGATGCGCAGCGGGCATCCGGGCAGGTCGATCCATTTGTTCATGCGGTAATGCGTATCGCGCCGATCAGCAACGCGCCACCCGAAAAAATACCGCGCTATCAGAAGTCTATCGCGATCCCGTCCTTCACCCAGTCGCCATAGCGGGTGGGGGACAGCTCCTCTTCGTCCTTCGCCTTCGACGGTGCTGGCGGCGGGTCGTTGCTCCAGTGGGCGGGCTTGGTGAAGCCTTCGGGACGTTTGGTTGCGCGTTTCATAGCCGCACCAACATGGGCGCACTGGCGCTTCTTGGCAATGGAGCCTAAGGGCCGTGGCAATGTCGAAACGTCCGCAATTCCTTTATGACACCCCCGCCGGCCTGCCCGCGCGGCTGGCTGCGCTCAAACTGCTCGATGCGGTGTTCCGCCGTGGTGAAACGCTCGACACGGCAGAAAGCGGCGCGCTGCGCGGAGTGGACAGTCAGGCAGACCGCGCGCTGGCCCGCGCGCTGGCCGGTGAAGTGTTACGCTGGCTGGTCGATCTCGATGCGCTGATCGACAGCGCGATGAAGAAGCCGCTGCCCGATGATGCCAAGCCGCGCATGGTGCTGCGGCTGATGCTGGCAGGCTGGCTGCGGCTGGAAACCCCGCCGCACGCGGTGATCGCCACCGGTCTTGGCCTTCTGGCGGGCGGTCCGCGCAGGCTTGCGCATGGCGTGTTCTCCACGCTGACTAGGCGCGAGGTTTCGCTGCCGGATGTGCCGACATTGCCCGATGCGGTGATGATGCGCTGGCAGGGCAGGGCCTTCGATATCGCGCCCGGCCTGGTCGCCCCGCCGCCGCTGGACCTGACCCTGCGCGATCCTGCGCAGACCGCCGAAATGGCAGAAAGGCTTGGCGGCACCAGCCTGATGCCGGGCCACATCCGCTTGCCGCGCGGGCAGGCTGTCGAGCAGCTCGAGGGTTTCGCAGAAGGGGCCTTCTGGGTGCAGGACCTTGCTGCATCGCTCCCCGCGCGGCTGCTTGGCGAGGGCAAGGGCCGCCGCGTGCTGGACCTGTGCGCCGCGCCCGGCGGCAAGACGCTGCAACTCGCCGCTGCCGGTTGGGATGTTACCGCGCTCGATGTCAGCAAGAAGCGGCTGGAGCGCCTGCACGAGAACCTTAGGCGGACCGGGCTTTCCGCGAAGGTCGTGGTGGCAGATGCGCTGGAATGGCAGCCCGATGCGCCCTTCGATGCGATCCTGCTTGATGCGCCGTGCACCGCCACGGGCACCTGCCGCCGCCATCCCGATGTGCTCCACCGTGTCAGCCACAACCACGTGCTGGAGATGGCCGAACTGCAATCCGCGCTGCTCGAGCGCGCGCAGGGCTGGCCTGCCGATGGTGGCCAGCTGGTTTTCGCCACCTGTTCGCTGGAGGAAGAAGAAGGCGAACAGCAGGCAGACCATGTTGCGCTGGCGGCTGATCCGATCCGTGCAGAGGAGCTTCCCGCCGAACTTGCGCCCGCGGCCGAAGGCTGGCTGCGTACCCATCCCGGAATGCTGGCCGAACAGGGAGGGCTGGACGGTTTCTTCATCGCCCGCTGGCGCAAAGGCTAGGCATTCTGCCGCCTGCATTTGTTAAGGCGAAAGTAACCATACCCGCAAATCCTATGGCGACCATATCGGCGTAGGAGATTGCCTATGGCAGTACCTGCGCGCTCCGAATCCCCGCTGGCCACCCGCACTCCGCGTGTGGGTGCGGCCAATGATGGCTACGGCAGCCTGATGGGCATGGGTGCCCCGCGCAAGAAGAAGAAGCCCATCCTCGTCCTCGATGCTGATGAAATCGCCAAGGCCTATCTGGAGATGGTTGCGGGCGGTGCGCAGATCATGGAAGAGGCGGCTGATTCCGATTACGTCGAGCGTCCGCGCGCGCCTTCAAGCCTGCTCGGCCTTGCTCCGATGGATGCGGACGACGCCGAGGCCGAGGATGCTTCCGCCTATCCGCCCATTCCCGATGCTTCAAGCTGGGATAATGAGGACGAGGCGCCGCTGCCGCAGATCCCGGAAGACTTCACTGACGAAGGCGAGCTGGACGAGGAACCAGAAGAGGCTGAACAGGCCTACAACCTCGATCACCTGCTGCGTCCGTCCTCTGCCGAGCGCGAGGAACAGGAAGAAGATCGCGAGAGCGTGATCCCCTCGATCGAGGAACAGCTGAAACGCATGCGCGCGCTGCCCACCGCCTTGTCCGAGGAAGAGGCTGCGGCGCAGGAGCCCTTCATGCAGGAGCCGATCGCCGAGGAAACAGCCGCCCCGCAGCGTGTCGGGCCGATGGAGCGCCTCAACCAGATGGGCTTTGGCGCGGATGGCTTCGGCCTGTCCTCTGGCAGCAGCGCCGGGCCCGAGGAGGATTGGGCTGCGAGTGACTGGGATGATAAGGAGCCGGCTGCGCAAGAGCCGCTCGACCTGACCGGCCATGATTTCGCTGACGAACCTGCCGAGGCCGGGGAAGACGAACCTTTCGAGCTGGAGATCGAGGCAGAGCCTGACTTCGAGCCGGAACCGGAGCCTGAACCCGAACCGGCTTTCGAGCTGCAAGACCATGTCGAAGCGGTCCACCATTTCGACCATGTCGACGATGCTCCGGACTTCTCGTGGATGGAGCCGGAAGAGCCCCGCCAGCTGCATATCGCATCGGGCGAGCACAGCAGCCTGTGCGCACGGCTGGTGCAGGCCGACGAGGACGAAGGCGAAGCACCACAGCCCTCGCTTTTGCAACGCTTCACGAACTGGCTTGCGGGCCTGTTCGGCCGCTGATCAATCCTCGCTCTTTTCAGCACGCCACAGCCAGAACAGCATCAACGCCATGCCCACAAGGCAGACCAGCCATGTCCAGCTGGCCCTTACCAGCAGCGGCAGGGCAAGCAGCGCCGTGGCGAAGATGGCGAAGAGCCAGGCATCGACAGGCTTCATCGCGCCCGCCGCCTGATAGAATAGCAGGCGCCCGACCATGATCATGCCCACCATGCCGATGGTAAAGAGCGCGACCCATTTCACGCCCTCGTCCATCACCTCGACGGCTGTCACCCCTTGACCTTGCTGGCAAAGCTCCTGCGCAATTTCATCAGCTTGGGCGGGATCACGGCGAGGCAATAGGGGTTCCGCTGGCCTTCGCCCTGCCAGTATTCCTGGTGGTAATCCTCTGCCGGATACCATGTGGCGGGGCCTTCGATTTTGGTCACCGCGCTTTCGCCTGCATGGCCATCGTTCCAGCGCGCGATGGCAGCCTCTGCTTCTGCTTTCTGCTCATCATCGAGCGGGAAGATGGCGCTGCGGTATTGCGTGCCCACGTCATTGCCCTGTCGGTTCAGCTGGGTCGGGTCATGCGTGCCCATGAACATGTCATAGATTTCGGTCAGCGAAACCACGTCAGTATCGAAGGTGACCTTGATCCCCTCGGCATGGCCCGTGGTGCCGGTGCAAACCTGCTTGTAGGTCGGGTCCGCCACGCTGCCGCCGATATATCCGCTTTCGACGGCGGAAACGCCGATGACATCGTTGAACACCGCTTCGGTGCACCAGAAGCACCCGCCGGCTATGATCGCCTGTTCGCTTGCCATGTACATGTCTCCTTGTTGTGCTTGAAGATGGGGACGAAAGTGCCTGTTGTCATCCTCCGGCAGCAAGCTAGGCTGACGGCCATATCGGTTGTCCGGGAGAGACCCTCATTGGTAAGCTTGTCCTGCTTGTTGCCGCCACGGCGATAACCGTTTCCTCGCCTGTCATGGCGCAATCCACCGGAGAGCGCATCTTGCGCGGCGTGATTGGCCAGCTGCTGGGCGAGGAAGAGCAGCCCGCGCAGGAGGAGGAGCAGGTCGAACAGCCAGTCATGATCGACATGACGCCGATGGAAGCGGCCCTGAAGCACGAACGCCGCGATGAAGACCGTGCCCGCGATGTCCATCGTCATCCAGAACAGACCATCAATTTCTTCCGCATCGAGCCGGGCATGACCGTGGAGGACTACATGCCCGCAGGTGGCTGGTACGCCAGGATCATGATCCCCTACCTCGGCCGCAACGGCACCTATATCGGCCTCAACCCGCGGCTGGACGATCGCTTCGCAACCGGCGGATACTGGGCTTTATCGCAATGCCTCCACCCGCATTCCCAACGATGCAGGCAGCTGGGTGGGGATCGAAGGCGCCCGCGTCTACGGCCTCAACACCGATGACGAGATGGACAATTGGGAAGGCGTGGCAGACCGCGTCACCATCTTCCGCGAAATCCATAATATGCGTCGCTTCGGCTGGTTCCACGAATCGATGGTTGCCATCCGGCATATGCTGAAGGCTGATGGGCTTGTGGGTGTGGTACAGCATCGCGCGCGCCAATGCGCCGGTGTCCTATGTGCTGGGCGACAATGGCTACCAGAAGCAGGACGATGTGGTGGCGCTGTTCGCGCTTTATGGCTTCGAGCTTGTCGATTCGAGCGAGATCAACGCCAACCCGCGCGATCCCGCCAACTGGGAAACCGGCGTGTGGTCGCTGCCGCCGTCCTACAACGGAGCCCGCGAAGGCACTTCGGAATACCGCCGCCGCACCCAGATCGGCGAGAGCGACCGGATGACGCTGCTGTTCCGAAAGGTGCAATAGGCACGCACCCGATTTACACGCACGAGGCGGGGCAATAGAGGCGATGGCCATGACCAAGCTAACCGTCGCCGCCTTGCAGCTCGCCCTCGGATCAGAAGACGAATCGGAAAACATCGCTGCCGTTTCCGCCCTCGTCGAGGAAGCTGCGGGCAAGGGCGCGCAGGTGATCCTGCCGCCGGAGCTGTTTTCCGGCCCCTATTTCTGCCGCGAGGAGAAGGACGAGTTCTTCGCGCTGGCGCGCCCCACCGCAGAGCATCCCTCGGTCATCGCCATGCAGGCGCTGGCCGCAAAGCTGGGCGTGGCGATCCCGACCAGCTTCTTCGAACGCGACGGGCACCACTATTACAACACGCTGGCGATGATCGATGCCCAGGGCGAGATCCAGGGCACCTATCGCAAGAGCCATATCCCCGACGGGCCGGGCTATCAGGAAAAGTTCTATTTCCGCCCCGGGAATGACGGGTTCAAGGTTTGGGATATCCCCACCGAAAGCGGCACGGCGCGCATCGGCATCGGCATCTGCTGGGACCAGTGGTATCCCGAAACCGCCCGCTGCCTGGCGCTGAAAGGCGCGCAGGTGCTGCTCTATCCTACTGCCATCGGTTCAGAGCCCAAGGATGCCGAGATGGACACCAGCCGCATGTGGCGCCGGGCGATGATCGGCCACGCGGTATCCAACTGCATGCCGGTGGTTGCCGCCAACCGCATCGGCCACGAAGGTTCGCTGGAAGCGGGCAACAATTTCTACGGCCACAGCTTCATCTGTGACGAATGGGGCGATTACATTGAGGAATTCGGGCGCGAGGAGACTGGGGTGTTGGTCGCCACGCTGGACCTTGAAGCCGCGCGCAAGCACCGCGCCAGCTGGGGCTTTTTCCGCGATCGCCGTCCGCAGCTTTACGGGCGGATTGCGGAGGATATTTGAACACCCACCTCTATCTCGTCGCGCTTGGATCCAACCAGCGTCACCCGGTCTTCGGCCGACCGTGCGATGTGCTGGGGCTGGCGACAGAGCTGCTCGACGAGACGCTGGGCACGGTGCTGGCCTTGTCACCCATCATCGAAACCGCGCCGGTCGGCCCCTCGCTACGCCGCTATGCCAATGCAGCCTTGGTGCTGGAAAGCGAACTGGCCCCGTCTGGCCTGCTCGATTGCCTGCAGGAAGTCGAAGCCGCGCTGGGCCGCAAGCGGATGGGCCAGCGCTGGCGTTCGCGCACGCTGGACCTTGATATCGTGCTGTGGTCCGGCGGGATCGTGGCGGAAAAGGACCTGCAAATCCCCCACCCGCTGTTTCGCGAGCGGGACTTCGTGCTTGGCCCTGCCGCCGCCATCGCGCCCGGCTGGTGCGACCCGGTGACCGGCCTGACCGTCAAACAGCTATATGCCCGCTTGACCCGCCAACGCCCCGTCCCTAGGTGACGCGTCCGGATACCGATATCCCTTTTGGGGCCCTTAGCTCAGTCGGTAGAGCAACTGACTTTTAATCAGTAGGTCGCTGGTTCGAACCCAGCAGGGCTCACCACCTTTTTTCAAATAGTTATAGGCTTTCTGCCTAAGTAGGCATAGCTGGGTAAGCTGCAAAAGGTTTCACCTAGGTTTCATTGTTCGGTTGATTGCGCTGGCGCGACGCCAACCAACCACCGTCCGGTCTGCTCATCGAATCGATACCCCCACCCCCTTTGAAAACCTGACCGGCTGCACCCCACCCCCGGGGCACCCCCATATGGCTCAGAAGGGACCCGCACTTCTCCATACATACAATTCTGCGCGTTGGATGAGCTGGGTTTGGTTTGGAGCAAGCAGTTCGGTGGCTAGTCCCAATCTATCAATCGCAGCGGCGATCGCCCCAATAGCGTTCCCAACGCAAGGCCCACTCACCAGCCACCATGGCGCAGGATAGATCGCCGCCTAACGGCATCGGAAGCCCTTGAAGCGTCGTCGACGTTGGTGCGCAATGCAGCCAGCTTTTACGGTGGACGGCGTTGGGTTAATAACCGTAGAAAGTCCGGGCGACATATTCGGTAGCATCCTGCTCGGTTGTCCCTTGCGGTGCCGTTACGCGGCGTACAACACCATCCGGTCCTGTAACTTCAAACGTGACCTGCTCTGCTTGTGCTCCTGTCGGTGGACTTGCGCCGTAGCGCCGACCTACTTCTGGTAGCTGCTCACGCGTGACATCATCAGGCACGCCCGTGATAATAGTGCCATGGGCACCCGAACAAGGCCGGGGACAATTACTCGGGATCGACGGCATGGCTCAATGCTGTGCGCTCGCAGATCGTGATCGATCACGACATTAAGACCGATGTTCGCACCCTCATCGTGGGTAAGGCCAACTATGCGCAGAGGGGTGAGGAGATCCGCTTTGTCTGGGTTGACTGGTCCTTCGTATTGGAACGCGATCTCTCTTCCGGTCAGGCCCGCCAACTGGCGGCGAACCGGAGGGCGGAGGTGGCAGACGAAGCGTTCATGCGTTGCCTCGACCTTTCCACCGAACGACGGCGCAACGTCTCACATTATCCGGGCAGCAACTGCGCACCCAAGATATTTGCCGGCATGCCCGAGGCGAACGGCATCAAGAAGGACGAGTTTGCAGCTGCTATGGAGCGGCTGTCATCCAGCGGTGTGATAGAGTTCGACGCTGAACTGTGATTTCCTTGTATAGGCGAGGGGCGCCTTTCATATCAACCTTGACAATCGCGGGAAGTGCGGCACTATCGCAACCTATTAACTGAAGTATCCGAGGGGGGGGGCTTGAACGAAGCAACCAAGCGATCAGCCAGTTTTGGCAGTGATGGCAAAAACATGGTTGTTGCCTATCTCCTCTGGTGGTTCCTTGGTGTTCTGGGAATTCATCGCTTTTATCTCGGCAAGATTAAAACTGGTCTTGCTCAGCTTCTGCTCTTAGCATTTGGCTGGATTCCGCTTTTCATTGGTTGGATCGTTCTCGGCTTCTGGTGGCTGTTAGAC
>Ga0181606_10005311_pt1 | contig 10639 bp, 9 predicted proteins | sample 041ome_10_FD_132994 | JGI IMG/M metagenome (GOLD analysis project Ga0181606, IMG submission 132994) | Coastal salt marsh microbial communities from the Groves Creek Marsh, Skidaway Island, Georgia - 041412US metaG (megahit assembly) | ecosystem: Environmental > Aquatic > Marine > Intertidal zone...
CAGAAATTCCACAAAGATGCCGTGATCGATATCTTCTGTTATCGCCGCTTTGGCCATAACGAAGGCGACGAGCCGATGTTCACGCAGCCGCTGATGTACAAGAAAATCGGCGCGCATCCGACGACCCGCGAGATTTATTCGCAGCGTCTGATCCGTGAACAGGTGATGACACAAGAGGAAGTCGACGACGAAGTCGCAAAGTTCGAGCAGCACCTGGAAAAGGCCTTCGAAGCATCGACCAACTACAAGGCCAACAAGGCCGACTGGCTGGACGGTGTATGGTCGGGTCTTTCCATCGCCAGCGGCGACGACCGCCGTGGCGTGACGGGTGTGCCGGTGGATCGTCTGCGCGAAGTCGGCGCCGGTCTGACGCGGGTGCCGGACAACTTCAACCTGAACCCGAAAATCCGCCGCCAGTTGGATGCCAAGCAGAAGATGCTGGACACCGGCGAGGGGATCGACTGGGCGACCGGCGAAGCGCTCGCCTTCGGCACTCTGTTGATGGAAGGCCATCCGGTGCGTCTGTCCGGTCAGGATTCCGAACGCGGCACGTTCTCGCAGCGCCACTCGGTGTTGACCGATCAGGAAAACGAAGACCGCTACATTCCGCTCAACAACCTGCGTTTCGGTCAGGCCCCCTATTAGGTCCTGAACAGCCCGCTGTCGGAAGCCGGTGTGCTCGGTTTCGAGTACGGCTACTCGCTGGCCGAGCCGAACATGCTGACGCTTTGGGAAGCGCAGTTCGGCGACTTCGCCAACGGTGCTCAGGTCATCATCGACCAGTTCATTTCGTCGGGTGAGTCGAAATGGCTGCGTATGAGCGGCCTCGTGATGCTGTTGCCGCACGGCTACGAAGGCATGGGGCCGGAGCACTCGTCGGCGCGGCTTGAGCGGTACCTGCAACTCAGCGCCCAGGATAACTGGCAAGTCGCCAACTGCACGACCCCGGCCAACTACTTCCATATCCTGCGCCGTCAGATTCACCGCGAATTCCGTAAACCGCTGATTCTGATGACGCCGAAGTCGTTGCTACGCCACAAACGCGCCGTGTCGAAATTGGAAGAGATGGGCGAAGGCACGTCGTTCCACCGCATTTTGTGGGACGAAGGCGAGTTCGTCTCCGACAGCCGCATCAAACGCGTCGTGCTATGCTCGGGTAAGGTCTATTACGATCTCGCCGAAGAACGCGACAAACGCGGTCTCAAGGACGTTTATATCGCACGGGTCGAACAGCTTTATCCGTATCCGCGCAAAGCGCTCGAGAAAGAACTGTCGCGGTTCCCCAACGCCGAAGTCGTGTGGTGTCAGGAAGAGCCGCGCAACATGGGCAGCTGGACCTATATCCGCGAATATCTCGAGGATCACCTGGCGCAGATGGGCCGTACGATTCGTCTTGGCTATGCCGGCCGCGTCGATGCGGCGTCTCCGGCCACCGGTCTCGCGAAAAAGCACCATGCCGAACAGGCGGCTCTCGTTGACGAGGCGCTGACCGTCGGCAAAACGACGCAAGTGACGCTGATCGCACCGGCAGTTGCCGAACCGGCGGCAGGTAAGCCTGCCGTCAAGAAGTCGGCTGCCAAGAAAGCATCTGCGAAAAAGCCGGCGGCGAAGAAGGCTGCAGCTAAGAAGGCTCCTGCCAAGAAAGCTGCGGCTAAGAAGCCTGCCGCCCGCAAGACCACGAAGAAGGCCGCATCGCGCGCCAAGAAACGCTAATCCGCGTAAGCGACAAGATTGAGGAAGTCTAAGATGACTGTTGAAATCAAAGTCCCGACCCTGGGTGAATCGGTTTCCGAGGCGACGGTTTCCAAGTGGTTCAAACAACCGGGCGACGCCGTCGCCATGGACGAGCCTGTTTGCGAACTCGAAACCGACAAGGTGACGATCGAAGTCAACGCGCCGGCTGCCGGCGCCTTGGCGGACATCGCCGCGCCGGAAGGGTCCGACGTCGGCGTCGACGCGGTGCTCGGCACCATCGACGAGGGCGCTGCCGGAGCGACGGCTTCGCCGCCGGCGGAAGAAAAGTCCGAAGAGAAGAAAGAAGAAGCGCCCGCGGCACCGCCATCGCCGCCTGCGGCGAAACCGGCTGCCGCGCCGAAGGAAGCCGACGTTTCCAATCGTCCGCCGCTATCGCCGGCCGTGCGCAAGATGGTCGACGACAATGAACTTGATCCGTCGCTGATCAAAGGCACCGGCCCCGATGGCCGCGTGACCAAAGGCGATGTCCAGCGCGCCATGGAATCGGGTGCTGCCAAGAAACGCGGCCCGTCAGCACCGGTGGTGCCGACCAGTGCACCGCCGCAGGGCTTCACGCCGTCGGCCGAACTGCCGCCGCGTCAGGAAGACCCGCGCGAGGAAGTCGTGCGTATGACCAAGCTCCGCAAGGTTATCGCCGGGCGCTTGAAGCAGGCGCAGAACACCGCCGCCATGCTGACGACCTGGAACGAGGTCGACATGGGTGCCGCCATGGAATTGCGTGCCAAGTACAAGGAACAGTTTGAGAAGAAGCACGGCTCGCGCCTCGGCTTCATGTCGTTCTTTGTCCGCGCCGCGACCATCGCGCTTAAGGAATGGCCGGCGATCAACGCCGAGATTTACGGCGAAGATCTGGTCTACAAGAACTACTACAACATCGGTGTCGCCGTCGGCACGCCTCAGGGTCTGGTCGTACCGGTTCTTAAAGAGGCCGACCAGATGCGTTTCGCCGAAATCGAAAGCACCATTGCCGACTTCGGCCGCCGTGCGCGCGACGGCAAGCTCGGCATGGACGAGATGATGGGCGGGACGTTCACCATCTCGAACGGTGGTGTCTACGGCTCGCTGAACTCGATGCCGATCCTCAACGTGCCGCAGTCGGCGATCCTGGGGATGCACAAGATCCAGAAGCGTCCGGTCGCGGTCGGTGACGAGGTCGTCGTGCGCCCGATGATGTATCTGGCGCTGAGCTACGATCACCGTATCGTCGACGGCCGCGAAGCGGTGTCGTTCCTGGTCCGCCTCAAGGACCTGATCGAAGACCCGCAGCGGATTATGCTGGACGTGTAATTTTTTTAGCCGTCACCCCGGCGAAGGCCGGAGTCCAGGGCTTTCTGGATTCCGGCCTGCGCCGGAATGACGGAGGGAGACATAGATGACAATTTGGGAAATTGTTGCTGTCGTTCTCCTGGTTGGTCTGGGTGCTGGTTTAGTGTGGTTATTCGGAATTATACGTAGGGCGGGTTTCGGAAAACGGAACGTCCAGGTAGCAGCAGACCGAGAGAAGGTCGCTCAATTGAAGAAGTTTGAGCCACCGGGGCCTGGAGGTAGTACGACGTCTTATTGAGGCGTGGTGTTTTTTTGTTTAACCGTCATCCCGGCGACCCCGCATCGGGTGCGGGGCAGGCATTCGGGGTCCAGGGCTTTCTGGATTCCGGCCTGCGCCGGAATGACGGAGAGGGAGACGAAGAATGAGTGACCAATATGACGTGATCGTGGTCGGCGGCGGCCCGGGTGGTTACGTGGCGGCGATCCGCGCGGCGCAACTGGGGCTGAAGACCGCCGTCGTTGAAAAACGCGGCAAGCTCGGCGGCACCTGCCTCAACGTCGGCTGCATCCCGTCGAAAGCATTGCTGCAGTCCTCGCACCACTACGAGATGGCGGGGCACGAATTCGCCGATCACGGTATCAAGGCCCAGGTCTCGCTCGACCTTAAGACCATGCTCGGCCGTAAGGATAAGGTCGTCGACGATCTGACCAAGGGCATCGAGTTCCTGATGAAGAAGAACAAGATCGACTACTTCGTCGGCGCGGGAGAGATCAGCGCCGTCGGCGAGGTTACGTTCACACCGAACGAAAAGGGCGGCAAGAAACAGAAGCTTGCCACCAAGAACATCATCATCGCCACCGGCTCGGAAACGACGCCGTTGCCGGGGATCGAGATCGACGAGAAACAGATCGTGTCCTCGACCGGCGCGCTCGACCTGCCGAAGGTACCGAAGTCGATGGTCGTCATCGGCGCCGGCGTCATCGGTTTGGAGCTGGGTTCCGTGTGGCGCCGCTTGGGCGCCGAAGTCACCGTCGTCGAGTTCCTCGATATCATCCTGCCCGGCATGGATGGCGAAGTGTCGAAGCAGATGCAGCGCATCCTCGGCAAGCAGGGCATGAAGTTCAAAATGAAGACCAAAGTCACGGGTGCCAAAGCGGCCAAGGGCGGCGTCACGCTGACTATGGAACCGCGCGACGGCGGTAAGTCGGAATCGATGAAGGCCGACGTGGTACTGGTTGCCATCGGTCGTCGTCCGTACACCGAAGGTCTGGGCCTCGATAAGGTCGGCGTCAAGATGACGGACCGCGGTTTCGTCGAGGTGGACGAGGATTTCCAGACCAACGTCGAAGGCATCTACGCCATCGGCGACGTCATCGGCGGCGCCATGCTGGCGCACAAGGCCGAGGATGAAGGCGTCGTCTGCGCCGAAATCATGGCCGGCCAAACCGGGCACATCGACTACAACGCGATCCCGGGAATCGTCTATACGCACCCGGAAGTGGCCAGCGTCGGCAAGACCGAAGAACAGCTCAAGAAGGACGGCGTCGAGTTCAAGGTCGGCAAGTTCCCGTTCTCGGCCAACTCACGGGCGCGCTGCAATGCGGACGCCGACGGTTTCGTGAAGGTTATCGCGGATGCCAAGGATGACCGTGTGCTCGGCTGCCATATCATCGGCCCACAGGGCGGCGATCTTATCCAAGAGGTCGTCAACGTGATGGAATTCGGCGGCTCCGCCGAGGACATCGCGCGCATCTGCCACGGCCATCCGGGCCTGCCGGAAGCGGTCAAGGAAGCGGCGCTCGGCGTCGCCGGCCGGGCGATTCATATCTGACACCGCAGTTTACTGCAGCGTCATGCTGAAGTTGATTCAGCACCCATTTTCGTATGCCACTGCTCTAGCCGGAGCAGGGATGGACCCTGAATCAAGTTGGGCATTATCCCCTTGCGTCATCCCGGCCGCAAAGCGCGCCGTGATCTTATAGAGGCAACAGTTGGGGCTTTAGGGTCCCGGTGCGCTCGGCTGCATGCCTCGCGACCGAGACGACGCTGACGTTGTACATGAGCCGTCGGGACAATCGTCAATCAAGCTCAGGGAGACGTAGCCGATTTATGTTAAAGCAACCTAAATAATTCGATAATTCTAGAAATAACGTTGCATTGAAAATCAAAGCGGCATAGAGTGCCGGCATGAGAGATTTAAACGCCGTCGATTGTTTTGCAGCGCTGGGCCATCCGACCCGGCTTTCCGTGTTCCGCGCTCTGGTGCAGGCCGGGCGCGACGGCGTGCCCGTGGGCACACTGTCGGAGACCTTGGAGATTCCCGGTTCGACCCTGACGCATCATCTGCAGGCGCTGATCCGTGCCGGACTCGCGCATCAGGAACGCCAGGGCCGGGTCCTGGTGACCCGCGCCGATTACGACGCCATGAGTAACCTTATCAACTTCCTGACCGACGATTGCTGCAAGGGCATGCCGGCGTCGAAGGCGAAACGGAGCGTCTCGTCATGAACGAACTGGTCAAAGACAAAGCCGACCTCGAACCTGCAGGTGGATGTTGCGGTCCCGCTGCCAAGAAAGGCGATAGCCCACTCGGCCACGCTGTCGCTTTCGCCCGCAACAACATGGCATGGTGCGTCGTCGGCGCGGCATTTTTAGCGTTGATCGTCATCGATACGCAGCAGGCCGTGCCGTCGTTAAAATTTGTCGGCAGGAACCTGATCGAGATCGCGCCGTTCTTAGGGATCGCCATCGCGCTCGCGGCTTACGCCAAGGCCTCCGGCGCAGACGGTCTGATCGCGCATGTGTTCTCCGGCAATCTGGCGCTAATGATTTTTGCCGCAGCGCTGTTCGGCGGCCTGTCGCCGTTCTGTTCGTGCGGCGTCATTCCGTTGATCGCGGCGCTGTTGAGCATGGGGGTGCCGCTGCCTGCCGTGATGGCGTTCTGGCTGGCGTCGCCGGTCATGGATCCGTCGATGTTCGTCCTCACCGCGGCGACCCTCGGCACACCGTTCGCCGTGGGTAAGACTATGGCAGCCGTCGGCATCGGTCTGATGGGCGGTTATGTCACCTGGGCGCTGCAGGCGGGCGGTAACTTGACCGATCCGCTCCGCGAAGGTGTCGGTAACGGCGGCTGCGGCGCGTCTGCGGTCCGTAGCCCGAAAGCCGTCGTCTGGAAATTCTGGGACGAAGAAAAGCGCCGCCAGACCTTCGGCAAAGAAATCGTCTCGACGGCGTTGTTCCTCGGCAAGTGGCTGACCATCGCGTTCTTTATCGAAAGCCTGATGCTGGCCTATGTGCCCGCCGATGCCATCGCCGAAGTTCTGGGCACGGGTAGCAATTGGGCGATCCCGGCGGCGGTGCTGGTCGGTGTGCCGGCGTATCTGAATGGCTATGCGGCACTGCCGCTGGTCGACGGTCTGATCGATATGGGCGTGTCGCCGGGTGCCGGGATGGCGTTCCTGGTCGCCGGTGGCGTCACCAGTATCCCCGCCGCTATCGCTGTGTTCGCGCTGGTCAAGAAACCGGTGTTTGCACTGTACGTCGAGTTCGCCCTAGCAGGTGGGCTGTTCGCCGGGCTAGGATATCAGCTCTTCGCGGGCTGATCCGCCTTCTGACTGCCGGAACCGAATGCGTACGGAACGTCCCCGAACCCTGCTGATTGCTATCTGTCTCGCCGAGATCGGCTCCATGATGGGGATCGCGACGTTCCCGTCGTTGCAGCCGCAGCTTCTTGAGTTGTGGTCGCTCTCGAACACCGAGATCGGCTGGATCAACGGCGTCTATTATCTGGCGTACCTTGCTGCCGTGCCGGTGCTGGTCAGCCTGACCGACCGTCAGCCGCCGCGTGCGATCTATGCCGTCAGCATGGCGATTGCCGGGTTGTCGGGTTTTGGCTTCGCCTGGCTGGCAGAAGGCTTCTGGACGGCGATGCTGTTCCGCGCCATGGCCGGGATCGGTCTCGCGGGTAGTTACATGCCGGGGCTCAAACTGCTGTCGGACCATTTGGAGCAGATGGCCCCCGGTGAAGATCACAGCCGCGCCGTTGCCTTCTATACGTCGAGCTTCGGCGTTGGTTCGGCGCTTTCGTATTATTTCGCCGGCGAGATCGCGCAGGCGTGGGGCTGGCAGGCGGCTTTCCTTGCCGCCGGTGTTGGGCCGTTCGCAGGGCTCGTGTTGGCGATGTTGACGTTGCCCGCCGAAGACCCCAGACCGAGCGCGCCCGACACGCACCTGCTGGACTTTCGTCCGGTGCTGGCTTGCCGCCAGGCGATGGGATTCGTGTTGGCCTACACGGTGCACAACTTCGAACTGTTCGCCATGCGGTCTTGGATCGTCAGCTATCTGGTGTTTGCCGCTGCGCTGAGACCCGCCGCCGAGACCTTTGTCGCCGCAACCACCATTGCGGCCGCAGTCAATCTGTTGGGGATGCCGTCGAGCGTTTTCGGCAACGAGATGGCTCGAAAGTTCGGCCGCGTGCCGATCATCCTGATCATCATGTCGGTGTCGGCGGGAATGGGATTCGTCGTCGCCTTCTCGGCGTGGCTGCCGTTCTGGGTGGTTGTCGCGGCGTTCCTGGTCTATGGCGTGACGGTGACAGCCGACAGTTCGGCGATCACCGCCGGTGTCGTCCGGGCTGCGCCGCTGGGCTACAAAGGTGCCACCATGGCCGTTCATTCCTCGATCGGATTTACCGGCGCGTTCTTGGGGCCGCTGGTTTTCGGTGCCGTGCTGGATGCCACCGGTGGGGTCGGTCAGGGCGCGGGAACGACGCCATGGGTTTGGGCCTTCGCGACATCGGCGGCGGCGCTGGCCATCGGGGGCACGGCATTGCGTATGCTGAGCCGCCAAACTGTCGAAAAATAAATATCCAAATACTCACAGCCGCTTTGTAAGATTGCGATTAAGGTGTATTCTTAAATTTAGCCGCGCTGTTGCTCCTGGGGTTGGAGCCACGGCGCGCGGTTTTTGATAAGGGGGATTCTGCCTTGCCGGATTCAGGCACGGCGATGCTTTCTGTGTTCGTCGAAAGAGATGTCGAGACCGAGGCCTCGGTCGAAGCGGCAGCAACCTATGGGTATTGGCTCAGCCTGCGCCCTGAACGTGCCGCTATGCCGCGTTGGCGTGATTTCGACTGGATGCAGATTCCCCTCTATATGATTTGTTGCTGCGGTGTCGTCGACGTGGTCGGCGGTGACGACGAGTTTGTCTATCGTTTCTGGGGCACGCAGCATTTGTCGATGCATCGTCAGGAAATGACGAACCGGTCGATCCATGAAATGCGCCCGTCGGCGGTTCGCGACGTGATCCTCGATCAATACCGCATTGTGCGCGATGCGGCCGAGCCTCGGCTATTCACCTCGACATACCGGAGCCGCCTGGCGTCGACAGTTGCGCGGGAATATTCACTGCGTCTGCCGTTTTCCGATGACGGCAAAACCGTGACTCAGATCTTCGCGTTTTCCGACATCCTGCGGGACTTCAACAAAGCTCGAAAAATTTGCCAATCCTGGGACTCGTAATCCTAACGACGTTTTGCCCGAGGGTGTGCATCTGCGTGGATGGCCAGCAGCCGTTCGCCGTCGACGGCGGTGTAGCGCTGCGTCGTTGATAAAGACGCATGCCCCAACAATTCCTGAATCGTCCTAAGGTCTCCGCCACCCGATAACAGGTGTGTCGCGAAGCTGTGCCGGAGTGCATGCGGTGTCGCGGTCTCCGGCAGGCCGAGCACGGCGCGCACGGTGCGCATATTGGCCTGCGCGATGCCGGCATTGAGCCGCTTGCCGCGCGCGCCGACAAACAGGGGCGAATCGCCGTCGCCGCCGTAAGGGCAGGCGGAAAGATAGGCTTCGATAGAGTTGGTGACTTCCGGCAGAACCGGTACCACGCGTTGCTTGTTGCCTTTGCCGGTGACGACGATCTGTTGGCCGGCGACGTCACGGCGGTTGAGCGACAGCGCTTCGCCGATCCGCAGCCCGCAGCCGTACAAGAGCGCGAACAGGGCGCGGTCGCGTTTCCCCATCCACGGCTTCACCGCCATATCCTCGGCTGTTTCCAGCGTATCGATGGCGTCTTCGACGGTGAGCGGTTTCGGCACCGTACGCGGCAGGCGCGGCGCTTCCGCTGCCATCACCACAGCATTGTTGCCGAAGCCTTTCTTTTCCATGAAGCCATAGAGGCTTTTCAGGGAACTCAGATTCCGCGCCATCGACACCGGCCGGATACCGTCGGCCTGGCGCTCGGCTTGGAACGCCCAAAGGTCGTCGCGCTTCAGCCCGACGATATCGGAGACGCCAGGGTCGAAGGCGAGGCGCGCCGACATGAAGCGAATAAATGCGGCAACGTCGCGGTCATAGCTGTCTGCGGTGCGCGGCGACAGTCTGCGTTCGTGGCGCAGCCACGCCTGCCAATCGGCAAGGACGTTTGCGAGGTCAGGTTGGACCGGAAGGCCGATCACGGCTCGATGCCGGAGAGCCTCATGACGCTGGCTTCGACGACACGCGCCAGGAAGATGAACAGTTCGGTGCCTTGACCGGGGCGAAAGGTGCCGTCCCGGGCCCCCAGAGCGACGATGCCGTTCGGCATGCCGACACCCGGCTTGATCCGCGCAATGGCCGCCGATTTGATCAGGCCCGACGCATTGCCGAACACGGTGCCGTCGTCCCAATACTCGGCATAGAGTGCCACGTCGCGGTCCTTGCCGACGATCTGATCGACGGTGCCCGGCGGCAAGGCGCGCAGATGCTCGCTGAGGATCGCCACGTTGCCGTCGACCGACGGCTCGAAGCCGACGGCGGCGACGTCGATATCGACGAGAATCGGCAGATCGTCGGAAATGATCCGGTAAAGTTGCGGCAATGTCGTCGCGTGCAGCATCGCCAGCACGGCGGCGTGGGTGCGCGTCTGTACCGACATATTGGCGCGGCTGGTCTCGATGACGTCCTGCGCACAGGTGCGAAGCTGGTCGATCTCGCTGTCGCGGCGCTGTAGCTGATAGCGTTGGAAATCCACCACGCCCTCGGCCGATCTGTCCGGCAGATCAACGATATCCAGCACTTCCGGGTGCTCAACAAAGAAATTCGGGTTCCGCATCAGGAACACGGCAACGGTATCGGCGTCGATGTCGATATCGTCGTCGTCATCCAGGTCTGCGATCTCGGTCGTATTTCCACTCATGGTATTCTCCCAGGGCGCTCCCCCAGCGGAGCCTTGCCCGTCCGGCGAATCGCTTCATTATACCGGGTTTCACGATGACAAATAAGAAAAGCCCGCAATGACCGGAAATAGCGACGACAATCGGGGAGACTTTTTCGCCCCGGGCGAGCGTATCGCCGTGCTGTTACCGCTGCCGCTGGCGGGTGCATACGACTACCGTGTCGGCGCCGAGCAGGAACTGGCGGCGGGCGATATCGTCACCGTGCCGCTGGGTGCGCGCCGCGCCACGGGTGTCGTCTGGGGGCGGGGTACCGGCGAAGTCGAGGACGGAAAGCTCAAGGACGTCATCGACGTACTGCCGACGCCGCCCTTGCCGCCGGCGCTGGTGAAGCTCGTCGATTGGGTGTCGAAGTACACCCTCAGCCCGCCGGGCGCCGTGTTGCGCATGGTGCTCTCGCAGCCCGA
>Ga0181606_10005315_pt1 | contig 10637 bp, 8 predicted proteins | sample 041ome_10_FD_132994 | JGI IMG/M metagenome (GOLD analysis project Ga0181606, IMG submission 132994) | Coastal salt marsh microbial communities from the Groves Creek Marsh, Skidaway Island, Georgia - 041412US metaG (megahit assembly) | ecosystem: Environmental > Aquatic > Marine > Intertidal zone...
CTCCTCAAACGTAAACCCAATGTCGTGTTTGCGACCAACCTCGTGCAACACGTCCACGGCAACTTTCATGATTTCCGGCCCGATGCCATCGCCCGGGAGTAAAGTCAGCTTGTAATTTTTCGCAGCCGCGCGAATGCCTTCCCTAACCGAAGACCCCGACGCTCTTCTCGTCGTTCCGCGCGGTTTCAAGCTCGTCGAAAGGCGGCCTCCTCGCAGCCGTTGCTGTTGCTGTAAAGCGTTGTTCATCTTTTTTGTGCGCGCGTGTTTCTTTTCTTTCTCGTGAAGAAAGACAACGAGTGTGTTTTGACGCAATCTTCTTTTTATCTCTTTTTTTATCTCTCTCGTCTCTCCAAAAAAGTTTTATACAAATTTTTGCCCTTTTGGAAGGAAAAATTTTCTCGTTCGATCTCTCTCTATTTAGCTTTTTTTAAAACGCCCCGTCGTCGTCGTCGTTATTTTCACGCGCGCACAAACGCTTCTGTTTTTTTTTAAACTCTCGCCCCGCTCACTTCCCGCCGCGCGTTCTTGACGCATCGCACGCGCGCTTTGAGCAGAAAGAAGAGAGAGAGAGAGAACGCGCGCGTTTTTTTTTCTTTTTTTGTGCATCTTTTTTGGGGGGGCTTTCCCACAAAAAGAACAACGACGACAGAACAAAGATGGGATGGGCGGACGAAGCGGAGGAGTTGGACGACTCCATGCTCCCGTCGTACGCGGAGAAGAAACCGAACGATAACGGCGCTTCCTCTTCGTCTCTCCCCGTCGCGAGTGGTGGTGGTGGTGGTGATGCTCGGGAAGGGATGAAAGAGGAGACGAAAACGACGACTTTTGAAAAGCCAAAGTCATTCGCGGCGTTGTTAGGCGGCGGCGTGAGGAAGATGCAACAGGAGGAGGAAGAAGAAGAAGAAGAAGAGGAGGACTACGACGAGCACCACGGCGGCGCGAGCAATAACGGCGGTAACAACGGCGGTGGCGGAGGAGAGAGAGGAGGGAAGAAGAAAGATTCGGGAAAGAAGCAGTCGGGTGGTGGAGGAGGAAGCGCTTCCTCGAAAGCGAAAGGTGGCAAAGGAGGCAAAAGAGCAGACACGAGTTCGAATTACAACCAAGCCGACTTGGCCGAAGACGAGCGAGGCTTGCACAACGACGTCGAAGTTCGCAGAAGGCAGTTACAAAAGTTAAACGTGAGCAAATCGACGAGAGCGAAAGATCTGGACACGTTGATTGCGTGCGTGGATTTAGCTGAACCCGGGACCGGGGAAGTGAGACGAGCGTTGAAGGAATCTATTTTCAAACCGCTCGCGCCTGCGTATACGACGTTGATTAAATGGATCGGCAAGTCTGGGAACTGTCATAAAGCCTTGGAGGTATTTGAATGCATGAGCAGCGTGCACGGAGTCGAACCAAACACGTATACGTGCTCGGCGTTGTTGAATGCACTCGGGAAGCACCGAATGGGTCAGGAAGCCTGGGAGGTATACGAGATGATGAAGGAGAAGAACATCGAGTGCAATATTTTTACATACACGGCATTGATCACCGCGTTCAATAAGAGCAGAGAACAGGAGAGAGTGTTCCAAGTGTACGACGAGTTGAAAGAATCCGGGATTAAGATTGATTTGATCACGTACGCGGCGATGTTAGCGGCGTGCGAAAAAGTCGAGATCGGCGATGGCAAAAGCACGGACAAAGCGCTCAGAGTTTACTCGGATATGAGAAAATCTGGAATCACGCCGAGCCTACAGTGCTATACGTTCATAATATCATGCTGCGAAAAAGGCGGGAGAGTCGATAAATGCTTCGAATTACACGGGGATATGGTGAAACACAGACATACCGTGGATAAAAATATCTACCAAAGCTTGATCGCGGTGTGCGGAAAGAAAGGCATGTGGCAAAAAGCCCTCGAGGTGTATAAATCGTTAAAGACGAAGAAAGATTTAAATCAGTCGTATACTAATTGCCAAACTGAAGTATTCGCCGCGTTGGCGCAGAGCGGTCGTGGTATGGAGGCGTTGGCGTTGTACGAAGACGCCACCAAGAAAACGAATAAGCAAAGCACTGTCTCGCCGATTGGACTCGGGTGGGTCATCTTAGCGTGCGAAAGGGGCAACATGTGGAAGAAAAATCTGGAATTGATTCCAAAGTTACCAACCTCAGGGTTGCCAAACGCGGCGTTCATGGCGTTGATTGGTGCGTGCACGAGAGCTGGGAAATTTGCTCAAGCGAACGAGTTGTTTGAGAGGCAACGCCACATATTGACGAGCGGGGCGAACATGAACAAACCGACGACGGATCTGTGCGATTTGTGGGCCACCGCATTTCGGTGCGCGCAAAGCGAGCGCGGCGATGGGGATACGTTAGAAAATAGCAGCAAAGCAGCAGCGGCGGAGACATTAATAGATTTAGGCGGAGACGAGGAGCATGTCGGCGAAACGACCAGTAGTAACGAGAATTGGTTCGAGCAGAAAGCCGCGAAGAACTCTGTGAGAGCGTTGTGGAAATACGCCAAAGCGCACGCACCGAAAGACCCTCTGACGGACGAGGATGCCGAAATTGACGAAGTGAACTTCGTATTTCCGCCAGAAACGAGCATCTGTAAAGCCGCCGCGGCAGCTGCGGCGAAATGGGGCGATTTTGATTTGATTGAAAATATCGTCCACCTTCGCGAAAAATCACGCAGGGAACCCGATCCAATGATTCGTGGCGCGTTGATTGCATCCTACGCGAACTGCGACAAACGCGAGGAAGCAAACGATCGTCTGAAGCAAATGAAAGTGAAGCGTTTGACTCCTGGATTCGCAACGTATGCCGCGTTATGCGCGGCTGCAAATAGAGCCAAAGATACCCAAGAGGTTTTTGCTATTTGCGAAGAGTTTACGATTTTGTTCAAGTTGCAAAACGAAGCGCGATTACAAGGCACAGCTGTGCCTCCCGTTTCCGTGCCGCAAGACTTTTGCGTCGCGTTGAAAGATACCAGCGAGAGATTAAAATCATGGTTGAGGGCTCTTGAATTTTTGGAACTTTGGAACCAGTATCCGACGTGCGGTCCAGATGCTAAAGAGACGTACAGGTTGGCACTGAAAGAATCCGGGGTAAATGAGAAGGATCTCGCGAGCAAAATGGCTGGTGGCGGCATCACCGGTGCCGCGAAGAACAACGGTGCTATGGCTACCGCTGTTCCAACCTCTGTTCCAAACGGCAAATCGTGGAACACCTCCTCTCCCAACGGAAACGGCAACAACAACTCGAATTTGAGAGGCAAGCCGGTTTCACCGCCGTTGCCGCCGACCCCGATGATGGGTGGAAATATGCCAAAGCCAAACAAAATACCACCGTTACCGAACGTTACCACGACGCCAACGCCTTCGAAAAAGCTCTCCGCGAACGTTTCGGCGTTTGTACCGAATTCTTCGTCGCCCAAAGTCGCTCTCAAAGCCGACGCGAAGCCGTTCGTGTTCAATCCCGCTAAGAAAGCCGCAGACGAAAAGAAGAAAGACGAAGATGCTAAGAATGCCGGAGTCGCAGCAAATGAAACGAAAAAAGAAGGAGAAGATAAAAACTAAGTGATACTACTTATTTCGAAGTAGTTACTAAATACTACTGCTTTAAACTTATGTAAGAGATTTGAAACATACAACGATACAACGGCGAGAGGCCTTCTTTTTTCTTAAATCATCACACACACTTGAAGACCTCCTCCATAAATATCATTTATTTTTTTGAGTGAAAAAAAGGTAGTTTTATAAAATGGCAAAACGGGCACTCAAATTCAGACCCTATGTTTCGTACGGTCAATGGGACCCAACGACAGCGAAACTTGAACAGAAGTGCTCGAATACGCACGAAAGCTCTACGCATAAAGTTTCAGACGCTCTAGTTAGGCGATACGGAAGATTGTCGCCCGGTGTGATGGTACCTCGCATGTGATTTTTTTGGGAGGAAAGAAGGCACTCCTTCTTCTGTGGCTGTGGTCACTTCTGAGAAAATAAATATTTCCAACGTCGCGCGACGTCGCGCGCAGACGCTAAAACGATCGAAAAACGGTCGAAAGAGGTCACCCAATCCGTTGTTACGCGATCTGGATCGTTTTTACTGCGTTTTACGACCGTTTGCCTCGCTTTAGACCGCTCGCTGCGTCTCTCTTTGCAACTTCCACGAACGCCTTAAACCACTGTTTTGTGTATTTTTGCTCCTCGTTCGTTTTTTTTACTCTGTCACGCGTGTGCACTCGAAACGAATTTCCTCATTTCGAGAGCTTCGATTGTGCAGGACGCGAAGGAAAAACTTCCCCAAAACACTCGGAGCGCGATCCAAGGAACACCCCAGTTTGTAAATCTAGCGATCATGTCTCTGGAGGTGCGATTCATGCGTCGCATTTAACTCGCATTTCGAATCTGACAAAAATTCGATCTTCTCCCCGACGAGCTCCTTTTGGTCGTCGTCGTCCCATTTTTGCATTTCGCGCTTACGCATCTCACCTTTACTCGTACTCACGCGACCCTTCTTTCGCAGAGCAACTTGCCGAAGCATTTGAAATGGATATCGAACATGTGCGAGACGCAGTTCTTTACGCCGTGCCAGCTGCATTCAACCAGTGGGAAGGTACGAATTGAATAAAAATGTGTGTTCTAGAAGCAAAAGAACTTAAAAAATCTCATTCTTCTCAGGGAGAGCTATTGAACTTATTTTCCGTGGACGCGCTCCGAGCCTTGTGCCCGTGTTGCTGCGCCGAGAAGAAAATTAACGACGCTATTCAGGTGCGGAGTCTTTGATCGTTTTTTTCGCTCGGATGTGCGCTCACCGCGCGCGATTTCGACCAAATCTCGTTTCCGAATTATAGTTAGAGAGAGACAGTTCTCTCTCTCTCTCTCTACTCTGAGAAGTCGTCCTTGGCAAATTTGGACTCGATTTTACGCGCGCGTTACGCGTTACCGCGCGACCGCAAAGTCGATTCATCCGTTGAAAATCATCTCGTCGCGTGGTAAAAATACCACGGAAGCCTGCCGAATGGTTCTCTGGCGCCGTTTTTGCTCGCAACTGCGATCATTCGCGCGGTTTAGGCTTCATTTTTCGGATTCAAATTCACAAAAGTCTCTTCGCGAGACCGGTCTTGCTTTTGTGTGTATCATCGCTTTGGGTCAACCAAAACCGACCCTTGCAACAACAAAGACGAGATATTTTTTCGCGCGCGCGCACGCGTCCGTCCGGACGCAAAAGACACTTTTTTTCTATCGAAAGAGACGCTGACCGGAACGCTTTTGACTTCCCCAATCTTCGCAGATACGTCGCTCGTCGTACCACAACGTCGTCCGGGTCCAAGACGTCGCGAAAGCAGTCAACGTCGCCGGTATTCAGACGTACATCATCAACTCGGCGCGCGTGGTGTTTCTTAATGAACGCCCGCATCCGAGAGGTAAAAACGGCGAGAGTAAACGGGCTTCGTCTTTAGTAGCCGCAAACGGTGGAGCATGTAAGCACTGCTTGAGGACTTTGCAGGCAGATAGCGTGAGCTTCTGCTCCATCGCGTGTAAAACCAGAGGCGGAGGCGAAATGACGCCGAACGAGGAGTCGTTGCGATTGTTGGAGGAGTCGGTGATGAACCAACACGTGGCGGTGCCAAGGAATAGTTATAAGTCCACTAAGGACAAGGAAGCGAACAACAGTAACAACAACAATAACAATAGCAATACGAACGATACGAACAAGAGCGGGGGTAACGGGATGTACAACGGAGGCGGCGGTCCGGCGTCTGGCGATGGGAAGAACGGAAAGAAGAGAGTGTACCAGACGAAAGTGAAGAAGGAGCAGGAGTTGATGATGATGCTAAACGGTGGTTTGGCAGCTCTTCCGTCGCAACAAGGGAAACCGGTGAAGAAGGCAAAGAAAGCTGCGGTAAAGAGGGAGAAGAAAGTTCCTGTGAAGAGAGAGATGGTGAACGGAGACCACTCGTCCTACGCGACGCCGGCGAATAGCTCCTTGGGCGTCACTCCAGACGCGACCCCGAGCAGCCGGGCGGCGTCTGTAGGACCGAATGGAGTTGCTGTCGCGACAACGGCACCATCGACAGTCACGGGTGGAAGAAAGCTGAACAACACTTCGTTCAGAAGAGCCGCCGAGACGCCGAGCATCGTCACGCCGACGATTCCCATCGTCCCAAACCGTAGGAAAAAATTTTCAGCGCCGCGAAAGTCGCCTGATATGTAACATATTATATATTATTATAATATTCTTGAAGATATGGAAGCGATAGAGAGAGAAAGATAGAGAAGGAAAGAGGGTGAACGAGGAGGAAACAATGTAAAATCAGTAAATTCACGGAAAACAAGTTTAAAAAAGTAAAGAAAAACACATTCAGAGGTTTGACCGCGCGCGCGGGAAACGTGCGTTTGAGGAGGAAAGAGTTGATGAAAAATCTCCTCTTTCTTCGTTTTAGCGCATCGAATTCCCATTAGCAGAGTAGTTTAACCATAACACAACTCGTTTTAATGAAAAACAAATCAACTAAACCACAAGATATATAAAGAAAACTTTCCGCAAGTATTTTGACATCTGAAATCCGCTTTCATTCTTGTGCTGGTACAAAAATTCTATTTGACATCTACTCGACTAAATCTACTACCCGCTAATAAAACTAAGTCTTTGATATCTTCCATCGAGATGCTTGAAGTATAGACGCAGAAATCCCTCGCTTCTTCCCTCCATTCGTCGTAGCTGCGAGAGAGGGAGGACATTTCGCGCAACAACACGTCAAAAACGTATTCTTGATGTCATTACCAGTCATGAATTCGTCCTGCACCATGTGCACGCCGCCTCTACCGGGATCTCCGTCACCGTCTTCCATCAGACATCTTCGCATTTCTAACGATAAAAAAATACACCACAATCGGTAATTATCTACTTTAAGTAATCTCGCTTGATCTTTCACGTGAAAGCCAAACGCATCGTGTCTTCTCCTCTGCGGCAAACAACACGGCGACAGCACAATCGCGCATTCGCCGTTCATTCTTTGTCTCGCCTCATTCCACAAACGAATAGCAACTCGAGATAAATCCCCGCACAAGTGCACTCCACAAATCAGCACGAACTTTGATACTTTCCCCGCGTCTTCTACAATCTTCTCACACTCTCTCGACGTCACGTCCAAGCAATGAAAATTTACATTCTTCATCGCCGCGACGTGTTCCATATTGGCGGTCTCGTCCAAATCAATCATTTCTACTCGCGCTTTGGGGTACTTGAACGACAACACGATGGACAAAAAACCTTTCCCGGAGCACAAGTCTACGAACGTAATCCCTTCCCCATCATCCTCGCGCTCTCTCCTCTTCTTCATCACCCTCTCGATTTGCCGCAAACACGCCGTCGCCTCCTCTATTTCCTTCACGAGAGACTTCTTTCGTATCCACGAGTGAAACTTCTCGTTCTTCCGCATCTCCGCGCAAACCTTCGACTCCACGAATTCGCGCACGTACGGAGAATATTCGTGCGGCTTGCTCTTGATGTTCTCCAACGTGTACTCCAGTTTTGTCTTCTTCTTCGTCTTCTTCCTCGCGGTTCTCGCGTTCTTTTCCTCTTCTTCGTGCATTCTTGTCCCCAAAGAGAGAGAGAGAGAAGCCTTTCGAGGAGAAGAGCGAGTTAATCCCTCCTCCTCCTCGGCAAACCAAAAAGAAAACGCCCTCGTCGTCCCGTCCGTTATTCAGCCGCTCGCCGTCTCTCTTTCGCGCGCGCGTGACGCGTCGTGTGCGTGCACATGTCAGGTGCCACGTGCACAAAGAAACGTGGCGTCCCTTTCTTTCGTGCGCATTTTTGGGGAAAACGCTCTTCGTCAAAAACTCGATCTCTTCCCTCACTCTTCTCTTTTCGTTTTACAACGCGAGAGAAAGCGAACACAGACCACCGCATAAAACGCGTTGAGTACCGCCAGATATATACATATACACGCGCGCGCGCACAATGGGTTCTTTATTCCAAGTGTACAACTCGTTCCATCTCGGCGCGTACCAGGTGGCGATAAACGAAGCGTCCGATTTGCTCGATTTATCCCCCTCGGAAAGCGTGGAGAAGGATTGTTACGTGTATCGATCGTACATCGCGTTGGGGTCCTATCAGGTGCGTTTGTTCTCGCGTTTTTTCAGACCAGATCGAGTTCGTTTTATTTGTGTCTTTTTAGTCTCTCTCTCTCGGTGCATCGTTTCTCTCTCTGTGCGCGTTTCGCGGAGGTTTTCCCGGCGGTCGTTCTTTCGCGTGGACTTGTTTGAACGATCGAGAGTGAAATTGGAAGGAATGAAAACTCTCGCGTCGCGCGCGCTTTCTTTCGTTTCTCTCTCTCTCTCTCCCTCTCTGTGTCGACACGAATCGCTTCTCACGAATTTCCTCTCTCTCTCTCTCTCTCTTCCTTTAAAAAACAGTTGGTCATGGACGAAATCCCGGACGATTCCCCGTCCGCTTTACAAGCGGTGAAATCCCTCGCCACGTACTTGGCCAACCCTCTCGATCGCGAAACGCAGGCGCAGAAAATGAAGGACATGTTAGAAGACCCAGCGATCGCGCAAAACGCGACGGTGCAACTGATGGCGGCGACAATTTTCGCTAAAGAAGGCGAAATGGTCGAAGCCATGCGATGTTGCTCGACGATGTTGAGTTTAGAGTTGTCGGCGTTTATGGTGAACTTGTTGATATCGATGGACCGCGTGGACGCGGCGGAGAAGACGCTGGCGAAGATGGTGGCGAACGACGACGACGCGACGTTGACGCAGTTGGCGACGGCGTGGGTGAACGTTGCGCTCGGAGGGTCGAAGGTGCAAGACGCGATGTACGTGTACCAAGAGTTGGGTGATAAGTACACCTGGACGGTGAAGTTGTTCAACGGCGCGGCGACGTGCGCCATGGCCATGGGACGGTTCGAGGATGCCGAAAAGGAGTTGTTGGAGGCGTTGCAGAGAGATAGTAAGGATCCGGACACGTTGCACAACTTAGCAGTGTGTGCGTTGCACTTGGGCAAACCGGCGACTAGATTCTTTAATCAGTTGAAGACGTTAACGCCGAAACCCGGCGCGGTGGAAAAAATGGAGGAGTTGGAGAAGATGTTTGATACGGCGAGCGAGCAAATGGCGAGCGCGTAAAGAAGAAGAAGAAGAAGAAGAAGAAGAAGAGATTTCTGTCGTCGTCGTGTCGTATATGTAAGTGTCACCCAATAATTTAGCAACAGTAATAAATTGATTTGTAAATGATTCGAGAAGAGTATTATAATTTTTAGTAAATTACAGTGCTCGCGAGATTTTAAGAAACACCCCACCGTTGTTTTTCAATTAAGTATTTTTTATTGCGAGCCTTCACTAACGATGCATTCGACGTCCTCATCTTGTACGGTCAAGCCGACGAGAAAGTTTCTCGCGTCAATGACACCAGACGATCCATTCAAGTCACCGTTTACGACGTACACTCTTCGACACCCGTTGGCTAAAAGCACCATGCAATCTTTCAGGGACGTAGTTTTTGGATCGACGCTCTGAAAGACGTGTTCATTATTCGCGCCGCGGCTGCGGCCGGTAGCCTCCGTTTGCTCGCGATGGTGACGTCTACGCATAGTCGCTGAAAAGGAGAGAGGATCCGATTTTAACATCGATAAGTTTTCGATGTTCATTCCTCTGAGATCCGAGGAGGTCAAATCGCCTCGCACGTGCACGGTGAAGTCTCTCGTTCGAGGGGTAACGAAACTCGAAGGTACCGTTGTCACAAAGCACACCGAAACTTTTTCGCCGACGATGTCTGGGAAAAAATCAAGCGCGGAGTTTTGTCGAAGTGCATCGTTGTTGGTGACGAACAACGTCTCGTCTCTGTAAACTCTTTCCCCACTTTTCAATACCGTAAAACCTTTCCTGAACAAGTGCGGGACATCAGCCAGACAAACGTTCGCCAAAGCCGCTTGAACGTCCACGTCCTCGTTTAGATATTTCACAATATCCGTACAACTCAGAACGGCGTGAACATCTAAACGCTCGACTAGACACCTGTGCGCTCTTGGAATCTTCGCCATCTTTTCCCTCAAAATCGATAAAAGCGTCTCCGAGTCCTTCACGACGATTCTCGATCTCGGATTAGCCGTTAAGCGATCGAGCACGCTGTGCACGTTCGCGTTAAATGTGCTCGCGATGGGATCTTCGTCGAAACCGATCGTCGATCCACTCCTCTCCTTCAGGAGCGCGTCGTCGTCGTATTGGCATCCGAACCTCGACACGTCTCCAGGCTGCAAGCCCAGCTCTTCGAACATCGGAGGCATCACTCTCGGATTTGCTCCAGCACTTTCATGACTGAAAGGTTCCTCTTTCCTCCCCACGAGAAACATAGCCGCGTTTTCCAAAAACAACCGCAAACAGCTCTCCACGGAAACAAACCCGAGGAAAGACCCAACCTTCTTCTCCACGTCCAATATCGGCAGCGACAACACGTCGCGCGCTTTCATTTTTTCGAGACACTCCCCGAGAGTGTTTGAAACCTTCGCAAAAACCAACGAGGAGGAGGAGGAAGCTCCAGAGGAACCCGACGCGTCTTCAGCAAACGCTAAAGTTCCCGCGCGCGCCCCGCGCAAGGCGGCGCAAACCGCGCGCTTCGCCTCGTCCATGTCGCGGTTGGCGAGAGAG
>Ga0181606_10005316_pt1 | contig 10637 bp, 10 predicted proteins | sample 041ome_10_FD_132994 | JGI IMG/M metagenome (GOLD analysis project Ga0181606, IMG submission 132994) | Coastal salt marsh microbial communities from the Groves Creek Marsh, Skidaway Island, Georgia - 041412US metaG (megahit assembly) | ecosystem: Environmental > Aquatic > Marine > Intertidal...
GAGGGAAGTGAAAATAAATTTACTTCCCTTATTTTCAAAAAACATTAAAAGGAAAAACATTATGGAAAAATTATTTAACTACACAATTGCATATAAAGGTCATAAGTTATTTGACGGAGATATAAGAGAACTTACTGAGATTTTAGATATCAAATTTAATGAGGGTGATGAAAATATCTCTGCACATTGGACGAGCGAAAGATTTGAAATGTCAGACGATTGTAGTCTGCAAGATTTCATCGAAGATATTCTCCACAAAATTAATCATGACAAAGATGAACTTGATTTTTGCGAGGAAACTCTTCATGACATGACTATGGATTGTCAGACAAAAGAAGAGTATGAAGAAATGAAAGCTGGCATATTGAAAGGAGATTTCTCTTCGTGGTTTGGACTCTATTTTTGCTATCGTGGTGTCGATAATTATTTCGCAAAAAGGGGCGAGGATATTTTCGACACATCATCAAGTTTGCCAAATAATTTTGATTGGAAAACTAATAAATGGATTGGAGATAAAGAATATGTTTAGCAATTATCAGCTTCGAAAAAAGACACGATACAGTCATCTTGAAGAACACAAAAAGACTTCAAAAAAGGCAAGGCAAAAGACGAGATTTCTTAGCAAGCCTAAACTTAAACCAACATTGCTCAACATCAATTAAAACTGTTGAAAGGTACTCCTAAACCTTTAATTGAAAATGTGAAAATAGGGTAGCGAGAGTTGTTCACTTGCTACCCTTTATTTTTGCCCATTTATCAAGCAATAACGACCACCAAACGAAAAATATATCTTGACAATTTTGATGTTTTTGTAGTATAATATAACCATATATCAGATACTTACGACATATTTGATATTTTCTAAAAACCACAAAAATGGAGACAGCTAGTCTCCTCACAGAAGCACGAATTTTTCATTAAAAGTTTGCTATGACATAGGCAACGATGTTTGTATGAACGAGAATTTTTCGTGCTTCGCCTTATACAAAAAAGACGATATGAAGAACGAAAAACTAGAACAAATTATTAAAAATTATGGCTACAAAATGTCAGCAGACGAGTTTGTCGAAACTTACAAAATTTATGGTGCGACGAAAGGAAAACTCTATCAAGGTTTAAGAAAAAATAAGCTTCCAACTTATAGAGAATGGAAAAAAGAACAAGACGATTTTGATAAAGAAATTATCAAACAAGCTAAAGAAAAAATAGCAGAGATTACAAAAGAAAAAGGCGTGATTTGAGCCACGCCTTTAAGAAGTTTTAACAAATCAAAAGAAGGATTTTTGAGGAATACTCTTATGAAATATTATGTCTAATTATAACACATATCTAGGTTTCATACAAGAAATATTTTTCGAAGGTCGAACAAATAGAAGAATTTAATGAACAAGATATATAGCTTGCTTGCACAAGATGGCAAGCTGAAAAAAATTTACGAAGAATATAAAAAAGACATTTCAGTCGGAAAATATTTCGAGCCAACAGAACATAAAATCGAAGGACTTCATCATCTCCATTTTATTCTTAATGAGTTAAGACGAAGAAAAGAAGATTATTGTTTTATTCGTGGCAACCCAAACTCGACGAGATTGTTTGGAACGAATTCTTGGCGACGAGTTAAACACGAACAAGAAGGATGTTTTACAGTCGACGAGCCTAAAAATTGGGCGATGTTCGATATTGACGATCTGAAAATGAGAGATGACGAAGATCATAACTTCGAAACATTAAGAAAAAGGCTTGCTGAAGAAATAGATTTCATTGAAGAAGATACTGAAATGATTATTGACTTCTCAGCTTCAGCGCAACTTTCTCGCAAAGGCGAGAAACATGAGCGACTTTGGAAGGCTCATGTATATGTTTGGTTCGAAGAAAAGATAACTTGCAATGATCTTCATGCAAGATTAGGAAACTATGAAGGTCTAATAGATCGAGCGACAGCAATCTCTCAGCAAATACATTTCTTTGAAGAGCCAATCATTGATAAAACTTATTGGAATTGCGACATAACAGAACGAACTCGCTACTTTGAAGGAAAAGATTGCAAATTGCCTTCGCTTTCGCGTCTCGCCCCTTCGCGTTCGCTTGCGTCTGAGACGACTTTGCGTGGAGATGTGCAATTTGACTCATCCCAACACGAAAAAGCCTTATTTCGAGCTACGCAAGGCATAGAAGGGCGATATTTAGGGACTTGGCAATACTTTTGCTATGTAGTGAACACGAATCGAAATCGTGACTATGCCATCAAAAAGGTATGGGAAGGAACGAATAGATGGCAAGGCTTTAAAACGAAAGAAGATGTAGAAAAAAAGATGCAAGAAGCTTGGAACTATTGCACGAAAAAATACTTACCAAATTTAAATATAGGACGACACAAATTGATCGAATTACAAACAGACAACATTACGAAACAAATTTACGAGATTGTGAGAGGTGTCATGATGATTAAATCTCCACAATCGACATATAAAACTCAGCTTCTTAAACGAATTCCAAAAAATGCTTCTGTTTTGTTTATTACGCATCGAATTTCTTTATCACAAGATATATGCAATCAATTACAGCTTTTTAATTACTTAGACGCATCTTGCCAAGAAGAGTTATTGGAAAAACATCGATTAGGAATAACTCACCATTCTCTTCATAGATTAATGAACACGAATAAAGGTTATGGAATGGCTCACATCTTAGATGGTATTTCTTTCGACTATGTGATCTTAGATGAAAGCGAACAATTTCTCAGCGACATCATGTTCACGACTTTATTCGATGACAAGCCTTTCGATAATCATGATGTCTTTAATTATGTAGGACAGTTTGTTCAGAGAGCGAAAACTGTATATGTAGCAGACGCAGACTTATCAGACCTTTCGAAACTCTTTCTCGAAATTTGGAGAACAGACGACGAGAAATTTAATATCTATCAAAATGATTATCGACTTGGTGGAAAGACTGTATATGGAATGCAATCGCAAGACTCATTACTTGAAAAAGTTTACGACGATCTAAGAAACAAGAAACGAATATATATCACTTGCGAAAGAAAGGATGCTCCATACGAATTATTTGGAAAAATTAAAGGCAAGTTTCCGAAAGCGAACATTATTTGGATGAATGGAGATACTCCTAAAAGGAAATATAGAGAATTGCTCGATAATCCAAACAAAGAAATTCCACTTCTTTTTAATGGGCAATCAAAAATAAATAAAGGCGAGTTTGTTGGTAAGAAGCTCGATGTCGTAATTGTGAACTCAGTTATGTCAACAGGCTTCAGCATAGGAAGAAAAGACGATATGGATAATCGATTTCATTCAGTCTATGGCATCTTCGATAACTCACACATGATATATACAGGCTCAGATATGCGACAAGCTTTGAGACGAGTTAGGAATGCTGACAGATACTATGCCTTCATTTCAAAACAAAAAATGTTTGTAAGAAATATCGATGAGATATTGGATAAGGTTTATGGAGAGGATATTTTAGAGATGACTTTTGAAGGGCTAAAGAAAACAAAGACTCGACAAAAAGCAATCTCAAAATTTAATCGAAAGCTTAACTTCATTGCTCACCTTGAAGATTGTGGATGGAACTATAAAGAGTCAGACGATATTGCTAACTTCAAAGAATATTACAAAAGGATGCAAGAAGTTAAAAAAGAGAAAGAGTTAGAACTTATCAACGCAAGGAAATTATCTGATAAAGACTTTCACGATGTATTGCATAGCTCACACTTAGACGATGAACTTGCGAAGAAGAAATATTTAATAGAAAAATCTTTCGACTCACCAATTACAAATAAAACCATTAAAAGATATAGAAATGGAGACATCGAAAAACTTCACCAAGTTAGAGACAAGCTAAAAGAGGATATTAAGGACATTGCAAAACGAGAAGGGAGTGAGGATGTCTTTCTTGTTGAGTCACTTCGAAGATTGTTTTCTTACTTTGGATTGGACTTCGAGAAAATGAACGAGTCAGCAAAGGAAATCAATTTATGGGCATATCAAATCGATGACGAGGTTATGAAATGGCTTTTTGATAAAGGGAATGCAAATGCAATATCTTTTCTTCTTGGCGAGAAATATGGCTTGTCGCTTTCAGCGACCAACTACAAAGGACTTGATGAGGACAAGCTTCGCTTCTTTGTGAAGATTGCTAAATTCTTCGACTTCGACTGCAAACTTCAAGATAAGAACCTTTCAGCAGAGGAAGAAGGAAGAGGAAGAGTGACTTTCGCTGTATTGAAGAAACATATGAAGGCTTTCCTTAAAGAAGCAAAGAAAGAGTCTACTCGTACAAAACGAGATTTGTCTCCACAAACTAAAGAACTCATTAAAAGATTTGGTGGAGAAGATTTTTCTGCGAATGTTGAGGAATATATCGAAAATTTGAAGGTCGCTATTAGTGAAAATAAAAATCCACGAAAATTAGAAATCGAATTTCTTAAAGACCACGAAAGTCACATTGTCTTTCGAAGTTATATCAAACCTCAATATACGAGATTTTTGTCGAAATTTATTAGCAGATATATCAATGATATAGATTGTTTTGAACCAACCACAAATTTTTATCATGAAAAAACTCAACCACCAATTGAGGACATAGAGGACTTTGAAAATGTTCTATAACTTTGAAGATATTGATAGAGAGGTGGCAGAGATAAAGGAATGGAATCGAACCATTCATCTTCGAAACATTGACGAGATGATTGCGAAACTTGAACACATTCCAAAGCCTTGCGAATTCGAATGCAAATCAGCATTTATTACAGGAACAAGGTGTGACTGTATGCGTAGCGTTTTCGATAACGAACAACACTTAGCAGACTATCAAAATTATCTTCACTTGCTGATTGGATTGTTGGTAATTGACACGATGCTTTGTGGATATCGACATATAGATAAACACGAAGAAGAACTCTAAAAAAACTTAATTAACGAGAGGTAATCTACCTCATATAAAAAACCACGAATGTTTTTTATGCAAAAAGGAACACACAAAAATGAATAATATGAACTTGGCATCCCCAAAACATATAAAAGGAAGCTACAACGAAAACCATGATTTGATGGCGAAAGAGTTTTATTGGCTTGTCTTTGAGAAATTTAAAACTTTCGAAGAAATGAAAATATGGCATCACGCTTTTATGGAAATCTATCTTCGACGCAATATCGATAACGAAGAAGCTGATGAATGGTTTCATCGTGGCTTGAGATACTTCGATATAAAAGTTAATTCTGATATCAAGCATAGTCAATCGAGAAGGGCAGAGACCAAACTCAAAACTTTAGAAAGGGAAGGCAAATCTCTCGCCTACAGCGAGAAAGATGTGCAAATCATGGAAAAGGCTCAACTCGTCCACCAAACCAAAAATGATGTCTACGATCTAATTAGAGAAAAGACAACGAAACAACCAATGCAATGCAGAGTTTTTAAGGAAATAACCTTCAACTTCAAAGGCAAGACTTATAGATCAACAATAGAAATATGAAAAAAGAAGAACTAAATAAAACAATCGAACAAGAAATAGAAGAGATTAATCAACAACTAACCTTACTCGAAGATGAGAAAGACAAGCTTATTCAACTTCAATCTCAACTCGAAATGCAGAAACGAGAAGAAGAAAATAAAGCTTGGACTGAAAGAGTTATACAAGCAAGAACAAAGGAACAAAAACGAAATCTTGGAAGAAAGAATTCGAAGTTTGGACTTTTAAATAAATTCAAGGAATTGAGACAGATTCGAAAAGATAAACTTGATGGCTAAAATATATAACTTCAAAGACATAAAAAGAGCAAAAGAACGAGAAGATTATCTTCAATTTCGACACGAAACTATTCAAACAACGCTCGCTGACATTGAAGAAATGTTGGTAGAGCTATCAACAGAAATCGCAGTTAAATATATGCAAGCTCACTTAAATTTAAGTGAAGAGGAACTAACAGAATGGCTATTAGAAAAGGAAAATATTCTCGAAACAGAGAAGCCAAATACATAACATTAAGAGGAGTATTTGGAGACCCAAACTTCTTGTCTGATGATGAAGTCAGAGAGATTGTTATTTATACAGCTGGCTTGCGTGAATATCAGAATAAAGGGCAAGTCGAAGCAATGATGAAAATTTCAGGAAACATTGAGATGCTTCGAAATTTGGGAAGGTTTACAGCAACACGAGATACCTACAAAAGATTAATTGCTTTAAGAGAGAAGAGGAGATATGACAAATTTACAAAGACGAGAGCAGACGCAATTGCTAGCTTTATGAATTTAAAAGAACCTCACAATGTAAATGTAAAACGACCATCAAGATTCGAAAGACAAGATGGCAAGCCACGAAGCATTGAAAGAATAGGCTCATCAAAAGGCAAAATCTCTGTTCAATATAAAGGCTTCAAGAAGGTAGAGAAAGACTTCGACAAGCTATTTAAAGAAATACAGAGACTAGGAAATATTAATAAAAAGGATATTCCAAATCTCAAAAGAACAGTCGAAGCAAAGATTAAATAACGCTATACCTACAGCGAAAACTAAAAGGGACGATAAAGTCCCTTTTTTCGTTTCTTTCATTTATAATCATTTTTCGTTTTTCGATGACGAGCCATCAAGACGAGATTTTCACCCTTTTTTACTGTGTGGAAACTGTGTGGAAAAAATGGCAAGCCTTCGGAAACCTTACGGGGTATAGCGCAGTCTGGTAGCGCACTCGCTTTGGGAACGATTCGCCTATACCACGCATACCCTCACAAAGCCTATACCTAAAGCATTCTTCAATTTTTAAAAACATTTTAAGCCGTGTGGAAACTGTGTGGAAAATATGGGATAATATTTTGCATAACGAAAAGAAGGTTTCTGCGTGTGTGGAAACTGTGTGGAAAAAACGAAACATTATGGCGAGATACAAAGACATAGAAAAGGTAGATGACTACATATCACTTGCAACTGTTAATGGTATTTACCAAGCAAGAATAAAAATTTCTGAGAAACCTCGAAAGTGGAAATGGACTTCAACGAAGGTTAAAAAAGATGGAACAAGCAAGGCAAGAAACAAATCAATTAACATTGCTCATCGATTACAAAGTGACTACGAACATCGAATCGAAAAAGGATTAGAGTTAAAAAGAACATCCTTTATAAAATTCTCAAACTCTCTTATCAATGATTGGCGCAGAAAGGCGCAAATTAATGAAAGCTTATATGAGAATGGAAACTACGATTACAGCGAATATGAAAGAATAGAATTTGGAAAAGTTATGAGCAATGGCGACCATTCTGTTTGGCGAATGAATACATATTCGCAATATCGTAAAGCCATAAAAGAATTTCAAACATTTCTAATTTCTAAAGACGAAGAAAATATTGCAATTAATGACATAGACCAATCAATTTGGTCAGACTTCATAGATTGGAGAAATAAAACACAACCAAGAAGGCGACCATCGACTTTATCAAAATATAAAACAGCGATGAACAAAGTTTTTAAGGTCGCCAAGCAACGCAATCAAATTGAAAGCTTCAAAGTCGATTTCAGTTATGCAGAATCCAAATCAAGCAAAGGAAATAACGAATTTCAACTTGAAACCGAAGATGTCAAAAATATTCTTACTTATGCCAAGCAACGAGCAAACGAAGTGAAAGAAGATGGTCAAAAAGATTGGCATATCTACTATCAATTTTATCTATGGTTAGGAATGGTCATAACAACAGGAATACGACCACCATCTAAGCCACATACACAAATTCTTGATAAGCATTACAAAGAAAGAAAAGGATTTGCCATTTTGGAACGCAAGAATATGAAAGGTATTACATATGACGCTGTACCAATGAAAGGATTTAAATATTTCTATGATGAAGCCTTGAAATTAAAAGAAGAATATAAAGTGAAGTCACCTTTTACGATTTGCCATCTTGAAAATAGTGGAACGAAGGTAAAAGGAAAACCAATACTTACCTTCACGAAACAGAAAAAGAATTTACTCGAAGCTTTGAACATTCCACTCTTTGTTCGTCCTTACGAATTTCGAGACTACTACATAACAACTCAAATCGATAATGGTGTTCCACCATTACAAGTTGCTCGTGCGTGTGGAACTAGCCTTGCTCAAATTGATAAGGTTTATTACGCTCGCAAGCTTTCTGACGAAGCTTCTATTGAAATGGCGAATAGTGAACTTGGTTTCGAAATATAAATAATTTCAATAAACGACGACTTCTTGTCGAAATATAAAAATTTCTGCTTTATTCTTTGATTATGAGTATGCATTTAGACGAACATCAGAGAGAGGAAATCCAATCTTCTTTCTTGAGAGTTAAAGATAAGGAGAAGATGATACTCAAACTCGCAAAGAGATACGCAAATCAAAAACACTTTCAAGGCAAAGCAACGCAAGATGATATTGATAGATATGTTGGTTATATCAGAAACTTGCTTGCATCGTGTCATGGCGAAGTCCATTTAGCTTGGTGTGAATGGAAAGGAAGAACTCCAAATCCAAAAAAACTATCTTATAGCTACGATTACGCAATCAATTTAATGAACTTAGCTGAGAAGCAAGGCAAATATAAAGACACAAAACGAAACAAAGAAAGACTCGCAAAAGAACTAACTTCTCGAGGTGCAAAACAACTCTTTAAAGGTTTATACGAACTCTTCAAAGAAGGCATCTTAGACGAAGAACACGCAAACAAAAGCATAGAACTTGAAACCTTGCATTTTCGTGAGAGCGAGATTGCCACGATGCTTTCAGCAATCTCAGATTTGAGCGTAATTGATGGCGATGACTCTTTCAGAGCATGGATTAACTGTTTAAATTTTAAAAAGCATTTCATTAAAGATGTTGAAAAAGAACTTGAAGATGCGAAAGGTTCAACACGAACAGCAATAAAGAATATCGTTGATAGGACTTCGCCAATCTACAAAGAGTTAGGAGATATCATCTACCATCTTGAGATTAACTCTTATGCTACGAGATTGCTTCGAAACTTTTACTTTAATGATGTGTTCGACGAGCAACTCAGCATAGACCATTTAAGACTCGCAATTGGATTAACTTACGCTCAACTCGATGAATACCAAGACTCTGACGAAATGATTATGCATGGTCACAATTCAATTCTCATTGAAGGGAAGGAGATTGTTTTTAAAAATAAATACTTAGACAATCAAATCTTATATTCGCCAAAACATCGACTAGTCAAAAAGATTATTGCAATTGGTGAGAAGGGTGAAGCTGACTTCAAGAAAATTATAAAGAGAACAGAAAAGAAATTAGAAGGACGACTTATAAGCTATCGATGGAATAAATTCTTCGTAAATTCTATCGATATCGACAATGAACACATTGAAGAAATTAAAAATAACTTGTTGAGTCCTCATCAACTAAACGAAGTCACCAAGAATACGATTCTTGAAGGCGACCTCTATAACAATGTTTCCGTGCAAAGCGAAATTATCAAAGATTGGCGAGCGAGCGAATATCGAAAGAAATAACGACTACTCTCATATTTCCAAAAAAATAATTTTTAAATCGAAAGGAAGAGATCAGCAGACTTCAAGTCTTTTATGACGATATTCGTTTTTTAAGACCTTTTTCAAATTTTTAAAAGATTACATGAAAAGGCGTCTGAGCGAAAAAGAGGGCAGATAGTCTAATAACCCCCTATATGACAAGCTTTACGAATATGCACACGACAAGGCTCACAATCGCGCCTATAACGACTTTTACCTTACTTGCACCTAATTACACGCCTACGCGTGAAAATTGGTGAAATTTGGGTCGAGTCTACGAAACGAGAACAAGAAGGGAATATAACTAAGAATATATTCCGTTTATTATATTAATAGACTTTTTTTGGCATAAAGACTTGACATCGAAATAATAAGGGAATAATATCTAAAAATAACAAATATATTACAACCAAAAGGAAGGAAAAAAGATATGGGAAGCAACGAAGGAAAGGCAAAAGCATTAACAGAACAAGATATTAAGGTTCTGAAGGCGATAATCGTCTCAGAGCCACATAGCGAAAGAAACATGGCTATGTTGATGTTTGGCTTAAAGAGTGGACTCAGAGCAAAGGAGATAGCGTCTCTACGCACCTCACACATACTTAACAACGATAAGACGCTCAGAGATACGACAACTATTGGAAAGGGTGTCAGCAAAGGAAACAAGATAGCGACAATCTACTTAAACAATCCACAACTACGAAAAGCATTGGAAGAGTGGCTCGCTGTTAGAGAAGATGATATAGCTAGTGATGTGTTGTTCTACACGCAGAAACGACAAGCAATGAGACCACAGTATGTCTCACGCTACTTCTATGAACTTATGCAAAGAGCCAACATAAATGGTGCATCGAGTCATAGTTTAAGAAGAACCTTCGCTAATAACTTAATGGATAATGGAACGAACATTAGAGACATTAGAGTGTTGATGCGTCACTCATCCATTGCTACAACGCAACTCTATTTCGAAGAAAACGAAACTCAGCTTGGCTCTTTGATTGCTAATCTATAGTCCCAAAACTGTAAGTGTAAAAGTGACGATATAAAGTCCAAAAATGACGATAAAAAGCAAGTAAAAAACCAAGTTTTTTCATAAAAAATACCTCTACAAGTCGCATTCTTATGC
>Ga0181606_10005320_pt1 | contig 10632 bp, 13 predicted proteins | sample 041ome_10_FD_132994 | JGI IMG/M metagenome (GOLD analysis project Ga0181606, IMG submission 132994) | Coastal salt marsh microbial communities from the Groves Creek Marsh, Skidaway Island, Georgia - 041412US metaG (megahit assembly) | ecosystem: Environmental > Aquatic > Marine > Intertidal...
GCAAAAAACTGAGCTAGAGGTACGCTTCGCACAAAACGCGTCAACCAAAATCTCAAGTGATATAGTATGATTGGAATTTGGTAGCGGAGGAGGGACTTGACCCCCCGACACGCGGATTATGATTCCGCTGCTCTATTCCTGAAAAGCCCAATCTTTTCAGCGCCATGGCTTGGCTTAACGAAACTCTTGTCACAATACGGTCACAAGAGAGCACAAAAATGGGAACCATCAGAAAGAGAAACGGTAAATATCAAGCACAAGTACGGCGTGAGGGCGTGAAGCCAGTTAGTAAGACATTCCCTACAAAGAAAGATGCCGAAATCTGGGTCAGGGGAATCGAAGCAAGGATCGATGTTGGCGAAGTAAATGTCGCAATGCCGAAACTGCTTACCCTGCGTGATTTGTTAGTTCGATACGCAGATGAAATAACGCCTCACAAAAAAGGCAAACAGCAAGAGCTTCGACGCATTAGCCGACTGCTTAAAGATCGAATAAGTGATACGAAGTTGTCGAAACTTAGTAGTGCCTCCATTGCAGAATTTCGTGACCGCAGAATGAAAGATGGGGTGAGAGCGGCACAGATTGACTTAATACTTATTCGCCATGCGATTAAGATAGCTAGGCTAGAGTGGGGTGTTGAACTTCCCACTAACCCAGTCGAAGGTGTGAGAATACCAAATGGTGTGGTGCGTCGTACGAGAAGACTGGTGAGTGGTGAATACGAAGCTCTGTCGCGCGCGGCCGCTAGATGCACTAACCCATACATTTGGCCATGTGTCGAAATCGCTATCGAGACGGGTATGCGGCGAAGCGAAATTCTTTCATTACAGTGGGACAACGTCGATTTAGAAACACGGATTGCAATTCTCCCTAATACCAAGAACGGCTCGAGAAGGGAGGTGCCATTGACTACAAAGGCAGTGGAAATTTTGGCCGAACTTGAACGGCAACATGAAAGCGTTTTTCCAATAACAGACCATTCAGTTCGGCATGGTTGGGACCGCCTTGTCAAACGAGCCGACATAGCAGATCTCAGATTTCATGATATGAGGCACGAGGCTGTGAGTAGATTTTTTGAGATGGGTCTGAGTGTGCCAGAGGTTGCAGCGATAAGCGGTCATCGAGATTACAGAACTCTTGCATCATATAATCATGTGGATACGTTTCTAATAGTTCAAAAATTGAATCCAGAATTTGAAAATGTAAAACATCGTAACAATAACAATCGTTAATCTTATATATTATACTTTCATGCTAGCATTGCTCCCAATGCCAACTTTGGTCGGCGTAATCTTGTTGTTGATTGGCTATGGAATTGGCTGGCATTTTCTTTCCGAAGACGATGGTAGTTACATAGTACCGTATTGGGAGGTTATCACCGCTGGTTTTATCTGGATGTTAGGTCCAGGGGTCCCAATCGCATTGGATTACTATTTGTTAGGGGGCTACCTACAGAGGACGTTATGGTCTTTTTATTGACGTGCTTATGTCATGATCCCAACGCTTAAAGCCTAGCGCTCGTATTCAGAATCAGTCCGCGATCATCGGTTAAATTAGCCGTCCAAAATCCAAAATTTTATATATAAACAAGTCTACACGTGATTTTACACAAGTCTCTGTTTTTAATGATTAATATTCCCTTGTAATAAGAAATAATGCCCCTCTTAATATTAGTAAAGTTAATCATTGAAGGCGAAAAGAGAATGACCGAATTTAATATTTATTCACCGGAGTGCTCAACGAGAGAAAATACAAATGATTGCCAAGCGTTTGCGAAAGTAACTAGTGAGTTTTACAAGATGCAGTTTCTAGTTTGCTTATGTAAATCGTGCAGTAAATATTTTTGTGTTAGTAAATTCTCTTCAGCGCCTGGAGATGAAAAGAATTACACAGCAGTAGCAAAAAACTTCTGGGACAGTTTTGACGAAGACATTTCCCGAGTTGTTCCAAATGGAATAGATTGAAATGTCGGTTCGTCAAAAAATCAAACCTGTTAAGCCATCGCATATTCCAAGCGAATTAAAGCAACTAGCGCAGTGGGTAATCTGGCAATCTTTCAAAGAAAGAGAGGACGGCAAGTTCGATAAGGTACCCATTGATCCCAAGGGTGGTAATAAAATTAATTGGCGAGACTCTAAAAATCATCTCTCATTCGATCAGGCCATAGATTTTTACAATAAAGGTATCGGTGATGGTGTTGGCATCGTCCTAAACGGCAAGCCTATTGAGATCAATGAGGACGCCAAAAGTGCATATTTAATTGGGGTAGATATAGACAGTGTAAAAACGCCAGAATTAGTAGAACATGCAAAAAAATTAGCAAAAGAGATCAATAGTTATACTGAAGTATCTCCCAGCGGGACTGGGATTAGGATTTTTGCGTTCAGCGATACGTCAACAATGAACGGGCGTGGCACTAAGGGAGAACTCTATAGTGACGCCCGGTTTTTGACTGTGACTGGGCATGGGCCCGCACGACCAATTAAATTGGCATCTGCAGAAATTAAATCACTTGAAAGCGAATGGTTTCCACGACGCGAAAAACCTATTCAGTTTATCGAGCACCCAAATTTAATTTCACAAACCCAAAGTTTATTCGAAAATGAATTGAACAAAGCTAAAGTTAGACAGTTGCTCATGCGGATCCCGGCAGATACGGATCATGATACCTGGCGAGATATAATTTGGAGCGTGGCTTCCTTAAATTGGAATTGTGGCAGTGAATTATTGCTGGAGTGGAGCGCAACAGATGTTAGCCGCTGGTCTACACCGGAAGGATCAGCAGAAGCGGAAGCATACCTTCATACTATATACGACGCATACGACCCCAACCGGAATGGGATCTCCCTAGGGACATTATATTTTCACGCAGGCGCCTTACACCAGACCAATGATCTTCGCATTGAAGAACCTAAAACAAATCCTTCGTATATTTCCCCAAATGCAAAATTTAACATTCTCGACAGAAAAGGGTTGGACCTGTTACCCCCTGCTGAGTGGTTGGTGCATGGGTTGATACCGGAACGTGGCGTATCAACAATTTATGGCCCTTCCGGATCCGGAAAAAGTTTTTTGGCCATTGATTTAGCCATTTCAGTCTCGAATGGGTATAACCACTGGTTTGGTCGAAGACTTAAGGGGAAACCAGTTTTGTACATGGCCCTCGAAGGAGGGTCCGGAATAAAGAAACGTGTTGAGGCTTGGGAGAAGCATAACGGCAAGGGTGCTGATCATCTCAAATACATAATCGAACGAGTTAATGTACTAGATTACTCTGAAGTTAACATGCTTATTGAAAGCGCTAAGAGTGAAATCCACAGTGGATTAATAATAATCGATACCCTCGCACAGGCTACACCAGGCTTTGATGAAAACTCTTCCTCCGATATGGGAAAGGCTATTTCGGCTGCGCAAGCTCTTTCTGATGAAATAAACGGAGCTGTTATTTTAGTTCATCATACTGGTAAAGACGTTCGAAAAGGAGCGCGTGGCCATTCATCGTTCCATGCAGCTATGGACTCTGCTCTAGAAGTTAACAAGTCTGACAGCATTAGGTTTTGGAAATCAGCAAAAGTCAAAGATGGCGATGATGGTGTCAAAGAGTATTTTGATTTGGTAAAAGTCAATCTTGGTATCGATCAATACGGATTAGAGGAAACTAGTTGCGCAATTGAAACAAAGGTATCGCCACCCAAAATCTCACCAAAGGGAGGCAATCAGAGTTTGGCATTAGATGCAATTTCTGCCGAACTGCAGGCCAAAACATCGATAACAGAACTGGATGCACAAAAATTGGTAAAAGGGGCACTATCACATATTGCTAGTAGTCATAGATCAACAAGAGCGAAAGAAGCTATTAGAGGTTTAATAGACTCAAGATTAGTCGCGTTGAATGATGGTTTAATATCGATCCCTCAAAACAATGGATCATCACCGTCACCGACCCCTTAAGGGGGATCGGTGTAAACGGTGGAAGTTGATCGCAACACCCCCCCTCAAATCGGTGCAAAACGGTTGTTTCGGTGATTATACAACCACTCACGATCCATGAGGTGCTGCGAAAAAAAATCAATCAGGAGAGTGATTTGGCCGGAACATTAGAAAAATATGCAACTTTATTCGGGCAAGACACCCACGCGCCCCGGTGTCAGGCAAAGTCTAAACGTTCTAAGCAACAATGCCGAAAAGCTTCTATGACAGGAAAGAATGTTTGCCGCGTACATGGCGGGTTAAGCACTGGCCCTCAAACTGAGCAAGGCCGAAAACGTTGTGCAGCAGCGAAAACTGTTCACGGGAATGAAATTCGGAAACAGCGTGAAATGCGAGCGATTAAATTTCGCGAGTTAAAATATCTATACGAATTATTACAAGGTGAGAAAAAGTAAATTTGAGTTCCCAATCGAAAGTAAAAAAATTGATTCGTATTCCTGCAATCTGAGCAAAAAAGATTATAAAACACTGCACCTCTGTGGTGCTCTTGGCGATCATTAGATCTAATTTTAAATCAGATTTAAGTTTATAATGATTATTATCAATAAGTTAGTGAGTGCACTGGAATGGTGCACCTAAATATTACAGAAAGGGCATTGTAAGGTTATTTTAAGAGCATTAGATTTAACATGTCACGAAACTTGGAGGTCAGTATGGCACCATCATTAACAACTCAACACTCACTCCCTAGAGGTGCGCTGAAGCACCTTTTGGAGAAAAATAATATGCTTAAGGGTGATCTAAGTAAAAAATCCAAAGTTGGAGAAAACACTTTAAACAAGCGCACAGTAACTAAAATCGATAGAGGTGACTCGGTAAAACCCGACACCTTAGAAAAGTTGCGAAAAGCCCTCAATCTATCGTCGATTGACGAACTATTCATTAAGGAAGACGAAGACAAACTTTTGCAACTGGATTTTTCGAACGAGTTTCGGCACAGGGGTTGGCGGAAAGGTGAGCCAGAGATAGTCCAGGCCAAAGAAGCGACTTGGCAGACTTTACTTCACGGTCGCACTTTTTCACACTTAGAATTTAAGACGATTTTGGATTCAGTCACAGATGAGCAATTCGATTTACTGCAAAGACTAGAAAAAATTCTCGATCGCAAAGGCTATGTAGCAGAGGAAGATGAAGAAGAAATTAAGGCCCAAGGGTTACGTTCTGGTGGCGCCCTTACAAATCAGCTTAATCGCATAAAAAAGCAAGATAGTTATGAAAATTTACTTAAAGAGTTAAAAGACCATAATATAAAAGTTCATACACTGAACATCAGTTTTCTCGCTATGCGGATAGATGAACAAATAACAGAGCGCACTGATGTCCCATATGATCAAAGGTTTTCTCACTATTTTAAGCGTGAATGGACATCTTTCTTTGAAACACTCATTATAATTTCAAATGATGGATTAGCGTTTGAAGTAAAAGTGCCAGGGGATTGTGAACTTCCTTCGATGGAAGAAATACAAAATAATCCAGATAAGTTTTTCAAAATCGCTGAATCTGAACATTCTGAATTCAATATAAATCCCGCCGATCGAGTTGACTCGGTCAATACCTCACTTCTGGAAGCTTATTATAGAGATGGCATTTTGTGCATCGAAGAAGATGAGCTGCCATTTTAGGATCCACGAAGCACAAAACTAAAAGTTAGGGGGCGTAATGCAAATATACATAAAATAGAAAAAACCGTCTTAAAAGACGGCCTTTCCCAAAAACCAAACAGCGTAGCTGATAAGTTTTGCACAAACTCATACTAATTCTCAGCTGCGCTTAATTCAACCTAATTCGTAAAGGAGTTTACGAAATGAATACCCCTTTTTCTAATGTCAGAAATGCCGAAAAGGATGCAAAGCGTTTAGCAAAGTTCTGCCGAAAGCAACTCAAAAAGATGTCCAACTTAGGTATGTCTCCGGAAGATATTCTCTTGGAAACAATTGATTACGTCCCGCTCCCGAGTATGGGTCCAATCACAAAAGAAGACGCTTACGCAATCCTATTTTTGGAAACTAAGCGCAGAATTACAGCTCGGGAGGATTTGCAATATGTTCACTAATCAACTTGCACTCTTCGAGCTTCCCGCAACAAATCGCAAATTGATACCATATCAAGGGCGAGACACTTTTCAGATGGGTGACGCCAGTGAAACTTTGACAATGGCAAGAATCGGTTGTTGGGGACACCCAGTTGTCAAAAGTTCGCCCGGAAGTGTGTACGATCTCATCGTAGATATAGCCGGTACTTTTTTGACAGTACAAGTCAAAAGCAAATCCCAAATTGCTCCCAAGATGGTTTTTGAAATCAAAAGAACGTCACAACATGGTGGGCCTCGACGTTTCAACTATGAGCCTGGAGATTTTGACATCACAGCCGTTGTCAGCCTCCCGGATCAAAAAGTGCTGTTTTTTCCTGGTGTCCATCAACGTATTAGCTGCAAAAGAGAGCAGTTCCTACGAAGCGACAATGAATACGCAAGCTGGCGCCATTCATTAACCAAACTTGGCTTTTCGAAGGAGTATTCACAATGACCGGCCACAAAACAACTGCGGTATTCGATCTTGAAACCGTCCAAGACAGGGAGCTGTTAGATGTGGAATTCCCAAAGGAGAAATTCGCACCTCACATGGCTCATGAAATCGTTGCAATTTCTTTGGCTACGTTCAAACGCGACCCGTTTCCAGATGATGAAATTTTGGAAATACGCAGCCTGGGATCAGCTAAAGGTAGTGAACGGGAAATGCTCTCGGCGTTTGTGGGTTATATTCAGAAAGAAAAACCCCGGATAGTAGGGTTCAATAGCCGATCATTTGATGTGGAGGTTCTGAAGTATCGGTGTTTCCGGCACGGAATTCAGTTCCCAGCTTTCTATCAATGTGGCACGAAATGGGACTCTTATCGTAGTCGGTATTCGCCAGATTGGAATTTTGATCTGATGGACTTTCTCTCCAATTATGGTGCATCACCTAAGTTTAGTTTGGACATCGCCTCTCGCGCGATTGGCCTGCCAGGAAAGTTCGGCATAAGTGGTGTAGATGTTGGGCAATACTATCAAGATGGTCGACAAGAAGAGATTCGTCAGTACTGCGAAACCGATGTTATAGCGACTTCGGCTATGATGTTGCGCGTCATGCACTTAACTGGCGAGCTTTCCACAAAGGGCTTTCGTAAATCAGCCAACGCTTTCTTAGACTTTCTAAGTAAGAGTTCAGAGGAGAAACCCCACGTTCAAGAATTTCTTAAATTGTTAGATTTCGAACGATTTACAGGAGTTATATCTAGCCTAGAAGAAAATGTAGGAATGTCTGTTATTTCGTCGAACACAAATGTGACCAAGTTCCCTGGCGGTATGCAACAATGATCAAAAGATTGCTCATTGCTATAACGATCGTTCTTTCAAAATTACCGAACGTCACAAATGCAACAGAATTTGGGCCCGAGAGGGCCCAATTTATCATCAATTACCAACCACTTGATACAGTACTTAATCATTCATCAAACTTAGCGGGCGATCAGGTTTATACATTAGTAAATAAAAAGATCCTGCGCTTAGAGTATCCTGAATGGGACTATTTGCTTGCTAAAACAATAGTCGATTATGGGGACTATGATAACGACGGTTACGCGGACGCAATCGTAATGGGAGAAACTGGCGGAGCCTGTTGTGGAGGGCAATTATTCTTAGTTTCGCACAGAGGTAACCAGTTTTTCTCAGTACACAAATTCGATACCCCATTTGGTGTATCCGATGTATCGCTAGTTGGTAACGATTATTTGGAGCAGATCCAAATCAAGATAGATGAAAGCATCATGCCTGGAGGAGGATTCCAAAAAGGTGTCTATATGTATCAGTTTCAGAACGACCGTCTGCTACAAGTTAATCATTCGATAAATAGAGCAGAGTTAGCAGCCATTCTTGAGTTAAACGCTACTTCGCTTGAAAACGGCCCCGATCATATTTTTATAGATAATGACTCCACTTTAGATTCAATGGTGTGTCGCAGATCAAAGCCATTTGGATTTTTAGATTGCCACCTAATATTATCGAAGTTTGGTAAGTTCCATTTTCCTAAAAATTGCAAACGAGTTTTTGTATCACACGCTATCACCAACGGGGTTCATGATATTGGCTGTAATCAACAAACTACAGGTAAATTTAATGGTAAATTTTTCGAATGGGAAAATTGAAAAAGACTATCTCAATTTTGTATAATGTTTGCCTCTTTTAATTCTTCACGTTTTGGATACCAAAGCTCAGGTGACGCATATGCTTCCATTAGAAATTCAAGAGATATCTCCTGCTGACTTAATAGTTTAACCATCTTTAGTACATCTCGTTGGCCGATCTCATAAACACGTTCAATGTAGTTAGGCAAAGTGATCGATTTGTATTTCTCAAGATATTTTAGCTCCGCATCACCATCAATTGTCGGCCGGTGGAAGCCAAGCTGTGTCTCTCCTATAACTTGCCTTTTCTTCCCTGCGAGGAAGATGATTGCACAGGCACTTTCACATGGACCATTTGCAGTGGTATCTAAGCCGAATTCAAATACGGTACTCATAATTTCTTCGGCTGCGCGTAATGATCCACCTTTACTCGTTATGATCAAATTATCTATTGAAGGATTCAGTCGTAAGATACGCCGCAAAGTATCTGCATCGCGCATTTCAATGGATGTCTTGCGACTATCCGGCGAAGCAATATAGCTATTGAAATATAATCTTTTACCATCGATTAGAAATCGGTGTTTTGTGTCAACTGTATCTGCGAGCGAGGGCGTGAAAATTAAAAGCCCAAATGCAAATGCATTCAGCCATAAAGCACTCAAGCGTATAGAGATACGGCCCAAACTCCAACTCCAAGCAAAATTAAAATAAAAATTAACTTATGTATTCGAGGTTTTTGCGGAGCGTTTAACATGCTTATTTCTTCATTAATTGCATTCGCTCGATTGGTCAGGGCACTACCCCTAATTGTACGAAAAACCAAAACCAAAAATCCAAATATCCCTAGATATACTGAAACCTCTTCAATACCCATGTAATAAGTTAGACCAGCTCCAGAGAGAGAAGTTACAATAAGCCAAGCAGTCCAAGTATTTAAGGAACGAACAGAGGCTTCGATCTTTTGCTTGCCTAAATTCAAGCCGTCGATTTTAGCAGCGGTTTTTGAACGCGTACTTTGATATTTGTAAATTTCTTCAAATTTACCATTTTCAATTAAGCCAGCGACATAAGAATTAACCAATGTGTGATTGTCATGAATATATGCGATGCCTAATTGGGACAAATACTCTTTAGCATTTATACCTCTAATCATGCGATCCCTAAACTCATGCGCTAAAAAGAAAAACATCACTGCAGTGGCATCCTGATAGTTGTAGCTTAAGCCTTGTTTATCCAAAATGAGAGTAACGATTTCCTGCCAATCAAATTGATCGTCGTAACTAAACTTTTCATATTCAAAGCCGGCAGCCGTAAGGACCGGGATCATCTCTTGGGCCCACTTGGCTTGCTTCCGCGCACTGTTTCTAATTGTTTTTGACATGGGTAGTTTAGATCTGTTCTTAATGCTGCTACATAAGTTTAACCACGCATAATCACTTGAGCAAATTCATTTGTATGTTCTCATTGCGGTAGCAGTTAATTTAGGGGGATACCCCCGGGGTGGGGTAAGTAGAAGGCAGTTCTCGGTCGGTACGCTAAAAAATGTCACCAATACTTCACCCTTATTTTGAATTTTGCAAATCAGACGTTAACATTTACTCAATGAATAATTGGTCAATCTGATGCTATATTTAAGTTTACAGCGTTTCATAAACTTTAGAGTTGCTACAAATCTCATCCTGTCATTAGCATTTCTTTTGGCATGTGTTTCTGCCGAAATCGCATGGGGTCAAGATTACAAAGTAAAACATCTGCAAAGCAAACTTACTTTATCTGGTTTCGATCCAGGTCCAATTGATGGGTTTTGGGGGAAACGTACTGCATCCGCATTAATTGAAATGCTGAATGAAAACGGCATCAAAATTACATCTGTAACAAAGAGCGATATTTCAAAAGAAGCTCTTTCAGCACTTAATTTATCATTTCATTCATATTCCGAAAAATCAGAATTAGAAATTATGCATCTTCAAAAATATGTCGATGCAGCAGACGCAAGGCACCTTCTCGAGCGTACGGGATTGGGTGCACACCCCAGCGAAATTAAAAGGCTGATTGGTCTCACTAGAAGCGAAGCAATATCTCATGTTTTAGAAAATTTGGACGGTACGAAAGTCACAGTAGATCCTCCAGAATTCATCAGCTCACAACACTTTCCAGATTACTGGATAAGATGGGATTATGAAGAATCCCAACGACAGGCTTTTCGCATTTCCAGAGATCAAGAAATGGGAGATTTTAGGACATGGTGGATCCGAGAATTAATTTCGACACCAAACCCACAAGCAGAAAGATTACTACTCTTATGGCATAATCACTTTGTGACGGCTTATTCAGGTGTTCAGGAAGAAGTCCATGCAGTTGCGAAACAACATTGGACGATGCGAGAACTTGGCCATATTAATTTTAGAAGTTTAGCTAAAGCGATGGTCCGTGATCCAGCAATGTTAAATTATCTGGACAATGATCGTAGCCGCAAAGAAC
>Ga0181606_10005330_pt1 | contig 10618 bp, 8 predicted proteins | sample 041ome_10_FD_132994 | JGI IMG/M metagenome (GOLD analysis project Ga0181606, IMG submission 132994) | Coastal salt marsh microbial communities from the Groves Creek Marsh, Skidaway Island, Georgia - 041412US metaG (megahit assembly) | ecosystem: Environmental > Aquatic > Marine > Intertidal zone...
CTTCTGCAGGCGGTCGAGAGCCTGACGCGGGTTGTGGTAGTTCGGGTTGACCGAGCCGGCAACGATCTCGTTGCGATGCACTTTGTAGTGCTCCAGCGGCTTGTAGATCTCTTCCTTGAGCTGCTGGATTTTCACTTCCGAGTACTGGATGCCTTCGGCTTTGCCGTCATCGATGTACTTGTTCGCCGCTTTCGCCGCGAGACGGCCTTCGGTGAACGAACCCGACGAGAACGCGTGCGGGGTGCCGCCGACCGCGTCACCGGCGCCGAACAGGCCCTCGATGGTGGTCATGCGGTTGTAGCCCCAGAAGTACTCGTCCGGAGACACGTCTTCCGGACCGGAGCACCAAGCACCGCAACCCGTCGCGTGCGAGCCCATGACGTAGGGTTCGGACACGGTGAGTTCCGGGTTTTCGTTCTTCGGATCGACGTCGGTCGCAGCCCAAAGAACAGCCTGGCCGACGGTCATGCCGAGGAAGTTGTGCCAGCCGATTTCTTCCAGATGCGGGTCCTGGAACGAGTGCATCGTCACCATGTGGATCGGACCGCGGCCCGCGTTCACTTCGTGAATGATGCAGTGGTTGCGGAGACACGTCGGAATCGGACGGTGCGTAAGGTGCGAAACCTCAGGGTCCAGATACTCTTTGCCGACCATCTTCTGCAGTTCGGGGAACCACTTCGACTCGTACTCTTCGCCGTAGGCGTTCTGCGTGTAGGTCTTCAGGTGCAGGAAGTACGCGCCCACCGGGCCGTAACCGTCCTTGAAGCGCGCCAGAACGATGCGGTTTTCCATCTGCGTCATCTTCGCGCCGGCGTTGATCATCAACGCATAGGCGGAACCGGACGACCACGGCGCGTACCAGACGCGACCGGCACCTTCGCCGACGGAACGCGGCTTGAAGATGTTGGAAGCGCCACCGGCGCCGCAGATCACGGTCTTGGATTTGAAGACGTGGAAGTCACCGGTACGGACGTTGAAGCCGACGGCGCCCGCAACGCGGTTTTCCTTGGCTTCGTCCATAAGAAGGTGGGTCACACAGATACGGTTGTAGACCTTGTCGGCCGACTTCTTCGCCGCCTCGGCGACGATCGGCTTGTAGGACTCACCGTGGATCATGATCTGCCAGCGTCCTTCACGGAGGAAGGTGCCTTTCTCTTTGTCGCGCATGATCGGCAGGCCCCACTCTTCAAAGTTATGAACAGTGGAGTCGACGTGGCGCGCCATATCGAACAGCAGATCTTCACGAACCATGCCCATGAGATCGATACGCGCATAGCGCACGTGATCTTCCGGATTGTTCTCACCGAAGCGGGTGCCCATGTAGCAGTTGATCGCGTACAGGCCCTGCGCAACGGCGCCGGAGCGGTCGATGTTGGCCTTCTCGGCGATTACGATCTTACGCTTCTGGCCCCAGTAGCGGGCTTCGAAAGCCGCACCAGTGCCGCCAAGACCTGCGCCGGCGACGAGGATGTCGATGTTGTCTTCGACGATTGTTTTGTAAGCCATTAGTAGTACACCCCTACCTTCATCTTCAGACCATTCGATTCCAGGGTGTGCACGTCGCCGTCATCGAAGCGGATGTACTTCGGTTCGCTGTAAAGCTGTTGGCTGTCGCGCTGTTCCTGGGTCGGCGCCGGCGCATCCCGCAGATCGGGAATGGTCTGACCCCACGGTTTCGTGGTGATCGGCGCCAGGAGGTTGAGGTCTTTCTCGCCGTTGCGGAACTTAATGCGCCAGGCGATGACACCTTTTTCCTCATCGCGCAGCACACGAACGCTGTGGCCGAGCGGTGCGAAGTCGGCATAGCCGCGAACGTCGATGGCGTTCTGCGGGCAGGCCTTAACGCAGGAATAGCATTCCCAGCACATGTTCGGCTCGATGTTGTAGGCGCGCCGATACGTTTTATCGATGTGCATGATATCGGACGGGCAGATGTCGACGCAGTGGCCGCACCCGTCGCATCGTGTCATGTAAACGAAAGTAGGCATGATATTTCTCTCTATTTAAATGATTGCTATCGGGTGCGGATCAGTAGTGGCGCGGCGCTTCGCGCTTGATACCCAGGCCCATGTAACCAGGCTTCGTGCCCATGTACTCGGGGATGTCCGGGTAGCGCTTCTGCAATTCCGGATCTGACAGGTCGCCGATGATCGGAAGGTTTTCCAGCGAACCGTCGGCCTTGACGATACGCTTGTTGTAGGCCGCAGCCGGCTTGAAGAACATGTGCGCGAACTTCGACCAGATAACGCCGCCGAACAGCACCAACGAAGAAACCACGAACAGCGCCAGCAGCAGGGTCGCGATGACGCCGCCGCTTGCCTGCGCGAGGGACCACAGGAACCCGAAGGTCGTGGTGCCGAGCAGGGAGAGAATGAACAGGTCAGCTTTGACGAGCTTGTACCAGGGGTTCCCTTCCGCCGAGATGTCGACGCGGATGAAGAACCAGAACCAGTAACCGCCGATCATGACGCTCAGCGCGCCCAGGTGCCACAGGATCGAAACGCTGGCAGGGGCCGCGTCCGATGGATAGGCGAACACCAGCGCGATCGTCGTGAGGATGAACAGGATGAACCCGTACATCGTCATCAGGTGCGCAATGCGGCGCTTCGGATTGCAGAACTCGGCAGAGGTCGCGACGTCGACCACGGCGGTCTGCACGGCGATCCCGACCTTGTCGCCGCCGCTCAACTCGCGGGTGCGGTTAGCTTCGGCTGCCTTGGCTTTATCGAAGAAGTACTTGCCGCTTTTCTTGTGGATCACATCGAAAATTGTGCCGCCGACGACCAGAAGGAACATCAGGACGACGTACCCTTGGATAACCCCGAGCGGAATGGACGACGCAAGATCAGCGAACGGATTGCTGGCGAACATAGATGACTCCCGTTTCACAGTCGTAGAATTTGTTGAAAGTCTAGTACTGAGACTCCCCAATTGCTGCGCAGTATATGAAGCGAAGAAATAAATGTAACGTGTTTTGATCGCCGAAACGGCCAAAAATCCGAATATTTGCGAAATATCCGAGGTCTAAAACAGCAATCAACAAACTAAATTTCTAAGAACAACAAGCCGGATTTATGAATTGAAAGATTCTTCCTATAATTCACATAAAAGCTGCTTCCCACGCGCCGCCCCATCCTATAAATTCCCAATTCGATACATGACCAATTCTTTCCGACGCCGCGCAGGTCGCAAATAGCCGGCACGGTAAGTAACGAGAAAGTGGGAGAGCCATTCATGGGCAACGTTGATAAGAACGCGCCGGTGCCGGAAGGCAAAACGAAGTACTATACGACCAAACAACAGCCCGCGAATGAGCAGGGTTTCGTCGGTTACCACACCGAGTGGGTTCCGTGGCACAAGGAAGTGCCGTACGAGACACCGAAAAAGCCCTAAGGCTCTCGGACGGGCGATAATCGCCCATTTGAAAAAGATGCGGGAGGCGCTAGGCGTCTCCCTTTCTTTTTTCAGGGAAACAATTCTTTCCGCACCATTTGGGCCTATCACCGTTTACGGCAAAGATAGGAGCGTCGTCCTGAACTTGGTTCAGGACCCATTTTTGAATTGGCTGCATTCGTGCATGTATGACGATGGACCCTGAATCAAGTTCAGCGTGACGGAACCCCAGATACCCTGCCATCGATCAGAACAGTCACATAATGACTTATCAGGACGGATCGATCAGGTTCTTGAGAAAGACTAGGCGCTTCTCGGGATCCAGGACGGTGTCCTGATCCGTGACGACGCCACGCAGATACCACTCAACGTCGCCATCATCGTATTCCACGGCCGGGCCGTCTTCGCGGTGCAGCCAGCCATTCACCCACCATTGGCGCATGATGTGCTCTTCGACGACCGCAGGGCCGTCCAGGCGATGGCGCACGCCGTTCACCCACCACTGCTGAACACCGTCGGCGCGGATCACCGCGGGACCGTCTTCGCGATGCGCAACGCCGTTGACGTGCCATTCCTGCGTGCCGTCGGACTCCATGATGGCGGGGCCGTCCTCGCGGTGCAGTTTGCCGCGGGCCCACCATTCCTTGCTGCCGTCATTGTGCTCGACCGCCGGGCCGTCCTCGCGGTGTTGCTTCCCCATGATGAACCAGACGCGGGTGCCGTCGGGCCGTTCCACAGCGGGGCCGTCTTCGCGGTGCAGCTTGTCGTTGAGACGCCATTCGATCATGCCGTCGTCCGCTTCGGTGCGCTGCGGCGTCTGAACCAGCTCGCCGTCCAGCCAATACTCTTTGCTGCCGTTGGGGTGCTGAACAGCAGGGCCGTCTTCACGGTGCTGCTTGCCGTGCTTGAACCAGACGCGGGTGCCGTCCGGCTTTTCGACCGCCGGTCCGTCCTCGCGGTGCAACTGGCCGTCGAGCTTGTACTCAACAATGCCGTTTGCGTGTTCAATTCGTTCCGGTGTGTCAGACATCTATTTTATCCGTTCCACAAAGTCGCCGCCGCTGCCTCAGCCGTTTCCTCTTCGGCGCGATGGCTATATACATCAGACCGAAGACGGGAGAAAACGATGCCTAATGTCGAAGTTCGCGACGGTGACGGTAAACTGCTCCAGACATACGAGATATTCGTCGATCAGTTCGATTCCATCATTACCAACGAATCCGTCATCCAAATGGCGAAGATGAACGCCATCGATGACGAATTGGTTCCCGCAAACCGTGTCGGCGACCTGACCTTCAAACTGATCGAATAACTCAGCTTTCCAGCGAGTCGTAATACGCCTGCAGCACGGCGACCACTTCCGGGCGCGAGAATTCCTCGGGCACCGTTTCGTGGTTGGCGAACATTTCGCGGAGCCGGGTCCCGGAGATATTGAGCTTGGTTTCGGGGCCATAGGCGCAGACCTTCGGCTCGGCCTTGCCGCTCGCAACGTCGGCGGAGATTTTCAGGCGCTCCTTCTCGGATAGGGTCGAGCCGTCCGCCTGTTCGTAGCACACCTTGCCGGTCGCCATGCCGCCGCACTTGTGACAGAAGAACGTGATGTCGATCTTGAGCGCCTTGGTCACCAGGGCACCGTCCGGGATCGTGTCGAAGATATCGTGCGCGTCGAACGGGCCGTAGTAATCGCCGACACCGGCATGGTCGCGGCCGACGACGAGGTGCGAGCAGCCGAAGTTCTGACGGAAGACGGCGTGCAGCAGCGCTTCGCGCGGACCTGCATAACGCATCTCGATCGGATAGCCTGCCTGCACGACGGTTTCCGGCTCGAAGTAATTCTGTACGAGCGCATCGATGGCTTTGACGCGAACGTCGGCGGGAATGTCGCCCGGCTTCAACGCGCCCAGGACCTGGTGGATCAGCAGACCATCGCAGACTTCAACGGCGGTCTTCGCCAGGAACTCGTGCGAGCAGTGCATCGGGTTGCGGGTCTGGAACGCGGCGACCGTGCTCCAGCCTTTTTCCTTGAACAGCGCGCGGGTTTCGAGCGGACGCAGGTATAGGCCGGCATAGGTGTCCGGGAAGTGCCCTTCGGAAACGACTTTGACCGGACCGCCCAGGTTGACGGGGCCTTGGCCCATGACTTTCTGCACACCGGGGTGCTTGTCATCGGTAGTGCCGAACACGCTGGCGCATTCGAGGTCCTTGTCGATGCCGTACTTCTCGGTCACGACCATGGTCGCCAGCACGTCGCCGGTTTCACCGTCGACAAGCGCGATCTCTTCATCCGCGCCAATGCCGCCCGCGACATCCTCGGAGGTGGAAAGGGTGATCGGGATCGGCCAGAAGACGCCGTTTGAAAGCTGCATTTTCTCGCAGCTGCCACGCCAGTCCGCTTCGCCCATAAAACCGGCGAGCGGCGTATAAGCGCCCATGCCGAGCATGAACAGATCGGAGACTTCTCGCGTCGACAGCGGGACTTTCTTCAGGCTTTGGGCCCGCGCGATCTCGGCGTCACGCTCAGCCTCGGGAAGCAACAGGGGCTGAATGACTTCTGCGCCGTGCGGCGGTACCAGTTCCGACATAATAGAATTTCTCCCACTTAAGGTTCTTGTTTGTGCGGCGTGGCCTGCGCGCGATGCGCGGCCGCCTGCACACTCTCGGCCATACTCAATAGATTAAAATTTCGATGCATCCAACGAATTGTTGGCGATTATTGCCCTGGAATTTCGATATCCATCAGCGGTGCATGCTGCTGCGCGCCGTAGACGTCTGAGTCACCGGGCGAACCGGAAGGCACCGGCCGCGGCAGCGTGATCTTGATCGCGCGGGCGACATCGAACGGAATCACGGTGATTTCGTTGTCCGACACATTATAAAGTTTGGCGAGCTTGCGCGGATCGAGCGCGCCGGAATCCCGGACACGCGCATAGACGTCGTCATCGTCGAACATGACATCCAGCGTGACCAGCAGTGCGCCGGCATTCTTGGAGCGAATGACCTTCGCCAGATCCCTTAATTTGCTCATCGGTGTCATGCTTCTGCCCCGTTGAAGTCCAATATCTCCATGCGCACCGGCTCCATGGGATCGTCGCATTCCATGATGTGCCAGATGCTGAATTCATAGACACGCCCCGCCGGAAGATCCGACGGCGAGAACGGGATCGCCAGGTTGCCTGAGATACACATCCGCCCCGGAAAATCCGTGTGCAGCAGGCTGTAGCGCGCCTTGGCGCAGACCGCCTTCGAGCTTTCTTCGTCGGGCGCGATGACGTCGACCAGGATTGCCAGCTCGTGCGCGGCGCTTTCCTTGACGGGTTCCGTGGGACCCATCACGGCGTCGCGGCCATAGACTTTAATGGTCAGTGTGTAGGATTCCGGATCGATCCCCAGTGCTGCGACATCGCGCGCGGTCCGCTTGCGGCACGACGCGACGAACTCTTCGATTGTGTCGACCAGGATCGGGTCGCGGACGCCGGCGATAAAGACTGTGCGGAAACCCAACTCCCGGACACCTTCGATTTTCACGGTATATTGGTCGGTGGGCTGCCATTTGCTGCCGGAGACCTGAACCGTACGCTCGTTGATTTGTTCGAACACGGCGTTGCTGGTGTCCAGCACACCGCTCGGCTCTTTCAGCAGGAACGGACTCGGATTCTCGTAGAGCGTATGCGCGGCGACGCGGGTCCGCGTGCAGCGGCGGTCCGGGTGGCCGGGCTCGATCGTGAAGTGATCTTCATAGAGAGTCCCAAGAACACAGTCCTGGCCCTCACGTGGTTCCACCACCTGCGCGCCGCATTCGATGATCTTGCCCATGTGCCAGGCGAGGCCGGGATCGAACCCCAAGTGCACGGGGATCGCCGCATAGATCGCGGCGTCGCTGGCGCGACCGGCAATGACGATATCCGCGCCGGCATCAAAAGCCGCTGCGAATGGCTCGACGCCGATCATGGCGACGGCGCGGTGCATCTCATCGGCGTGCTTGGGCTCCAAAGGTGCAATCGGTCCCAGCGGCGCCGTGCGTCCACTCTCGATTTTGGCGCGCAGCGTTTCCGCATCGACCTCGGTCCGGATCACCGCGACCTTCGGCGACAGGCCGTTCTCGGCACAGATTTCGCGGAGGATATCGAGCGTCCAATCGACTTGGACGTCAGAACCGCTGCCGCCGGCGGAACCGATGAAGACCGGGATGCCGTGCATGACACCGGCCTTGACCATCAACGCGAGATCGCGTTTGACGGCCATGCGTGACACGAAAGATGTGCCGCTACCCAGATAATACGGCCCCGGATCGCAGGATCCGGCGTCGCAGGCAATCAGATCAGGATGTAGTTCCAAGCCCCGATAGAAAGCCTCTTCCGTGAAGCCATACCCGAGCATCCCGGACACGGCCAAGGCGCGAAAAGGTTTCATTCTTTTTGTTTCCCCCCACTCTTTGCCGTCGTTGCGGCACCTCACGGTAACAGGTACGAGCCCTAATCAGCAACGTTCGACGGTCGTGTGCCGCCGGCGGCAGAAAAATGGCTCCGGTAAGGAGCCATCTGAGTTTCGACTTGGAGGATTGGGAACTCGAGATTTACGCCCAGACAGACTCGGTGTTCGCCTTGGCAGCATTATCTTGCGCCTTGCAGAACAAATCCCACTCTTTCTGCGGCAAGAACCGTTGCGCCAGGAATCGGTAGGTCTCTTGAACCAGCGCCTCGCACCCGCGGGAACGCTTCGGCGGAGTCTGCGACCACTTGGTTGCAATCGCATCCCAGGCACGGAAACGTTTAAACAGATCGTCGCGGACCCCGCGGATGAACACGATCTGCGCTTCGACATTTTTAAGAACGGCGATGATTTCTCCCGTCTGCGCGTCGATTTCCTCGAACTTGTTGCGGAAGTAGGCCATCGGTTCGGAGCAAAGCTTGCGAAGATGCAGCAAGGTCTCGGACATGGTCCTGTCTGAAGCATAGACATCGGAGAGTTCAACAATCCGTTTCTCAACGGTCTCGATATGTTCGAACTCGCAACGCAGCGCTTCGATAAAGGAGAGCTCCTCAGCGAGATCGTTGATCAGCTCGATCACTTTCTCTTTATCGCTGCGGGGCAGCCCCAGCGCTTCGGCGGCTTCTTCAAAAGCGGTATTCACCTTGCCGCGCATCGCCGGATCGTCGGCAATCATTTCCAACTGTGTGGCGTCGTGCATAACTTCCTCGTCGCCGGTCATCCAGCCGACGAGTTGCATCGACAATCGTGAATTCGCCGTCTTGCGGTGCTTTTCGTTGACCTCCCAGGAGGCCTTCCCGGACAGAACTTCCGACGGAATCTTGTCGCCGACGCGAAGCGCCGTCACGTATTCGAGTGCTTCTGAAATGGTTTGGAGCATCACATCATCTGCTGAGCCTTCCGGGATGTGCAGCTCGTGCTTGAGCCCCAAGGCCGGCAGATGCGCCGTCTTCCCGTCCAGCGGCATGCACACAAGGAAGTCGTGCTTCAACTCATCCTTGAAGAAATAAATGCCGGGGACGGAAGTAAAGAACTTGTGCGTGAACGCAACCGTTTCCGGCACCTGATTTTGAGACGCGACCTGAGGTTCCATCTCTTTTCCTTCCTCTATAGGAAGGATGCCCAATTTCTACGTGACTATAAAGTACTATTGGGTTGAGTGCAGAACCGTACCCAATCGCATTAGTGTTGCCGAAATTCCGCGTTTTCAAGTGACTCAAAAGAAGGGCCCCCGAAGGGGCCCTTGATGATTATCAACGAGTGCGTCGTAACTATTTGATTTGTTATTCCGCCGCTACAGCCGGCCTGGCGCTTTCGATCATGTCCAGGACCTTGGGCGGTGACAACGGCAGTGACGTCGCACGAACACCGATGGCATTCTCGACCGCATTGGCAACGGCGGCGGGCGCCGGCACCAGAGGCGGTTCGCCGACACCGCGCACCCCATAGGGGTGGTTGGGGTTCGGCACCTCGATGATGACGGTATCGATCATCGGCAGGTCAGACGCGACCGGCATGCGGTAATCCAAGAAGCCGGTATTCAGCAGGCGTCCCTTGTCATCGTAGATATACTCTTCGTTGAGCGCCCAGCCGATGCCCTGAACGGCACCACCCTGCATCTGTCCTTCGACGTAATCGGGCGAAATCGCACGCCCGGCATCCAGTAAGATGGTGTGACGTTTCGGTGCAACGAAGCCCGTTTCCGGATCGACCTCGACGTCGCAGATCTGCGCACAGAACGCCGCACCGGCGCCGCCGGCGTTGATCTCGGAATGACCGGCGATGGGGCCGCCCATCTTGGTCGCCATGCCGGCGAGCTGTTTCAGGCTCATCGCTTCGAAGCCGTCACGCTGGGTCACGGCCTGACCGGCCTCCCAGGTCACGTCCTCGACCGGGATTTCCCATTTCTTGGCGGCGAGCGCACGCAACTTTTCGATGATTTCCTGCACCGAGTTGATCACCGCCAAACCGGTCGCGAAGGTCGTCCGGCTGCCGGCAGTCAGGTGGCTGTAGCCCATGGAGCCGGTGTCGGCGACGATCGGCTTGATCGTTTCCAACTCGACGCCGAGCTCTTCCGCCGCCATGGCGCGCATCGACGAGCGCGAGCCGCCGATGTCCGGGTTGCCGGTGGCGATCGCCACGGTGCCGTCGTCCAGCAGGTTGGCGACGACGCTGCTGAGGCCGCCGCCGTGCATCCAGTAGCCGAGCGCGAAGCCGCGGCCCTGATTGGGACCGAGCGCCGATTTGTAGTGATCGGAGTTCTTGGCGCGCTCCAGCACTTCCTGCAGGCCGATGCGACCGTATTTGACGCCGGCTACGCTTTGACCGCCGTCCTGGACAGCGTTCTTCATGCGGAGATCGATCGGATCCATACCGAGTTTATCGGCCAGTTCGTTAATCGCCATTTCGGCGCCCAGTGTCGCCATCGGCGCTCCCGGCGCGCGGTAAGCCGCGACTTTGGGCCGGTTGACGCAGACGTCGTAGGCCGTCGTCTTGACGTTCTCGACCGTGTACGACGAGAAGAACGAGTCGACGGATCGAAGCACCGGCGAGCCTTTGAAAGCGCCCGCCTGGTTGTAGATCACACCCTCGGCGGCAACCAGCGTGCCGTCTTTCTTGGCGCCCATACGAACCTTCGAGTAGGTGCCGGACGCAGGGCCGGTGGCACGGAACACTTCTTCGCGCGTCATGACCATACGCACCGGACGGCCCGTCTTTTGCGACAGGCGGATGGCGA
>Ga0181606_10005335_pt1 | contig 10612 bp, 18 predicted proteins | sample 041ome_10_FD_132994 | JGI IMG/M metagenome (GOLD analysis project Ga0181606, IMG submission 132994) | Coastal salt marsh microbial communities from the Groves Creek Marsh, Skidaway Island, Georgia - 041412US metaG (megahit assembly) | ecosystem: Environmental > Aquatic > Marine > Intertidal...
AAAGGTCTTAAAGTACATCAATCCAATCTGTGTTCTGAGATCATTCTTCCAACCGATGAAAAGCGTACAGCAGTTTGTTGTTTGTCGTCTTTGAATCTTGAATATTACGATGAGTGGAAAGACAATCGTAACTTCTTGCGTGACGTTGCTGAAATGCTAGATAACGTTCTTCAGTACTTTATTGATAATGCTCCAGACACAGTAAGTCGTGCGAAGTATTCTGCACAACGTGAACGTTCAATTGGTATTGGTGCACTAGGTTTTCATGCTGCATTACAGAAGAAGAATATTCCTTGGGAATCAGCCAACGCTGTTGGTCTGAATAAAATGATGTTTGAAAACATTCGGAAAAAACTAGATGCAGCAAATAAGAAACTTGGTGAAGAGCGAGGGGAAGCACCTGATGCAAAGGGTACTGGAAATCGTTTTTCTCATCTCATGGCTGTTGCTCCTAACGCAAGTAGTAGCATCCTTATGGGAAATACCAGTCCATCTATTGAACCTTACAGGGCTAATGCTTATCGTCAGGACACTCTTAGTGGATCACATTTGAATAAGAATAAATGGTTGGATGCTATTATACTGAAAGAAGCACCAAACCATCCAGCAGGTTGGTATGATGATCAATGGTCATCAATTATTGCCAATGATGGATCTATTCAACATCTTCGTTGGATGGACGACTGGACAAAGGACGTATACAAAACTGCTATGGAGATTGACCAACGTTGGGTTATTCAACATGCAGCTGATCGACAAGATTTTATTGATCAGGCACAATCACTAAATGTGTTCTTCCGTCCAGATAGTAACATTGCATTTATTCATGCTATTCACTTCCTTGCTTGGAAGTCTGGTTTGAAGACAATGTATTACTGCCGATCTGATAAGATTGCTAAGGCAGATAAAGTATCAAAGCGTATCGAACGAGAAGTATTAAAAACAATTGATATGGCAACACTGGCTGACGGTGATGCATGTATCGCATGCGAAGGGTAGAGGAAAATGGCTCCAAAGAAAAAAGCAAGTGAATTAAATCTAACAGAAGAACGAAATTATTTCAAACCATTCAATTATCCATGGGCATATGAAGCATGGTTGAAGCACGAACAGGCACACTGGCTTCACACCGAAGTTCCTATGGCTGAAGATGTTAAGAACTGGAAAGGTGCATTGACTGCTGAAGAAAAGCATTTCTTGACAAACATCTTCCGTTTCTTTACACAAGGTGACATTGATGTTGCTGGTGGTTATGTAAAAAACTATTTGCCATATTTCCCACAACCTGAAATCCGTATGATGTTGAGTGGTTTCGCTGCACGTGAAGCACTCCACATTGCTGCTTATTCGCATTTGATCGAAACACTTGGTATGCCAGAATCAACTTACTCTGAGTTTGCTGAGTATGAAGAAATGGCTGCAAAGCATGATTATGTAAACGACCTAAGTAACAAGAATGGTACTCTTGAGAGTACTGCAACTCACATCGCTGTGTTCTCTGCATTTACAGAGGGTATGCAGCTATTCAGTTCTTTCATTATGTTGCTGAACTTCCCACGTCATGGTCTCATGAAGGGAATGGGTCAGATCGTTACATGGTCGATTGTTGATGAAACCATGCATGCTGAAAACATGATCAAATTGTTTAGAACTTTTGTTGAAGAAAACCCCCAGATTTGGACAGATACATTGAAGTCTAAGATTTACACAATTGCTGAAAAGATGGTTGAACTTGAAGACAAGTTTATCGATCTATCCTTCCAAGGTGCAGCAATGCGTGATCTAAATGCTGAGGAAGTAAAAACATACATTCGTTATATTGCTGACAGACGTTTGATCTCTTTAGGCATGAAAGGTATTTTCAAAGTTAAAAAGAATCCTCTACCATGGGTAGAAGAAATGATCAACGCACCAGTCCACGGTAACTTCTTCGAGAATCGAGTTACTGATTATGCCAAAGGTGCACTAACTGGGGACTGGCAAGATGTTTGGGGTAAAGTTGTATAAATGATTAGTGGTGAACTTCATGAATTTGGAATCAATATTCCAGGTGATTTTGGGTTTCAATATAATCTTCCTCTGTTTATAGGAACACTTGAAACACAGCACACAGATGACTTTGTGAAAATGGCTGTTGGATATGATGCAGATAAATGGAAAGAGCATAACATATTTGAGATAGATCATCCTTATATAAAAGACTTGAAAGATGAAATACAACAAACCTATTTTGAAATGTGTAAAAAATATAATGTTCAACCAGAAAAAGAATTATGGATAAATGGTTGGGTAAACAATATGTTGCCTAACCATTCGTTAAGTAAACATTATCATGGAACTAACACTTATTCATATCTTTCTGGTGTGTGTTTGTTGACTGATAATGACCATACAAGTACTGATTTTTTTCCTCCAATGTTGTGGGAAATGGAACAATATGGAACTGTAAAAATAAACAATTTCAAAAATCAAATTTCAATATTCCCTCAATGGATATATCATGAAGTTGATACAGTTAAAACCCAAAGAATTTCCATAGGGTTTGATTTGAACCATTCTGAGGGTATGAAACAATTAGTAAACGAAGATACTCCATCAAATAAATCTATTCGTTTATATTAAGGAGGCATAATGGCTGTGCAAAAACAATTTGAATGCGAAGATTGCGGAGCATTCGGAAAGATCATCTTGCGTGGGGATCAGTTTACATCTGAAGAGATTGTATACTGCCCTCTATGCTCGTCTGATATATATGAAGAGGAAACATATATTGACGATGAAAATTTAGATGACTTGGCTACATAACAACGAACCAGTTGAAGAAATAGATACCAAAATATACAAGGCGTTCGTCTATCGGATCACAAACCTGATAGATGGACGCCAATATATTGGTAAGAAACTCACTGAGTCCACAATCACACGCCCACCACTAAAAGGGCAAAAACGTAAGCGCAAAATCAAGAGTGAATCTGATTGGCGTGATTACTGGTCATCATCCGAAGAACTAAAATCAGACGTTGAAAAGCATGGTAAAGAGAATTTCAAACGTGAGATCCTCCACTTCTGCCTAAATAAAGGTAGTGCTTCCTATTTGGAAGCGAAAGAACAAATGCTTAACGAAGTTTTAGAGCATCCTGATAAATGGTACAATGGTATCATTCAGTGTAAAATACACAGGACGCATGTAAAGATATGACGATATTACTTTTACTTTCTGCACTGACATTGTCAGGAATTGCTGCATGGTATGCTATCGCTGGTTTGATGGCTATCTTTGCTGCACTTCCTATTCCTATTATGATAATGGGTGGTGCACTAGAGGCAGCAAAACTTGTCGTTGCTTCTTGGATCTATAACAATTGGAAGCGTATTCCGTTTCTGATGAAAACTTATTTTACAGTAGCACTGGTTGTATTGATGCTACTCACCTCTATGGGTATCTTTGGATTCCTATCAAAAGCACACCTCGATCAAACTATGAACTCTGGCGACAATGTTCTTCAGATTGAATTGATTGACGGTAAGATTGCTCGTGAGCAACAGCGTATAGACGACGCAAACAAAGTCTTATTCCAATTAGATGAAGCAGTAAATGTTCTGATCGAATATGATCGTATCCGTGGTAAAAACGGTGCGATTGCTGTACGTGAAGGGCAAAAAGAAGAACGTGCTAATCTATCAGGAATAATTGATGAAGCGTCTGATGTAGTCGCTGGATTGAAACAAGAGAAACTGATTTTAAGCAAAGAGGCACTTGCTCTGGAAGCAGAAGTTGGTCCAGTCAAATATATTGCTGCACTGATTTACGGTGAAGAAGAATCTAAGTCCATGCTTGAAGAAGCAGTTCGGATTGTGATTCTTATGATTGTATTCGTATTCGATCCTCTAGCAGTTCTTATGGTAATGGCTGCATCTCGTGAAATGGCTGGTAGACGCAAAGTAACCGAAGAAGTTACTAAACGTGAACCACCAAAAGAAGAAGAACCAAGTAAACCATATGATTATTTTCAGCCATCTCTAAAAGAAGATGAACCTGAACCAAAACATCATGAAATAAACGTTAAAGATGATATCACTTTTGCCGATTCTATAGATGAAGAAGCATCAAAAGGAATGCGACAGGTAGGCAGATATCTCTCTGAGGTAGACAAACAAAAGTCTAGCCGTGCAAAATCTTTCCAGAAAAATGCCTCAAGTGTGGAAGACGGTGCTGTGGATGAAACCGCACCATTTGTTATTTCCGACAAAGAATAAATAGAATCGAGATGGTAAATCTAGTCTCGAATTTATAAATTGAGGTTAATAATGTTCAACAGATGGCTCAAACAAACTGTTGCGTTGCTCTTTATAGTGATCGCAACACCTGCATTATCGCAGGATCCAATCGTTACAGAATCTACTACAGATTCCACAGTAACCACTCGTGGCTCGATGGAAACGACCATCAAACAGCCACCGCCAAGCGCAATTTCTCCATCCTTTAGTTCTGGTAATAACTCTGATCTTTGTACGATCGGTGTTGCTGGTGCTGTCCAAACTCAAATTCTAGGAATCAGTGCAGGTACTACTTTCACTGAGGAAAATTGCATCCGTCTGAAAAATGCGAAAACTTTGTATGATATGGGTATGAAAGTTGCTGCAGTGTCAGTTATGTGTCAAGACAAGAAAGTCTTTGATGCTATGATGCATGCTGGAACTCCATGTCCTTACGATGGTCAGATCGGTGATGCAGCAAAACTAGGCTGGGAGACTCATGTTGAGACAACCAGACAAGAATTAGAAGAAATGGACAAGCCAAGTGTTGAAGAAACTGCTATTATGGGCATGGGTGGTATTCTTACCTTCCTACTCTTATTCTGAGTCAATAACTCCTTATTACGGTTCGACTGGTAACGCTGTTACTGATCAATCCCTAAGATGGAGCATGCCAGATGTACTTCCAACTCCTCCTGGATTGGACATTAATACAGTTTTGTATAACTACACGATTAGAAAAGAAACTGATGCCGACGTTACAGTAAACGTTCAAAACGAAAATGCATCAGGCACAGGTTATATTTTTAGAGAAACAGATGAGTGGAAACCTGGATCTCTAGATGGTACTCAAATTAATAAAGTGATTGGTGTTGGTAGTATACCAAGATCAAGTTGGGGTGATGGATCAATTGAAGTTACTGGTGAAGGTAGAGTAGAAGATCCAACCGTAATTTACACATACACTGTGGATCCTTGTTTTGATCCTCAGTTTGATCCAAACTGTCCTGGATATAAAGTTCCAGTGCCAGATATTCCAGTGATTGATTATGATGAACTTTACAGTGCTCTTGATGATGAGAACGTTGATTTAGAAAGACGAACCTGTAAAGAAGGTGATATTTCAGTTGAATGTAAAGCAATACTTGAAGATGAAGAAGAAAGTAAGTCTGAAGAAGAATTGAAGGAAGAAGAAGAGGAAGAGGAAAAGGATAGTAAAGAAAGATTAGAAAAGGCACTTGCTGCAGCAGATAACTCTGCATTGTTCGCAAATGCTTTGGCAATATCACAGGTTTTAGACTCCGTGAATGCTGCTACAAATATCAATTCTTACTACGCAAAATCTCTTGCTGGTGGGACTTATAATGAATCCGTTGTGCTAGTAGATAAACAATTGCCTGAAAGTAAAAGGGGATTGCGTAACGGTCTCGCTCAACAATTACTGCATAATAAAATGATTGAGATGCAGTACAACAGATGATGGTATTTGTAAAAACGTCAATAATAGGAGAACAAAAATGTTCAAAAATGGTATACTAAGACATGCTGTTGTTTCTGCAGGATTCGCTTTAGCGGTTTCAACAACATGGGCTAATGCTGAACAGGTTCCGATCAACGGTACTGTTCAATCAAAGTGCATTATCATGACTGATAGTGCTGGTGTTTACGGAAACCCAAACGCATACACACTTTCAACTGCTGCTGCAGATGGTGGTGCTGATGCTATCGTTCGTATCGATGTAACTCTAGCAGATGCTTACAAAGCACACATTACTGCACCAACAGAGTTTTCATCTGCTCCAAGTTTACCTGACTTGCCAACATTTGCTGGTAACACAGAAGTGCAAACAGTATCTGATGCAACAGGAATGGGTACATACGAATCTGGTAAAATCGAACAGGGGATGACTGATATTTACGATCTAACTGCTACAGGTAGCACTTGGTTCAAAACATCTTCTACTGTAACTATGGGCGGTTCAAAAGCATTTCCAGGTGGTAATTATACTGCTATGGTAACTGCAGAATGTATCGCAAAGTAAGGGTAAAACAATATGAAACTTTTGATAGTTATGTTTATGTTGTTGTCATCCGTGGGCATTCTGCATGCTCATGAGATGACACCAACGTATCCGAAATTGAGACCATCGCATTTAGATAATGTTTATGTAACTACGATGGAAATGTTTAATAAAAGGGATGATGTAGAGTTTTATGAAATTGGAGTGTTTGATAAAGACTTCAATCCAATCCCATTTGTAACATCTTATAAAGTGTTTAATCTTAAGTATCTTGGACATGTATCATTTGATGTTTACATTCGCAAAGACGATGTGAGTAATGCAGAATTTATTTGCTCAAAGTCAAAATTAAGAAAAGAGGACACGAAGAGAACAGCAGTAAATTCTCGGATCTGTTCTAGAATTAAGTGAGATTGACCATGAAAAAAGTATTAACAGCACTACTAGGAATTCTTATCTCTAGCAGTGCATTGGCAGAAAGTACGTCGCTAGGACTACAACTGCCAAGTGCTCCACAATCATACGGACAAGACAGTATCCGTGCAGGAGATCTCGATTGTAAAAACGCCATTGGTGGTTCAACACAATTAGAATTTGGTGTGACTGGAATCGTTGATAATCATCAGAGTCCATTCGGAGGTAACGGTGGATCATCTGAAAAAGATGTAGGTGTCTATGCTAGGATTGTAATCCCACTAGACAAACCAAAAGAGAGAATCAACTGTAATGATTTGTATGAACTTGAATTGCGTAAAAAACGTATTGAAGTTCTAAAGTTACAGCAAGAACTCGAAGCACTAAAAAAGTTGAATAACCAAAACAACTTTGAGAAATAAGGAGTAATCATGAACGCAACATGTTATAAGATGGCTCAACTTGCTCAAATTGCATACCTTGATGGTAAGGAAGCAAAAGCAGCAGGTAAAAAGATCGGTTATACTGGTCATAGATTTATCGAGGAAGATGGAGCGCAATGCCACGCATTTTGGAATGCAGATGATTTTGTGCTAGCATTTCGTGGTACTGAACCAGACGAATTATCTGATGTTCTTGCTGATCTCAATGCTATCCCTCGTGGTGCTATGACACATGGTTTGGTTCACTCAGGTTTTAGAGGTGAACTAGACAAACTATGGGACACAGTTGCCTTTGAGCAACATAAGCATCAAAAGAAAAACTTGTATATTACTGGACACTCACTAGGTGCAGCAATGGCTACTGTTTGTACTTCACGTATGGAAGAATACACAGAGGTGGTTCAATTAACTACTTTTGGTTCTCCTCGTGTTGGCACTAGGAAGTTTGTTAAGAATATCGCAACACCACATATGCGATTTGTGAATAACAACGATATTGTTACTAAAGTTCCGTTGTTCATTATGGGTTACAAGCATCATGGTGTTCTACAATACATCAACTTCTACGGTAACATTCGTAAGTTGACACCATGGCAGATGTTGAAAGACAAATGGCGTGGTTGGAGATCTGGCATTCTTGATGGTGCTATGGATCATGGTATGGACAACTATGTGAAGTCTTTGGAGCAATATCAAAATGATTAAAAACTTTAAGGATATTGTAGTACTAATGATTACATCTGGAGTACTATTACTGTTAGGTGTTATTATTGTAGGCGATTATATTGTAGCACTAGAAGAAAATAGACCAGTTGATGAAAGTGTTATTACACTTATGAAAATGAGTGTTACTGGACTGATAGGTGTCATTGGTGGATACATTGGAGGCAGTAAGTAAAATGATTGAAAAGATGTTCGCTGATACACTTTGGATTTATACAGCAGTTGCTGGATCACTTTTTGGTGCAGCATTCTTGTTTTGGTTCAAAGATACTAAAATGGCAATTTGGGCAGTAGGTAAGTTTGATGCTACATTAGAGTATCTTGTGAAACGATGGGGATGGACTTGGTTGCAGAATGAACCAAATGCATGGAGAAAGAAGTACCCACATGTCACTAGCAAAATTGATGAGTTGGAAGACAGAATCAAGAAACTTGAAGGAAAGGGAAAGTGATGGTAACCGTATCACTGAAGAACGTATTCGAGACCTCAAAAGAAGAATTGAGGAACTCAGAAATCGACTTTATCCCCCACAATCCAAAATTGTCGAAACAGTACAAAAGGTGGATGGACAAAGATCGAATTTGGAAAAAGCATCTGAAGCAAAAAGAAATGCAGAACTTGATGCAATCCGACAAAAACTAAGGAGAAAACTATGAAAAAATGGATAATGAATAGAATTAACGAAAGAACTACATGGGATGGTGCTGCTTTAGTCGCACTTGGTGTAATCGTTCTTATTGCTAAACCTATCGCTGGTCTTGTAGCATATGCTGCAATTGCTTATGGTGCATGGACTATCTGGAAAAAAGAGAAGTAAAAATGATTAGAACGATTCTGGCAGTATTGCTATTAGCATCAACTACCGCATGGGCAAACCCAATTGACGATAACTGTTCACAGTTGGTTTGGAAGGGTGCACCACAAATATCGGTAGAAGGCGATAATCAATATATCTGTCACACAGCATATGCTGTTAACTATAATTACAAAACTAAAGTAGCACACTTTGTTGTTGAACATATCATGGCAGAAGATTTAACCAAAGCAGCAAAGCGTAAAGATGACTTCCGTATGGATCCAAAAGTGGACGATGATAAGGAAGCGACTCTTGCCGACTATGCTAAATCTGGTTACGATCGTGGTCATATTGCTCCAGCTGCAGACTTTAGTTGGTCAGCAAAAGAAATGTCAGAATCGTTCTATCTTACAAATATGATGCCACAAGTACCCAACAACAATCGTGGTGTTTGGAAAAAGACAGAAACTATGGCTCGTGATAATGCTGTTGCACGTGGTGAAGTTTATGTAATTAGTGGCACTATCTTTTTAGATGGATACTTAACCATCGGTGAAGGTAAAGTGGGTGTTCCACAATTTGTCTGGAAGATCATCATTGATCCTAAAACTCAAGAATCTATAGCATTCTTGTTTCCAAACGAACAAGGAACAAAAATTAAAACTAAGACAATTCCAGAATATATTGTAGACATTGACACTATTGAAGCAGAAACAGGTATTGATATTAGCCCACTGTTGAAAGATGAGTCTATGGAATCTAAGAAAGCAGATTATACAAACTGGAAAAAGTAAGGGGTAAAATATGGCAGACAAAGATCTTGGTGAAGAATTAGAAAATATTGAAGAGGGTATTGAAAACCTCAAGAACAAAGAGTTTCGTATCTTTGGCATCAAGGTAACTCCAATGACTGCCATTGCTGCATTGACTGCAGTCGGTTCTTTAATTGGTATGCTCTATGGTGGATTCTTAATGTATCAAAAGGTTGAACAAGCAATTGAGTTTGTCGATCAACAGGAAGAATACCAAGAGTTGATGGCATCATATGATGGTCGTATGAAAATTATTGAAACAAAACTCGAAGAAGCAGTTGACTACACTCGTGATATTAAAGGTAGTCTAAAAGATGATATTCTTCAGATTGAAAAACAAGTAGATCGTATGGAAGATAAACTTCGAGGACAAGAAGAAGAAAACCGATCCATTATCGCAAGTGCTGAAGAGCGTTTCGAGAATAAACGTGATCGACTTCAGAACGACTACGATGAAAAAGCCAATCGACTTCAGGAATCAAGCCAAAGTCGTATCAGCGATCTTGAGAACAAGATGGAGCGTGATATGAAGAATCTTGAGGATACACTCAATAAGAAACTGCAAAGGGCACTAGATAACCCTCTAGCAAACTAATATGTTAGCCGAACTCGCTGCTGCAAATGCTGCTTTTGAAGTAGTTAAGCAAACTGTCCAGAATGGTAGAGAAATCTACGAAGCTGGTGAGGCACTTGCCAAGTATTTTGGTCTAAAGACTGAGATTCAAAAGAAGGCACACCAGCATGGATATAAGAGCGACCTACAAGCATTCATGGCAGAGGAGCAACTAGCTGCACGAGAAGCTGAACTGAAAGAGATGATGATCTATCAGGGAAGAGCAGGAATGTGGGACGACTGGTTGAAGTTTCAATCTGATATGAAACGTAGTCGTGAGGAAGAAGAGAGAAACATTCGATTGGCTCGGCTCGCAAGAAAGAGAACCATATTGAATGGAATCCTTTACACCTCATATGCGATAGCTGGTGTTGCCCTGTTCTCTAGTGCTGTTTTCATCACCCTAGCGGTGGTTCGACACACTTAAAAAGTAATACTTTTCACTCCCCAAAACCCCACCTCGAGTGGGGTTTTTCATTGTAGACACGTAAGTTGTTGATTTTACAGAAGAAAATAATTGAAAAAAGATCCA
>Ga0181606_10005340_pt1 | contig 10606 bp, 4 predicted proteins | sample 041ome_10_FD_132994 | JGI IMG/M metagenome (GOLD analysis project Ga0181606, IMG submission 132994) | Coastal salt marsh microbial communities from the Groves Creek Marsh, Skidaway Island, Georgia - 041412US metaG (megahit assembly) | ecosystem: Environmental > Aquatic > Marine > Intertidal zone...
CATCCGGTGATGCTTGGGTTTGTCAACGGCCTGGCCGTGGTGATCCTGCTCGCTCAGATCGGCAGTTTTCAGACGCTGTCGGCGTCTGGGCAGATGGAGTTTCTCAGCGGGCAGCGGCTCTGGTTGATGCTCGGCCTTGTCGGGCTGACGATGGCGATCATCGCCCTGTTACCTCGGCTGACGAAGACGGTGCCCTCCTCGCTCGCGGCCATCCTGGCCGTGACCGTCTGTGCGGTGGTGTTGAACGCAGGTAGCAGCAAGGAGGGAGAGAAAGGGCTCGCCGCACCGCGGACGGTCCTAACGGTTGGCGACATGCTGATCGACCGAACACGAGCGGCAGCAGTGACTGCCGCCCAGCACGAAAAGCAGGCCGATTCGCTCGCGTCTGCCACGGCCTTGCTGCCAGAGGGGTTTGTGGCAGTGCATGGGCATGAGGAAACGCTGCCAGCGCTGACGGAAGCGGAAATCACGTCCGCCCGCGACTCAGTCGATCTGGACACGGTCGGCATCGCCGGTGGACTGCCACGCCCGGCCTGGTGGGACTACCAGATGCCGCCAGTGACGCTCGCAACGCTCTGGATCATTCTTCCCTACTCACTGATCCTCGCAGGCGTGGGGCTGATTGAGTCGCTGATGACGCTCACGCTGGTGGACGAACTGACTGAAACCCGCGGGCAGGCGAATCGCGAGTGTGTCGGTCAGGGAGTCGCGAACATGGTCTGCGGACTCTTCGGCGGCATGGGAGGCTGTGCCATGATCGGGCAGTCTCTGATCAACGTGAAGTCGGGGGGCCGCGGCCGGCTCTCAGGGATCACCGCAGCGGTGATGCTGCTGCTGTTCATCCTGTTCTTCGCCAAGTCGATCGAGGCGATCCCGATGGCCGCCCTCGTTGGTGTGATGTTTATGGTGGTGATCGGCACGTTTGAGTGGTCGACCCTGCAGACATGGCGGCGGATTCCGCTCGCGGAGGTGCTCGTGATGCTCGTCGTTGCGAGCTACACCGTGTTGATGCATGACCTCGCCACCGCCGTGATCCTCGGCGTGGCGATGTCGGCGGTGGTGTTTGCCTGGAACAAGAGCAAACACCTTGTGTCTGATATCTCGAGCAACGAGTTTGGCAGTAAGATCTACCAGCTCCACGGCGTGCTCTTCTTTGGAAGCACGAGCCGCTTTCGCGAACTCTTCACGCCGCAGGACGACCCAGATGATGTGGTGATCGACTTCTACTTCAGTCGGGTCTACGACCAGTCAGGACTCGAGGCGATCAACGCCCTCGCCGAGCGGTACGAGCGGCTTGGCAAACGTCTCCATCTTCGTCACCTCAGCGATGACTGCCGGCGTTTGCTGGATCGCGCAGGCGATCTCGTCGAGGTGAACATCAGCGAAGACCCGCACTACCATGTGCTCACCGAGCGGAGCGGGCGGGTGACCACTACCGCAGCCGCTGGTGTCGATCTCACGGTGTAAAGAGGTGATCGTCAGGCTGACGGGATCACTCAGCGGGAAGCACGAGTGCCACCGGCATCGAGTTGCCGAACGTGTCGAAGTCGTGGAAGGTCCAGACGACCTGTTTGGCCGGAGTGACCTCGATGATCTGTGGGTTGTCAGGCCCAGCGTGGCAGTTCACCAGCCGGGTGTTGCCGTTTGGGAGCCTCTCGACCTGAGTGACCCAGGCGAGGGTGATGCCGTCGAGGTCGTTCTGCTCAAGCTTCCAGACGATCTCTTTCTCAGGCGTCACTTCGATCACGGAGTGGCCGTTGCCGGTGCCGATCAGCGTGTTGCCGTTTGGCAGCCGGACCGCTGAGTAGAGCTGGTTGCCAAACGCCTCGGGGCCATGCCCGCCGGCCCGCTCACGGCCGAACAGCGGCACCGCGTATTCCCAGATCACGCTCCCCTTGGCGTCGTATTCGCGGACCACGCCGTCTCGCTCATGGGCCACCAGATAGGAGCCAGACGACGTCTTGCGGGCATTGCGTGTGTCGGAATGCGTGGAGGGCTGCTCCACGGTGAGTGGGATCCCATTCTGGATTTTTCCGTCGCGATCAACTTCGATGATACGAGCCGGCCCGCTCTCAACGATCATCGTGCGGCCGTTCGGAAGACGCTGGAAAGCGTGGACCTCAACGGGACGATTCTCATTGCCGTTGGTCTTGGCGTCGTACTCCCAGACGACATTGCGGTTGGCGTCGACCTCCACGATGTGGGTCCAGCTGTCCTGGTAGAGCATGTGCCCGTTGGGAAGCAGGTGCAGGTCGTGGATCGGACCGACCGGCAGCTTCCAAGCAACGCCGCCGTCGGCGGTGATCTCAGCAAGCGTGCGGGTGGAGTCGTCGCCCGCGATCACCCGGTGGGGTGTGCCGGTCTGCTCGGCAGCAACGAGTTGCTCTGCGGCAGCCGCCAAGAAGCTGCTGAAGACAAGCGAAAGAGCAACGGCACGGCGACGAGGCAGGGTGGGCATGAAACGCTCCGGGTCATCAGGCAGAGAGAAAAACAACGGCAGTAACCTACGCGAGCAGGAGGCAGTCGGCAAAACGTCTGCTCCGCGGACGAAGAGGGGCACCTACGAAAGGAGATCGTGGACGACGTCGCCGTGCACGTCGGTGAGCCGGAAGTCACGGCCCTGGAAGCGATGGGTCAGCTTGGTGTGGTCAAAGCCGAGCTGGTGCAGGATCGTGGCCTGAAGGTCGTGCACGTGGACGCCACCTTCGGCGACCTGGAAGCCGAGGTCGTCACTCGCGCCATGGGTGTAGCCGCCCTTGACGCCGCCCCCCGCCATCCAGATCGAGTAGCAGTCGGGGTAGTGGTCGCGGCCGAGGATCCCGCCGCCAGCGGTGCGACCTTCACGAAACGGCGTGCGGCCGAACTCGCCAGTGCAGAGAATCAGCGTCTCGTCGAGCAGACCACGCTGCTCGAGGTCTTCGATCAACGCGGCTGCCGGCTTGTCAAAGGTGGCCGCCTTGTTGGTGAGCCCGTCGCGAATGTCTTCCTGCGGCCCCGTGCCGTGGAAATCCCAGCCCCAGTCGAAGAGGTGCACAAAGCGAACGCCCTCCTCAACGAGACGGCGGGCGAGCAGGCAGTTGTTGGCCAGGCTGGTCTCGCCTGGCTTCGCCCCATACGCCTCCAAGGTCTCCGCCGATTCTTGGCTGATATCCATCACCTCGGGAACGCTCGCCTGCATGCGGTAGGCCAGCTCGTACTGAGCGATGCGGGTCAGCGTCTCCGGATCACCGAGGGCCTCGGCCTGCAGCTGATTGAGGTCACGGAGCGCGTCGAGGCTGGTCCGCCGCATCTGTCGGCTCATGCCTGCGGGGTCAGAAACAAAGAGCACCGGATCGCCCTTCGAACGGCACTGGACCCCCTGGTAGACGCTCGGCAGAAAGCCGGAGCCGAAGCTGGCGGTGCCACCGTTGGGCTGCACGCCTGAGGAGATCAGCACCACGAAGCCAGGCAGGTTGGCGTTCTCACTGCCGAGCCCATAGGTCAGCCAGCTGCCGAGGCTTGGCCGTCCGGCACGCGGGCTTCCCGTGTAGACGAGCAGCTCCGCCGGAGCATGGTTGAACTGGTCGGTGTGCATGCTGCGGATCAGGCAGAGTCGATCTGCCACCCGATGCAGATTCGGAATCGCGTCAGAGAGCTCCATGCCACTCTCGCCACACTGCACCCAGGAGCGAGGCGTGCCGAGCAGCTTGGGGGTGCCGCTGGTAAAAGCGAAGGTCTTGCCTTCGATCGTTGAGGCGGGGCACTCCTCACCGCTGTGCTTCACGAGCTCTGGCTTGTGATCGTAGAGATCGAGGTGTGGCGGGGAGCCCGTCAGATGGATCACGATCATCCGCTTGGCCTTCGCTGGCAACGGCGGCTGCCGCGCTGCCATCGGGTCGGCCAGCGACACGGTTGCCGCCTCACTCCGCGTCTCTCCGCCGAGCAGATCGGCCAGGGCAAGCCCTCCAATGCCGCCCGCCATGCTGCCGAGCAGGTGACGGCGGGTGGCGAGCAGGCGGTGTTCAGTGCGGGGATCCATGAGCGCTCCAGGCGTGTGTCTATGACATGTGTCACGGACACAGAAAGGCTTCGTCAAGGTTGAGAATCACGTTGGCCACGACCGTCCAGGCTGCGAGGCTGGCTGCCTGGTCGGCAAGCTGATCAGGCAGCGGGCCGAGGGGGTTGGTCGCCATGGCCACCGCGTCGTCGGGAGCCTGTTCAAAGCCGGCGAGGGCTTCGTGGTAGAGGGCAACCAGTCGCGAGACCTCCGCGTCAGTCGGCTGCCGGCCAAGCACGAGTCGGAAGCCCCGCCGCGCCTCGCCCCAGCCTGGCTGGCCTGCGATGCCGGGCACCTCCTGCACCATGCGGCGAGCGAGTGCCTGGGCTGCCTCCACAAAGACCGGATCGTTGAGGGTGACCAATGCCTGAAGGGGCGTGTTGGTGCTCGGGCGACGGACCGTGCAGACCTCGCGATTCGGCGCATCGAAGGTGGCCATCGAGGGATAGGGATTGCTGCGTCTCCAGGTGGTGTAGAGACCTCGGCGGTAGCGGTCTTCACCGGTGCTCGGCTGCCAGTCGATCCCACCGCCAAAGGCCGCAGAGAGGCCGAGGCTCGGCTGTGGAGGATTCACACTGGGGCCTCCCTTCTTGCTTGAGAGCAGGCCACTCGCGGAGAGCGCCTGGTCACGAATCTCTTCAGCCGTGAGCCGCACGCGAGGGCCACGCGCGAGCAGCCGGTTCTCGGGGTCGTCGGCGATGAGCTCGGCAGGAGCCTGCGACTGCTGACGGTAGACGCTGCTGGTGACGATCAGGCGAATGATCGCCTTGATGTCCCAGTTGCGTTCCATCAGCTCGACTGCCAGCCAGTCCAGTAGCTCGGGGTGACTCGGCAGTTCGCCCTGACTGCCGAACTCCTCGCTCGTGGCCACCAGGCCAATCCCAAAGAATCGCTCCCAGAGTCGGTTGACGACCACCCGAGCGGTGAGCGGGTTCGCTCGATCAACGAGCCATTCGGCGAGGACCAGCCGATCGATCTGCTCAGCATTGCTCGTGGCTGCCGTGGCGAAGACGGCCGGCACGCCTTCATCCACTTCAGGGCCAAGATCTTGCCAGTTTCCCCGGTACTGCAGCTTGGTCACCCGTCGGTTGTCGCCAGTGAGCTCTTCCAGCACAGGAACCGTCGGCTGTGGAATGCCTTTGAGCTGCTTGCGAAGGTCTTCCAGCAGCGTGCGAGCTGGCCGAAACTCCGGAGGCTGGGTGGCTGCGTCTTTGGCGAGCTGCGGGATCTTCGCCTGGATCTCCACAATCTGAGCCTCAAGCGGAGCTCGACGCTGATCGATCGGCTCCCATGGAACGGTGACAACAGGGGCTTCGTTGCGACGGTCAGCGTCGGCGGTGTTGTTGAAGACCGCATACACCTGGAAAAATTCTTCCTGAGTTATCGGGTCATACTTATGGGTGTGGCACTGAGCACACGCAATCGTGGTGCCCATCCAGGTGCTGAGCGTTGTATTGACGCGATCGACGATGGCCACGGAGCGAAACTCTTCGTCGATCGTGCCGCCCTCGCTGTTGGTGAGCGTGTTGCGATGAAAGGCGGTGGCGATCTGGTCGTCCAGCGTGGCGTCGGGGAGCAGGTCGCCTGCGAGCTGTTTGATGGTGAACTCGTCGAACGGCATGTTGGCGTCGAAGGCACGGATCACCCAGTCTCGATAGGCCCAGATTGTTCGCGGTGGGTCATCGGCATAGCCGGCGCTGTCGGCGTAGCGGGCGAGGTCGAGCCACTGCCTTGCCATGTGTTCGCCGTAACCCGGGTGAGCGAGCAGCCGGTCGACGAGCTGTTCGAGGGCGTCGCTGGCGGCATCATTGACAAAAGCATCGATCGCCTCGGGAGCGAGCGGCAGACCGGTGAGGTCGAGGGAGAGCCGACGGGCGAGCGTGGCCCGGTCGGCCTGTGGCTGGGGCGAGAGGCCTTCGGCTTCCAAGCGGGCGAGCACAAAGCGATCGATCGGCGTGCGGGCCCAGGAACTGGCAGCCACGTCGGGGACGGTGGGCCGCTCTGGCGGGATGTATGACCAGTGGGGCTCGTAGTCGGCTCCGGCGGCAATCCACTGACGAACGGTCTCAACTTCGGCCTCTGAAAAACTCTGGCCGGCACCCGGTGGTGGCATCTGCAGGTCGGGGTCGTCGGTGGTCAGTCGACTGAGGAGCTCGCTGGCCGCCGGATCGCCCGGCACGATGGCGGCGTAGCCACCGAGGTCGGCGGTGGCCCCCTCTGCGGTGTCAAAGCGGAGGCCATCCTCACCGCCCCCCTGCCGCTCGTTGGCATCTGGCCCATGGCAGCGGATGCACCGCTCCGAGAGCAGCGGTTTGATGTCTGCGGTAAAAGAGGGCGTGGCCGCGTCTGAGAGCGAGGCGAGCCCTGAGGCGAGGGCGCCGGCCACGAGCACCCGCAGCAGCATCTGGTGCATCGAGCAGCACCGCGGGGAACCGCCCTGTGAACAGCAGGTCTGCGAAGTGCTCTGTTTGCGACGTCCGAAACTGTGCGCCATGCGTCTGCCGCCTTGTCCCACGAATATTCGTCCCTCTTTAAAGTATATCGGACATTGTCTCTGGGGCACGCTGGCTGGGAGGTACGCTCGCTAGGCAACGAACTACCTAAGAGGGCAGGCTCAGCGTGCTGCCGTTACGCTATCACGGCAGGGGCGGCGGATCTGCAACGGTGAGACGCTGCGGGCCTTGTCACGTGATCAGGAAGGGGAGCCGACGCATGGCACGACGAAATCTGTGGGCTGTCTCGTGGTGGAACGCGGCGGTGGTAGCGGTCGTCCTGACTGGCACCACTGCGATCGCCGAGGATGCCGCTGGACTTCGTGTAGCGACATTTGATGTGGACGCCACGCCTCCGGTGGGCCTGCGGATGGCCTACGACAACGTGGTGCGGCCGGCGGACCTTTCCCTGCGGAGTCGCGGGGTGGTGATCCTGGGGGCTGACGAGCCGATCGTGCTTGTGGCTGTTGACTGGATTGGGATCGGCAATGATGCCCACGATGCCTTTCGCAAAGTGATCGCTGAGGCGGCTGGAACCAGTCCGGGCCGTGTGGCTGTGCAGGCGTTACATCAGCATGATGCTCCACAGGCAGACTTCACCGCAGAGCGTCTGCTTGCGGAAATGAAGATTGAGAACTACGACCGGTTCGATGGCGATTTCGCTCGGGATGTGCTCGCTCGCACGGCGGCGGCTGTCGCTGCGGGCATCGAGAAGGCGGTGCCACTGACGCACGCAGGCTTCGGTCGGGGCAAGGTCGAACAGATTGCCAGCAACCGGCGGCTGATCGGTGAGGACGGCAAGATTCGTGGCTGGCGGGCAAGCACCACCCGTGATGCCGCATTGCGAGCCGAGCCTGACGGGGTGATCGATCCCTATGTGGCCACGCTTGTGCTCTGGTCGGACGAAACCCCCGCGGCGGTGCTCACCTCGTACGCCACGCATCCGATGAGCTACTACCGCACTGGCGTGCCCGGGCCAGACTTCCCTGGCATCGCCCGCTTGCTGCGGACACAGGATCTGCCATCCGCGTTGCATGTCTACTTCACCGGTGCGGGTGGCAATGTTGCGGCGGGTAAATACAACGACGGATCGCAGGCGAACCGAGTGACCTTCGCGCTGCGTCTCGCGGCAGGCATGCGGGCCGGCTACGACGCGGCCGTTGCCGACCGGCATCCCGTTGAAGCGGCCGATATCGGCTGGGCCAGCGAGCCTGTGGTGCTTGAGGTTCGTGAAGAGCTTCAACGTGACACGCTTGCGGCAGCGATCAAGGCCAACGCCGATCGGGGCACCATGAATGATGCCGACGCGCTGGCCTACGTGACCCGCGTGGAGTCAGGCCGTCCGATCGACGTGACCTGTCTTCGGCTGGGGGATGTGCGGATGCTGCACCTGCCAGGCGAGCTGTTCGTGGAGTATCAGCTCGCGGCACAGGAGATGCGGCCTGACCTGCACGTGATGATGGCGGCCTACGGCGACTACGGCCCTGGCTACATCGGCACCGCCGAGGCCTATGCTCAGGGTGGCTATGAGGTGGAGGTGCGGAGCTCGCACGTTGGTCCACAGGCGGAAGAGGCCCTCACCGCCGCCATGCGATCGCTGCTTGAGGTCACACAATGAAAACCTGGTTGATGCGGCAGCCGGCACGATGGATACCGGTTGGCTGTCTGTTGCTGGTCGCCGTGGTGGTTGCGGAAGAGCCAGGCGAGCCGGACTACACCGACGACCTGCCCAGGATTCCTGCGGTTGCCGCAGAGCAGGCGGCGGCCACGATGGAACTGGCCGAAGGGTTTCGGCTTGAGCTGATGGCGGCTGAGCCGTTGCTGGCCAGTCCCGTGGCCATCGACTGGGACGAGGATGCCCGGCTCTTTGTCAGTGAAATGCGAGGCTACAGCGAGGACGAGGCAGACCGCCTCGGACGCATCCGGCTGCTGCATGACGATGATCGTGACGGCCGCTACGATCGGGCCGAGGTCTTCGCGGAGGGGTTCGCCTGGCCGACGGCACTCTGCTGCTGGGGTGGTGGAGTGTTTGTGGGGGATGCTCCGGACATCGTGTTTCTCAAAGACACCGATGGCGATGGGCAGGCTGATCTGCGGGAGCGGGTGTTCACCGGATTTGGCACGGGGAATGTGCAGGGGCTGTTCAACTCGTTCCGCGTGGGCCTCGACAATCGGGTCTATGGCTCTGCCAGTTCCACCGGGGGCTCGGTGCAGAGGGTGGTCGATGACGAGCCCGTCGGTGAGGCCGTCAACCTCCGTGGGCGTGACTTTTCCTTCGACCCCAGACGGTTTGATCTGCGGCCTGAGACCGGCGGCGCTCAGCATGGGATGTCGTTTGATGATGCTGGCCGTCGTTACGTCTGCAGCAACAGCGACCATGCGATTCGCTGCATGATCGACGACCGGTATCTCGGTAGAAATCCCGACTACCCCGCTCCCTCTGGCCGCGAGAGCATTGCGGTCGAAGGACCCCAGGCGGAGGTGTTTCGCGTCAGCCCGGTGGAGCCGTGGCGGGTGTTGCGTACGCGACTTCGGGCGAGTGGGATTGTGCCCGGCATCGTCGAAGGGGGTGGGCGGCCTGCGGGCTACTTCACGAGTGCGACGGGGATCACGGTGGTGCGGGGGAGTGCCGTCGGCGAACTGCAGGGGATGCTCGTCGTTGGTGACGTTGGCAGCAACCTCGTGCACCGCAAGCGGCTGCTCTCCGATGGCGTCGGCGTGCGTGCCGAACGCGTTGATCAGGGGCGGGAACTGCTCGCGTCACACGACATCTGGTTTCGCCCGGTGCAGTTTGCCAATGGTCCAGACGGTGGCCTCTGGATCGTGGACATGCAGCGTGAGGTAATCGAGCATCCCAAGAGCCTGCCGCCGTCGATCAAGCAGCATCTCGATCTGACCAGCGGACGTGACGCCGGCAGGCTCTGGCGGCTCACCGACAGCGGTCAGGCGGTGCCCGTTATGCCACCACCGCTGAACGATGCGAGCGGTGAACAGCTCGTGGCCTTGCTTTGCAATGCCAACGCCTGGCATCGCGAGACCGCCCAGCGACTGCTTGTTGAGCAGGGCGACGCATCGGTGGTGGCGGAGCTGCGAGACCTGCTCGCTGATGATGTGGCTGAGCCGCGAGGGCGTCTGCATGCCCTCTGGACACTCGCGGGCCTCGAGCAGTTGCACGCAGACGACTGCCTTGTGGCCTCTGCGGCAGATGATGCGAGTCTGCGTGCGGCCGGCGTGCGGCTGAGCGAAATGTTCCTCGGCACGCTGGGGCAGGCGGAGGCGGCTGCAGATGCCGAGGCGATCGTGACCGAGCTTGAGCGGCTCGCCAGCCTGAAGAGCGTCAGCCTCGAGGCAGACGGCGAGGTGCGGCTGCAGTTGGCTCTGACCGCGGGCTTCGTCAGCGATGACGACCGCCGTCGTGGGCTGCTCGATAGGCTGCTGGCACGCGATGGATCCGACCGGTGGTGTCGTGTGGCTGCCTGCAGCTCGATGCAGGCCGGCGATGCTGCTGCTGTTGCGCTGCGGTGGATGGCTGATCCGGAGCGGCTCCAAACGTCCGCCGCAGCGGCGACGATCCCTGAGCTGTTTGCCCAAATCGGTCGGCGTGGTGACGACCAGGAGCTGCAGGCTGCTGGAGCAGCGATTGCTCGACTGCGTGCGATCGCTGGAGGCACCGATGATCTGCAGCAGGATGATGCGGTGTTACTTGCTGCCCGCCTTGCTCGTGAGCTCGCCGCAGCTGTCGGAACTGGTGGCCGCTCGTTCGACAGCCCTCAAATGGTCTCTCTGATGCGTGAGCTCGCGGTCGCCTGCAGCAGGATCGCCATGGACGAAGATCGACCAGTGGCGCAGCGGGCAGACGCCGCTGCTGGGATCACCCTGGCGGGCCTCACGCCCCGGGCCGCAGCGGACGTTGCGGCGTTGATCGATGACAAGCAAGCGGCCGTCGCGGGGGCTGCGGTTGATGCGGTGAGTCGTCTGTCAGACCCTGCTGCAGATCGGCTGCTGCTGGCGAGTCTCACGTCAGCAGCGGACACGGTTCGGCCACGCGTGGTGACGGCTGCGATCGGGAATCGTAGTC
>Ga0181606_10005347_pt1 | contig 10594 bp, 8 predicted proteins | sample 041ome_10_FD_132994 | JGI IMG/M metagenome (GOLD analysis project Ga0181606, IMG submission 132994) | Coastal salt marsh microbial communities from the Groves Creek Marsh, Skidaway Island, Georgia - 041412US metaG (megahit assembly) | ecosystem: Environmental > Aquatic > Marine > Intertidal zone...
ACGGCAGGTCTTTCAGTTCTTCCGTGAAAACAAACCTCCCAGTAAAATCCAAAGCATCTTCTGCTGACCGGAGGCGATCGAGCGGGATCAGGAGCGCTCGCAATACAGCCTTTTGCATGTTGCGCGTACCAACAACCCAAGCCGCTGTCCGGCTGATGGTTGCGTCAAAGAAATCGAGGCCAATGTACGTGCGGTCAAGCAGATCAGAGGCCACAAGTTCCTGTGCAATCTGCAGCACATCATCGTTTTGTAGGATCACATGGTCACTGTCCCAACGCATTGGGCGCGACACATGAAGTAGTAGTTCATCGACGAAAAGAGACGCTGCACTCAATTTGTCAGCTACATTTTCGGTCGGATGGAAATGCCCCATATCAAGGCACAGCACCGTGTCGTTCTTTATGGCATAGCCCATGTAGAATTCGTGGCTGCCGACGGTGCAAGCCTCTACCCCGATGCCAAATAGTTTGCTTTCGACGGCATCGCGCATGTGCGAGCGATCTTGGGGCGCGGCGATAATTTGATCAATGGACGCTTCAAGACGGCGACGAGCTGCCATGCGATCTACGGGCGTGTCCTTATAGCCATCAGGCACCCAGATGTTGTTGATGCAGGCAGAGCCAAGCTCTGCTCCCATCTGCGCTGCAATCTCACGGGTACGGCGCCCATGCTCGATCCAGAAATCGCGGATGCCCTGGTCGGGGTGCGAGAGCGTCAGGTTATCGTCAGCTTTGGCATGGGCAAAAAACGTCGGGTTGAAGTCCAGTCCCAGCCCCTGATCCTTGGCCCAATCGACCCATGGGGAGAAATGCCTGTATTCGATCTCGTCACGGTCGGGAGTCTTATCGGTGTCCAGATACATCGCATGCAGGTTCAGACGGTGCTTCCCTGGGATCATGGAGTAGGCAAACTCCAGGTCGGCACGCAGCTCTTCGGGTGTGCGGGCGCGGCCGGGGTGGTTTCCGGTTGCTTGAATGCCGCCACCAGACGATCCAGTCTTCTGTTCAAACCCGACAACGTCATCGCCTTGCCAGCAATGCATGGAAATCGGAATGGTTTTCAGGCGCTCGATGGCTGCTTCCGTGTCGATGCCCCAATCCGCGAACTGCGCCTTTGCGCTTTCATAGCTCATATCAGACCCCTAACGCGTAAACGCCTGAACGTTGCCAGCGTCAACGTTGATAATGTTGCCAGTGGATTTGGCCGACGTGTCAGCGGCGAAGAAATAGGCAGCCTCGGCGATATCTTCTGGCAGGACGGAGCGTTTGAGCATGGATCGCTGGCGATACATTTCCTCCAACCCGTCCTTGTCGGTACCGTAGGTGCCAGCACGCTGTTCCAGCCAATCGCCTTCCCAAATCTTGGACCCGCGCAGCACGGCGTCCGGGTTCACAACGTTCACGCGAATGCCGACCTCGGCGCCTTCCAAAGCCAGACAGCGGGCGAGGTGGATTTCAGAAGCTTTTGCGGTGCAATAGGCAGACGCGTTTGGTGATGCGGCCAGCCCGTTTTTGGATGCTACGAATATGATCGCGCCGCCCATATCCTGCACACGCATCGTCTTGAACGCCTCTCGGCTGACGAGAAAATACCCGGTGCTGAGGATGTCAATGGTTTTGTTCCACAGCTCGAGGCTGGTCTCCTCTACCGGTGCCGAAGACGCGATGCCCGCGTTTGAGACTAGAATGTCTACACCGCCGAATTCCACCGCGATCTCGGAATAGGCAGAGGCCACAGCTGTCTCGTCCGTGACGTTCATGTTGACCTGCCGGACCACATCAGCGCCAAACCGGGATGTGAGATTGTCCAGCGTTGAGGCCAGCGCATCGTCATTGATATCGGCCACCATCACACAGGCACCCTCGCGCAGGTAGCGTTCTGCGGTGGCCGACCCGATGCCGCCTGCACCGCCCGTCACCAGCGCCACACGACCTGCCAGCGCCTTGGGCTTGGGCATGCGCTGCAATTTGGCCTCTTCCAGAAGCCAGTATTCGATGTCGAAAGCCTCTTGCTCGGGCAGGCCTTGATATTCGCTGACTGCTGACGCGCCGCGCATTACGTTGATCGCGTTAACATAAAATTCGCCGCTGATCCGCGCCGTGGCCTTATCCTTGGCAAAGGTGATCATGCCCACGCCGGGCACCAGATAGACCACCGCATTGGGGTCACGCAGGGCTGGGCTGTTGTCGTGTTTGCAGCGCTCGTAATAGGCGGTGTAATCGTCACGATAATCGGCGATCAGCTTGGGCAGCCCCTCCAGCACCGCATCGATGTTGTTTTGCGCAGGGTCGAAATCAATCACCAAAGGCCGGATTTTAGTTCGCAAGAAATGGTCCGGGCAGGAGGTGCCCAGTGCTGCGAGGCGCTCCATATTTTGAGAGTTCACGAACTCCAGCACAGCATCGCTGTCGTTGAAATGGCCGACCATGTGCTGGTTAACGCTCACAAACCCACGGATCGCAGGCATCAAGCGGGCGGCGACTGCGCGGCGGCTGGCGGCGTCGAGGCTTTCGTGCTTTGCACCGCCGAAAGCTGGTTTACCACCAGTCTCAGCCACAAGCCATTCGGTGGCGACGTTGATCACGTCTATGGTCGTATCATAACAGTCTTTGGCGGTATCGCCCCATGTGAACAGTCCGTGGCTGGCCAGAACGACACCGTCGGCGTCGGGGTTTTCGAGGCAGAACTTTTCCAGCCAAAGCCCCAGTTCGTAGCCTGGCTTTTTCCAAGGCAGCCAGCCGATCCGGTCACCGAACACGCGTTTTGTCAGCTCTTCAGAGTTGGCCGAGGCGGCGATTGCAATAATCGCATCCGCATGGACGTGATCGACATGGGTGCGCGGCACATATGCGTGCAGGGGGGTGTCGATGGAGGCCGCGCGCGGGTTCAGATTGAACGTACAATGGGGCAGGTAACCCACCATTTCGTCCTCGAAGTCCACGCCACGATAGAGGCCCTTCAGCGCACGGAGCTTGTCCATGTATAGGGTCGAAAAGCCGTCCATTTTGATCGACCCAATATCACCGCCTGATCCTTTGACCCACAAAACCTCAGCCTGATCGCCCGTCAATGGGTCCGTTTCCATGACTTTGGCAGAGGTATTTCCGCCGCCGTAATTGGTCACCCGCTTGTCTGAACCGAGGATGTTGGAGCGATAGAGTAGCAGTTCCGATTCGCTTTTTCCTGCCGCATCCGCGTCGGACCAACGGTTTTCAAGCAACTGCGTTTCAGCGGTTTTCAACATTTTTTCCTCCCTGCAGACGCAGGATCGCGCCCTCTGAATGTATTTCTATTCTGCGTGTTTACCGGCATGTTGTCAATCAATAACAATCATTTTCAATCATGCTGCGGCGCAAAGTGATCGTTTATGATTGAAAATGATTGACATTGGCACGAATCTGCACAACGTTGGTTGTGGGAGAACGCAATGCACGAGACTGAACGCCATAGAATCATTTTATCTGCTGTACAGGATAGACCTGTGGTTACCGTCGGCGACCTCTGTAGGCTGACCGGCGCGTCAGAGGCCACAATCCGCCGCGACATCGCAAGCCTTCACATGAAAAAGAAGCTGCGTCGTGTCCGCGGTGGCGCCGAAGCAATCACGCCGCCACAGTTCGTTGGGCTCGCCGGACGGCCCTTCGCAGTCAACGAAGCGCTCCATAGTCCCGAAAAACGCGCGATTGCCCACGCCGCCGTGGGTCTGTGCGAAGATGGTGACCCAATAATCATCAACGGCGGGACCACGACGTTTCAGATGGTGCACCCGCTGGCTTCACGCCGCTGTCAGGTATTTACCAACAGTTTTCCCATCGCAGAACACCTACTCAAGCATTCCAAAAATACGATCATGTTGTCGGGTGGCGCGATCTACCGCGAACAAAACATCATTCTGTCGCCCTTCGAAAACGATGTGACCCGCAACTTCTATGCCCGACGCATGTTCATCGGGGCCCAAGGGATTGGGCCGTTGGGTCTGATGGAGGCGGACCCATTGCTCATCCAGGCGGAACAAAAACTGATCGGCCAGGCGGATGAATTGGTAGTCCTCGTGGACAGTTCCAAATTCGAACAGCGCTCCAGTCTCTTGCTGTGCCCACTGTCGCGGATCGACACGGTCATCACGGACGAAGGCATATCCGACACGGCCGCCAGCATGCTGGAAGCTGCAGAAATTACCCTGATCGTCGCCGAAAGTGGCGCCGGACAGGCAGAGGATGAGGCGGCCTCTTAATCGCTTAACGACCAGACGTACTTTCAGGGAGGATCCAATATGAAACGTCGTACTTTTACTTCACTTGTCACAGGCCTTAGCGTTGCTGCGGGCTTGATGGGCACCACGGCCATGGCGCAGGATGACATGCGCATCGCGCTTGTGGTCAAGGCCCTTGGCATCGGCTTCTTTGAAGCTGCAGCAGAAGGTGCCAACGAGGCTGCTGCAGAGCTCGGAAATGTTGAGATCATCTACACTGGTCCAACAAGCACGACCGCGGAAGGCCAGATCGAAGTGATCAACAGCCTGATCGCTCAAGGTGTTGACGCGATCGCCATTTCCGCAAACGACCCCGATGCGGTCGTGCCAGCCCTCAAGCGTGCCATGGACCGTGGCATCACTGTCATCAGCTGGGATTCCGGCGTGGCTGAGGAAGGCCGCATGATGCACTTGAACCCGTCGTCTACGCCTCTAATCGGTAATACGATCCTCAAGCTGGCCGCGGACCACATGCCAGATGGTGGAGAGGTGGCAATCCTGTCAGCCACGACCACATCCACCAACCAGAACGCATGGATCGCGGCTGCAGAGGAAGTGCTGCCAAACTATCCCGGCATTGATCTGGTCGCCACCGTCTATGGTGACGACCTGTCTGATAAGTCCTACCGCGAAGCGCAGGGCTTGATGCAAACCTACCCTGATCTTGGCGCAATCATTGCACCGACAACCGTTGGTATTCTTGCTGCGTGTCAGGCGGTCTCGGACGCTGGCAAGATTGGTGAGATCAACGTCACGGGTCTTGGCCTTCCGTCCGAAATGGCGGGCTGTGTCGAATCCGGCGCCACCAAGAGCTTCGCCATCTGGAACCCGATCGATCTAGGCTACTCGGCGACGATGATTGCGCACTCGCTGGCGACCGGAACCGACCCAAGTGGGGAAATTCCGATGGGCCGGATGGGCTCTGTCTCTCTTGATGAAACGAGCAGCGCCGCAATGGCCGATCCCTTCACCTACGACAGTTCCAACATCGACGACTTCAAAGACATCTTTTGATGTCCTCCCTTGGTCTGGCGCGGCATGCCCGCGCCAGACCACCCCTTTCCCTGTATTCGGAAACTGACTGGAAATGAGGCCTGCCGTGTCCACATCAGACGTCCCTATTTTGTCCCTTGAAAAGGTTACAAAGACCTTCCCCGGGGTGCGCGCACTTTCCGAGGTGTCCATTGATCTGTATCCGGGCAAGGTCACTGCCCTGGTGGGTGAAAATGGAGCGGGCAAATCCACGGTAGTGAAGACGTTGACAGGTATCTACAAGCCCGACGGAGGCGAAATCCGCATCGATGGCGTGGCCGTTCAATTCCCCACACCGCAATCCGCCGAAAACGCAGGCGTCACCGCGATCCATCAGGAAACCGTGTTGTTTGACGAACTCAGCGTTGCCGAGAACATCTTTCTAGGTCACGCGCCCAAGGGCCGGTTCGGTCTGATCGACACACGCGCCATGCAAAGGGGCGCGCAAGAAATCCTCGACGGACTTGGCGTAAAAATCGACCCAAGTACGATCCTTAAGGAGCTTGGCACTGCCAACAAACACCTTGTCGCCATATCCCGTGCTCTGTCCGTAGATGCGCGGGTGGTGATCATGGATGAACCCACCGCGGCTCTCAGTCACGCCGAGATTGAGGAGCTGTATGAACTGGTCGACGGCCTCAAGGCCCAAGGCAAGGCGATCCTATTCATCAGCCACAAGTTCGATGAGATTTTCCGCATCGCCGACAATTTCACCGTCTTCCGCGACGGCCAGATGGTCGGCGACGGGGCCATAGCGGATGTGACCGAGGCTGAACTGGTCAAGATGATGGTTGGCCGCGATGTCAATCAGATTTTCCCCGAACGCGATCGTAATTTGGGCGAAGAGGTCCTGTCCGTCGAAGGCTACGACCACCCGACCGAATTTGCCGACATCGGCTTCTCCCTCAAACGTGGAGAAATCCTTGGCTTCTACGGCCTTGTGGGCGCGGGCCGGTCAGAATTCATGCAGGCGCTCTTTGGGACCACGAAACCCTCCGCCGGAACGGTACGTGTGGATTGGGCCGAGGTGACCATCTGCTCCCCCGCTGATGCGGTGTCTCATGGCATTGTCTACGTGCCCGAGGATCGCGGCAAACAGGGCGCTATCGTCGATCTGCCGATTTTCCAAAACGTAACCCTGCCGTCGCTGAAACAAACCTCTCGCCGCGGCTTTCTAAAACTGGCGGAAGAATTCAAACTGGCTCGGGAGTACACCGAGCGGCTGGATCTGCGCGCGGCCTCCTTGGATACCAACGTGGGCAGCCTGTCGGGCGGAAACCAACAAAAAGTAGTTATCGCCAAATGGCTCGCCACCGAACCCAAGGTCATTATCCTCGATGAGCCGACTAAAGGCATCGACATCGGGTCTAAAGCCGCTGTTCATGAATTCATGGCAGAACTGGCCGCTCAAGGGTTGGCTGTCATCATGGTCAGCTCGGAAATCCCCGAAATCGTCGGTATGTCGGACCGCGTGATCATCATGCGCGAAGGCAGGATCGCCGCTGAACTCGACCGACATGACATCAGCCCTGAAGTGCTCGTCAGCCATGCCGCAGGCATAATGGAGGCCACCGCATGACCAAACTCCTCGCATCTCGCGAAGCGCTATTGATGGTCGCGATCGCGTTCCTTTTAGCCATCATCGCATGGCGGTTTCCCGCTTTCGTGGTCCCGTCAAACCTATTGGCAGTATTCAACGACACCTCACCACTTATCCTCTTGGCCATTGGTCAGATGATCGTGATCCTGACGAAATGCATTGATCTGTCCGTCGCGGCCAATCTGGCGCTGACGGGTATGGTCGTATCCCTGATCAACATCGCTGCACCCGGCCTGCCGGTGATCTTCATCGTGCTCATCGCCATGGGCTTTGGAACCCTGCTGGGAATGTTCAACGGTATTCTGGTTTGGAAGCTGGCGATCCCTCCTATCGTTGTGACGCTGGGCACAATGACTATTTTCCGCGGCATCATCTTCCTGCTGACCGAGGGCAAATGGGTCAATAGTCATGAGATGTCGGACAGCTTCAAATCCGTCCCGCGCGCGGACTTGCTTGGCCTACCCATCCTCAGCTGGATCGCCATTGCCACCGTGATTCTGTTCACCATTGTCATGACCCGGACATCGCTGGGCCGCGCGTTTTATGCCGCTGGCGGCAACCCCCACGCGGCGACCTATGCAGGAATCAACGTGGGCAAAACGCAGTTCTGGGCATTCACAATTTCAGGCGCGATAGCCGGTCTAACCGGCTACCTTTGGGTGTCGCGCTTTGCCGTGGCCTATGTGGACGTTGCGGCTGGGTTCGAGCTGACCGTGGTTGCCGCTTGTGTGATCGGCGGCGTGTCGATCATGGGCGGCATCGGCACCGTGTTTGGAGCCCTGCTGGGCGCGTTGTTCCTTGGCATCATCGCTAACGCCCTGCCGGTCGTGAATATCTCCCCATTCTCACAAATGGCCATTTCGGGCGGGGCGATCATCATCGCCGTAATTGTAAACGCACAGGCCAACCGCACACCTGGCCGGATCATCCTCAAGAAAGCGGAGCACGCCACATGAACACGCGCAGCATCCCTGACCGCCTACAATCCCCGCTGGAACGGAAACTCAAAAGCTGGGAAAGCCTTCTAATGCTGGTGGCGATTGGCATCTTTGTGGCCAATTCCTTTGCCTCGCCCTACTTCCTGAATGCCTGGAACCTCAGCGACGCAACATACAATTTCACCGAGAAAGCGATGATCGCCTTTGCTATGGCACTGCTGATCATCTCAGGTGAGATTGACCTGTCCGTGGCCTCCATCATCGCGTTGGCCTCCACCGCTATGGGGGCAGCGGTGCAAATGGGCGTGGGCGCCGAGGGGCTGGTTCTAATCGGGCTTGCGACGGGGCTGGTGTGTGGCGCGTTCAACGGCATTTTGGTAACCGGCCTGGGCTTGCCGTCCATCGTGGTGACCATCGGTACCATGTCGCTGTTTCGCGGCATCAGTTTCATCATTTTGGGCGATCAGGCCTATCGCGGCTATCCGTCCGATTTCGCGTTCTTCGGACAAGGCTACGTCTGGTGGGTGATCTCGTTTGAATTCGTGCTGTTCGCGATCATCGCTTTGATTTACGGCGTCATCCTGCACATGACCAACTTTGGCCGCGCGGTCTATGCGATCGGTAACAACCCAACGGGCGCCCTTTTTTCCGGCATCCGTGTCGGCCGCGTGAAGTTCATCCTGTTCCTGCTGACCGGCCTGATGTCCGGCATCGCGGCTGTCTGCCTAACCTCGCGCCTTGGATCCACGCGTCCGTCCATCGCCACCGGGTGGGAATTAGAAATCGTCACGATGGTTGTCCTTGGCGGCGCCAACATCCTTGGCGGATCTGGGACGATCCCCGGCGGTGTTATAGCGGCCTTTGTTATGGGTCTTGTGACCTTTGGACTTGGCCTGCTGAACGTGCCGGGCATCGTGATGTCCATCGTCATCGGCGGCTTGCTGATCGGCGTGATCGCACTGCCCCGTCTTTGGACCATGTGGAGAACGCGCTGATGGAAAAATACGCTTTCAAGATGCAGCTGACGCCAGGTTATCGGGACGAATACAAAAAACGACATAATGAGATTTGGCCAGAACTTGTGACGCTTCTGAAAGACGCTGGCGTTTCAGACTATTCGATCCATCTGGACGAAGAAACGGGCATCCTGTTCGGGGTACTTTGGCGCACTGACAATCACACCATGGACCGTCTGCCCGAACACGCTGTCATGCAAAAATGGTGGGCGCACATGGCCGACATTATGAAAACGAAACCGGACAATGAACCGGTCGCGGTGCCGTTAACTCCTGTGTTCCACATGCCATGACCCATGTGGCCGTAATCGACATCGGTAAGACCAATGCCAAACTCGCGTTGGTGGATTTGAACACGCTGAAGGAACTGGCAGTCGTCACGCGTCCAAACACGGTTCTGCCCGGTCCGCCTTGGCCCCATTTCAATGTGGATGACATCTGGGACTTCCTGCTTGGTGCATTGGCTCGTTTTCAACAAAGCCACGGCATCGACGCGATCTCGATCACGACCCACGGAGCCTGCGCAGCTTTGATAGGACAAGATGGTAAACTCGCAGCGCCAATACTTGACTACGAACATGAAGGGCCGGATGCCATTGCCGCTGCTTATGACGCCATCAGACCACCGTTTGAAGAAACTGGCGCACCACGCTTGCCCATGGGCCTGAACCTTGGCGCGCAACTTCATTGGCAATTCGAGGTAGACCCCAAGTTGCGGGGCCGGACAGCTGCCGTGGTCACATATCCGCAATACTGGGGCTACAGGCTAACAGGAGCCTACGCCTGTGACGTAAGCTCGCTTGGCTGTCACACCGATCTGTGGAACCCGCACACGAACGCATTTTCAAAATTGGTCAAAAGCTTGGATATTGCCGAACTAATCGGCACCCCGCGCAAATGCTCGGACGTCCTTGGGATGATTTTGCCGGGTATTGCCGCGCAAACCGGCCTTGATCCGACAACGCCCGTCTATTGTGGCATCCACGATTCCAATGCGTCGCTACTGCCGCATGTCTTGCATCAAACAGGACCCTTTTCCGTGGTCTCAACCGGCACCTGGGTCATCGCGATGAGCATGAGTGGGCACCCTATACAACTGGATTCCACGCGCGACACACTCATCAACGTCAACGCCTTGGGCCATCCCGTGCCATCCGCGCGGTTCATGGGCGGGCGGGAGTATGACACGATCCTGAGGGGTGATGCTGCGGACTACACCCAAGCCGATATCATGCATGTGGCGCAAAACGGTCCGATGCTCTTGCCGTCGATCATCACAGAGAGCGGGCCCTTTCAAAACCGTCATGCCGAATGGCTTGGGGCTGAGCCATCCCACGGCAGCAGAGAGCGCACAGTCGCAATCGGCTTCTATCTGGCCCTTATGACGGCCGAGTGCCTTGCTCTGACGGGGCACAGGGGCACCATCATCATCGAAGGGCCCTTTGCTGGAAACTTAAGCTACTGCTCAATGCTGGCGACTGCGACGAACTGCGCGGTTGAGGCATCGGGCGGGACCACAGGCACGAGCGAAGGTGCAGCACTACTTGCCTCAGCCCCGGCATCACAACTCCACGCATCGAAGCGGCGACAGAACTATCGCTCCGGCAATGGCCCACTTTCCGAATACGCAAAAACTTGGATGTCAAAAGTGGGCGCTCAATCTGTCAGTGGAGGTATGAAATTGTCCGGTAACTGAACCATCCGGTCGGATCGAAATTCTTCGGCAGCTTACTGGATGTCCGCTGGGGTGACGGGC
>Ga0181606_10005353_pt1 | contig 10591 bp, 8 predicted proteins | sample 041ome_10_FD_132994 | JGI IMG/M metagenome (GOLD analysis project Ga0181606, IMG submission 132994) | Coastal salt marsh microbial communities from the Groves Creek Marsh, Skidaway Island, Georgia - 041412US metaG (megahit assembly) | ecosystem: Environmental > Aquatic > Marine > Intertidal zone...
GACGGCAAGAGACAAACTGATCTTTTATTACCCGATAAAATAACGGATAGTATGGGATACAGAGCTTTTAAAGCTAATTAAGAATAATTAAAAATAAGGGGGTGTGGCGGAGAGACAGGGATTCGAACCCTGGAAGGTGTCACCACCTTGCCGGTTTTCAAGACCGGTGCATTCAACCGCTCTGCCATCTCTCCGTCGTTGATGGGATTAGCGGAAATCAGACAGCTATGTCAATAAGCATTCGGGTGGTTTTTCCAAATTGCCGCATTTTTATTAATTTTCTGGTTATATTGATATCATGTGCTTGTATAACCCGTCAAATCGGATCATATTAGCGTCTTGTGACATTGCTTGTCATGACCATGCTTTGGGGCTGGAGACCTTTTGGGTCGTGCGGTTCCTCCAAAACTGGAAAATGACTGTGTAGTGCGTGTTTTTCAGGAGTATATGGTGTTCTTCTCTTATCCTATGCCAGCCGCTAGGTATGGTTTTCGGGGCGGGTTCTCCGCTTATGTCCACTTTGCGGCAGGGTTAAGTCTTGCTGCAACAATAGTCATTGCGACAATCAACCCATCATGGGCGCAAAAAGCCGGTGGTGGCAAACGCGCCGCGCGGGTCGAAATTGCCGAAGTGAAAACCCAAGTTCTCTCGAATTTTGCCGAGGTTCAGGGGCGGGTAACTGCTGGTCTTGTGGACTCGGTGACCGCGGTGACGAATGCGACAACTCAGCTTGGCGAATTTCGACTTGGTGACCAGGTTGTGCCAGGCGATGTTATCGCCATTCAGGACGGTGCCAAGCTTGAATTGAGATTATCGCAGCTTCGCGCACGGCTTCGTGAGGCCAAGCTGCGGTTGGCAGATAGTGATGATGAATTGCGCGCCGAAGCAAGGTTGCTTGAGGTTAATAGGGCGCAAGCTGACTTGCTTGCTGGCAAGGCCAAGCGCGCGAAAGAGCTGGTGGCCAATAATGCGCTTGCCGTCGATGCGGCTGAAACGGCTTTTAACGCAAGCCTGACGGCGAATCTACAATTATTAAGTCGCGAATCGTCAATCGCGCGGAAAAAGGCACAACGCGAAATGAATAGCGTAACGATTGCGCAAACCAAATTTGAAATTGCCCAGCTTGTCAAAGATATCAAGGCGACAAAATTGCGCGCTCAAACAGCCGGTCAGATTACTTTTCTTGCCGATTATCGTCGTGGCTATGCCCGCGAAGGCGAAATCATTGCCAAAATAACCGATTTGAATAATTTTGAAGTCGAGGCTGAAATCCCTGTCATTTATTTTGGCTTTATTGAAGCTGCCAAAACTATTTTAGGGCGCGGTCTTGATGGTAGTAAGATGGAAATGCAACTCCGCGTCTCTTTACCCGTGCAAAATTTGCGCTCGGCGACCCGTACAATGCGGTTTTCGGTTAATGGCGGTATCCCATCGATATTGCAGGCCGATAACGCCGTTGTGGTCATGCAGGTGCCAACAACCAGCCCGACACCGCTATTGGTTGTGCCAAAAGATGCGGTGCTGCCGCTAGCGGTGGGGCATATGGTTTATCTGGCTGATGGCGATCGGGCGCGCCGGCAGATTGTTCAGATCGGGGCTGCGGTTGACGATGGGTTCATTGTGAAAAAAGGCCTTACAGCCGGTCAAAAGGTGATTGTTCGTGGCAATGAGCAATTATCCGATGGCAAAGAAATCCAAATTGGTGGCGGCAAAAAAGCGGGTGGCAAAGCCGGTTCTAAGCAAAAATCCGATGTCCCGTCAAAACCGGCTAAAATGAAAGGCTCAAATTAATGGGCGGCATTATCAAGCTGGCGATTGAGAGGCCAGTTGCTGTTCTTGCACTGATTTTCATGACCGTTATCTTTGGTGCGGTTGCGCTGCAGACGATCCCGATACAAATGAGTCCGGATATTGAAAAACCGGTTCTTGATGTGCGGGTGCGCTGGACTGGCGCGTCACCAACTGATGTTGACCGCGAAATTGTTGGACGGCTGGAAAATGAACTGTCGTCATTGAATGGCGTAGAAGAAATTGCCTCGCGTTCAACAAGGGGCTATGCCCGTGTGACCTTGACCTATGGTGTTGGTCAGGACATGGATAAAGCGCTTGTTTTGCTGCTAAGCAAACTTTCAGCGGTAAATGGGCTGCCTGATGATGCTGATACGCCGCTTGTGCGAACGTCAAATTCAGAAGATAGCCCGATTGCGCGACTGGCGCTTGTGGCCAAAGATGGATCGAATGTCGATCTTGAAATGCTTGGGCAATATCTCGATACAAATATTGTTGAACCGCTATCCCGCGTTGAGGGCATTGCCGAGGTTGATTACCGTGGCGGCGGAAGGCGTGAAATGCGCGTCTTTATCGATCCGGACAAGCTGATCCAATATAAGGTCACCGTGAATGAGGTGATTGATGCGCTACGATCATCGTCTTCAATGATGAGTGTTGGGATGGTGACCGAGGGCAAAAGATCTTATTCTGTTAGATCAGAGGCTTTGAATTACACGCCTGAAACCGCTGGAAATATTGTTATTCGTGCGGATGTTTCGTCATCGGGAACGATCGTTCCTTTGCTTCTTCAAGATGTGGCAACGCTGGATATGAAGGTGCAAAAACGTACCAGTTTCAGGCGGTTAAATGGAAAGCCTGCGATCATTTTAAATGCGATTCGGGAGCGGGGAAGCAATGTTGTTGCTACCATGTTGCGGTTGCGCTTTGTTGCGGATGCGCTTAATCGTGACGAGCTTGATGCGCGGGGCTTAACTTTGCGCGTTGTTTATGATGAAACAAAATATATCTCGTCAGCCATTGATCTTGTGAAGCAGAATATCTGGATTGGCGGTGTTTTGGCCTTATGCATCCTGATGCTGTTTTTACGTAATTTCATTCCAACTTTGATTGTGTTTGTTGCGATTCCGGTGTCGGTGATTGGCACTTTTGTAGCGATTGCTGGATTGGGGTTGTCGATCAATGTGATTTCGCTTGCCGGTTTGGCCTTTGCCGTCGGCATGGTGGTTGACGCATCAATTGTGTCACTGGAAAATATTTTTCGGCTTCGCCAACGCGGAATAGATTCTCAAAATGCCGCCTATCATGGAGCGCGTCAGGTCTGGGGGCCAATTCTGGGGTCGGCATTAACAACAGTGATTGTTTTCGTTCCCGTGTTGACCTTGGATTTACCTGTTGGGCAATTGTTCCGTGATATTGGTATTGCGATTTCGGTTTCGGTTTTGATTTCAGTTGTTGTGTCAGTCACGGTCATTCCGACGCTGGCGGCCAGATTGCTTGGCGGGGCGGCAAATCGATTTGAAAAGCTGCCAACAATTCCAGTGTTTGATCCGATTGCCCGCCGATTTGCCGGTTTGTTTATTGGCTATGCCCAATTTGTCGTAAGACGCAAATTGGTTGGATTTGGCATTGTGGCCATCGTTCTAGCGTCGGCTTTTGGATTTAGTGCCAAGCTGATGCCAAAATTGGATTATCTACCCGATGGCAATGCGAACTTCATTTTTGGTCGCATCAGCGTGCCAGCTGGTTATTCGATGGAAGAAACCCTGCGTATCGCCGAGCGGATGGAGAAAGCAGCGCGGCCTTTGTGGCAAGGCGAGGTCACTGAAGGTGGCCCGCCAGCCATTGAACGGTTTTTCTTTGTTGCCTATTCAAGTGGGGCTTTTGCCGGTGCATCAGCTGCAGATCCGGCGCGTGTTCGTGAATTGCGCATGGTGCTGACACGGCCCATTTTCTCCGAACCGGGCGCGCGTGCTTTTGTGCAGCAAGCGTCACTTTTTGGTCGGTCGGTCGGTGGGTCACGGTCAATCAGCATTGATATTGTTGGGCCGCAAGCTGATGATATCCTGCCGGTTGCCGTGCAGGTAAATGATGCTCTTAACGAACAATTTTCAGCACGCGATGGCAACCAAATCCGCATTTTGCCCGGCATTGATTCGGGCGCGCCGCAAATTCGGATCACGCCCGATCTAACCGCTTTGGCGCGAGCTGGCGTTTCGGTTCGTGAATTTTCATCGGCGATTGATGTCTTTAATGATGGTGCCAATGTGATTCAGGTGCCAATTGATGGCCAATTGATTGATATGGTTGTGTCAGGCAAGGATGCCGAGAATCTTAGCACCAGAGAATTACAGGATATTCCGATCATCACGCGCCAAGGCAATGTGATTCGGCTTGAACAATTGGCAAATATCGAGGTGATTAGTGCGCCGGTTCAGGTGCGAAGGCTAGGCGGGCGGCAGGCCATTTCAATTCGGCTGCGACCAACCGAGGCTTTGTCGCTTGAAGATGTTGTGGATGTTATCGACAATAAAATTTTGCCACCTATTCGCGCCGAAGCGTCGGCAAATGGCGTAACGATCAAGCTTGAAGGTGCGGCAAGTGCGCTGGCGATGACATGGAAAGCCATGCAGGCCAATGTGTTGACTGCCATCTTTGTTATTTTCCTGCTTTTGGTGATCTTGCTTCGCAGCTTTATTTTGCCAATGATTATCCTTCTGGCCATTCCTGTTGCCGCTGCAGGGGGCATCGGTGGGTTGGCAATCTTGAACCTGTCGGTCCGGCAGCCGCTTGATATGTTGACCATGCTTGGATTTGTGATCCTAACGGGTGTCGTTGTGAATAATGCGATTTTGATGATTGAACAAACCACCCTTCATATGCGTGAAGAGGGCTTGTCGGCGAATGATGCCGTGATCGAAGCAACACGGAACCGGATCAGACCAATCTTCATGTCGACCTTAACCTCGCTTTTTGGTCTTGTGCCGCTGGTTATTTTCCCGGGTGCTGGATCAGAATTATATCGTGGTATTGGTGTTGTGGTGTTTGGTGGCCTTGGCCTTTCAACCTTGGCGACCTTGATCATTGTGCCGCCATTGATGGCAATTGCGCTTAATTCACGATTTGGGGGGGCATCAAGCCCAACTGCCATTTTGAAAGAAAAGCTGTAGACCAATTTTCGGGGCAGGTGATGCCATTTGCCCCGAAATTTAAAATGCCGATAAATAGCCAATCAATACTGATTTCATTGGGGTTTTGCCGGCTTGTTCGGGCTTGTGGATTGGCCAGTCTTTATTTCTGTCGAAGAAACGACTGATTGAGCAAATTCACGGTTGCCCCTAAGCCGGCTTCCGCTTTACCATATCTCAACTTGTCGCCGATCGCATTGCCGTGACCGGTTTTGACAAGTTGCTTGGTAACGTTGTGAAGGCTGGAAAATGAAACTCGGATTAAGCGCATTTGTGGCCGTTCTAACATTGTTGATTGCCCCTATTGCTAGCGCAGCTGATCACAATTTTGCAAAATGGCTTGTTGAGCTTCGCCAAGAGGCAAAGGAACTTGGCATTTCCGATCGAATTCTGGATGCGGCGTTGGGCAATGCAGCGCCAATCAAGCGCGTAATTGAGCTGGATCGTCGCCAACCAGAATTCACCATGACCTTTGACGAATATCTCAGCAAAATCGCCTCGCCAACACGGGCACGGATCGCGGCCAAGATGCTTGTCGAGCATGATGAAATTCTGACCAAAGTTTCAAAAAAATATGGTGTACAAAAACGCTATATTGTCACCTTCTGGGGTGTTGAAACCAATTTTGGCCAATATTTGGGTCGTTCAATGTGCCACATGCTTTGGCAACATTGGCCTTTGATGGCCGCCGAAGCGCCTATTTCCGTAGAGAACTGTTGAATGCGCTGAAAATTCTGGAAGAAGGCCATATCGCACCCGATAAAATGAAGGGGTCTTGGGCTGGCGCCATGGGGCAAAGCCAGTTTATGCCATCAAGCTTTTTATCCTATGCTGTTGATTGGGATGGGGATGGTAAACGCGATATATGGGGCACCAAGCCCGATGTGTTTGCCTCGACCGCCTATTATTTATCGCAAGCAGGCTGGCGTGACGATATCACTTGGGGACGAAAGGTGACATTGCCAAAGGGCTTTTCCATGAATGGAAAAAATCCCAAGGCACTTGCCGATGGTAAAATACGCGCCAAACTGCCTGTTTGGGCAAAGGCAGGGGTTCTTAATGCCGATGGTGGTGCCTTACCAAAAAAGAACCTAACAGCGCGGCTGGTGATGCCTGCCAGCAGTGATGGCCCTGCTTTTCTCGTCTATAGCAATTTTGACTCAATCCTCGACTGGAACCGGTCAAATTATTATGCGCTGGCGATTGGCCATTTGTCTGACAAGCTGCGATAACCCAGATCTTAAAACAATAGGATAAAAGAATGCGTGTTAACGGGAAAAACTTGTTTGGGTTTTTGATTTTGGGCTTGTTGTTGCAAGGTTGTGCTTCGGCTGAACTGGCTGTTGATCTGTTCAAAAAACAGAAACGCCAAACAGAAACCACCAAACAGGCTGAAGTTGTTGCGAAACCGCATTATAAAATTGGCAATCCCTATCAAGAATTTGGCGTTTGGTATTATCCAAAACGCGATTTGACCTATGACGAAACGGGGCTTGCATCCTGGTATGGCGAGGAAACCGCCGTTTTGGGGCGGCCTACGGCGAATGGTGAAGTGTTTGATCCAAATATTGCAACAGCGGCGCATAAAACCTTGCCGCTGCCGTCGGTGGTTCGCGTTACCAATCTTGATAATGGTAAATCATTAGTTGTCAGATTAAATGATCGCGGGCCTTTTGCACCTGGCCGGATCATTGATTTGTCGCATGAGGGCGCGCGGTTACTTGGGTTTGTCAAACAGGGCATTGCCAAAGTTCGGGTTCAGATATTGGCAGAGCAAAGCTTGCGCTTGGAAAATCTCGCAAAAAGGGGCGAATTTCCAAGTTTGACAGCCAGTGATCAAGGCGCCATGCCAGAAATGACGCCAGCGATCAACCCTTCGGTAAGCCTGACTGCGAAATCAAGTAAAATCAAAAGCAAGGTTGCGGTTAATCAACCACCGCAATCAGCCTTGGAATTACTATCACAATCGCGCGTTGGCGAGGTTATTTCGGTTGCGCCCGTTGCGACCAAGATCTGGGTTCAGATTGGTGCTTTTGGGTCTGAGCAGCGCGCCAATGATGTGTTTTCAAAGGTTGGATCGGTTGGCTCGGGCGGGGTGTCTATGGTAAACCGTCTTGGCAAGCGGTTGTATCGCGTTCGCCTTGGGCCTGTCGATGAAGTGGCAATAGCAGATTCGATGCTGCAAAAAGTATTCAATATCGGCTTTAGCGGTGCGCGGATTGTCGTTGATTAGGCAAAGACATCTTTATGCCGTTTTATAGGGTGATATACAGCTGTCGTGACAGTTGCACAGACTGGTCTTTGAACAGGGCTTGCCTTGGCGAGTGATGAGGATTTGATGATGATGCGAAAATTTTGGGCAAGATCATTTGTGGTGGCAGCGCTGTTTGGCGCAGCAATGCCTGCCTTTGCTGCTGAAATTACATCGCCAGCAAAGCAAGCGTATGTTTCTGATTTTGCGACTGGCAAAGTTCTGTTCAGCAAAAATGCTGACGCGCCAATGAAGCCGGCATCAATGGCAAAGATCATGACCGTTTTTGTGGCGTTCCAGCGTATTGCTGATGGCCAACTTGATATGGATGATAAATTCACCATTTCGGAAAAAGCTTGGAAAAAAGGTGGGTCACGAACATTTTTAGAAGTTGGCAAAACCGTATCGGTTCGTGAGCTCCTGCACGGCATTATCGTCCAGTCAGGCAATGATGCTGCCATTGTTCTGGCTGAGGGAATTTCTGGCACGGAAAACGCGTTTGCCGATGAAATGAATTTCTGGGCTAAGAAAATTGGCATGAAAAATACGAATTTTCGGAATTCAACCGGCTGGCCCGATCCTGATCTGACAACGACAGCTGCTGATCTGAACATTATGACAACCGAGCTGATCCGCCGGTTTCCGGTAGATAAATACCCCGACCTTTATCCAATGTTTGCCAAGCGGGAATATACCTATAACAAAATTCGCCAGCCAAACCGTAACCCGCTTGTTTATGGTACGGCCGGTGCTGATGGATTAAAAACCGGCCATACTGAAGAATCAGGTTATGGCTTGGTAGGATCGGCCGAACGCGATGGTCAGCGTGTCATCATGGTTTTGAATGGCATGACCAGCATGAAGCAACGCTCGGCTGAGTCACGCCGCTTGATGGATTTGATGTTCCGTGAATTCAAAACCTATCGCTTTTTTGATAAGGGTCAGCCGGTTGATCAGGCCAATGTGTGGCTTGGCAATGCAGCCAAGGTTGATCTGGTTTTGGATGCGCCGCTTCACTTGCTGTTATCCTATCGAGAACGTCGTGATTTGAAATTATCGGTTCAATGGCTTGACCCTGTTCCAGCGCCGATTGTGGCAGGCGATCAATTGGGTACCCTAACCGTCGATATCAAGGGCGATAGCCGCAAATTGGTTTTGCGGGCGGGGCAAGATATTCCAGTTTTGGGGATGTTTGATCGGGTTGGTGCTGCGGTGAAATATCTGATCTTTGGCGCTCCTGTCACGCCATCAATTACAAAGTGAAGGCGGTAATGTGCGGCCTGTTCATTACCTTCGAGGGTGGCGAGGGAAGCGGTAAAACAACGCAAATACAACATCTTAAAAACTGGATTGAATCCAATATGGATTCGGCAAATCTATGTCTGACGCGAGAGCCGGGGGGAACAATCGAGGCTGAGTCAATTCGCGAATTGCTGTTGAATGGCGCTGCCAACAAATGGCAGCCGGCAACCGAAGCAATGATGATGTCGGCCTCACGCCATGAACATGTAATCCATGTGATCAAGCCAGCACTTAGCCGCGGCGATATTGTCATTTGTGATCGCTTTACCGATTCAACACATGTCTATCAAGGCTATGTTGGCGGTGTCGATAATGCGCTTCTTGACGGGCTTGACCAATTGTCATGCCAAGGTCTGGTTCCTGACTTAACCTTCCTTCTTGATATGGACAGCAATGCAGGGCTTGCCCGCACGATCCAGCGCGGCAATGCCGAAAGCCGGTTTGAGTCAAAAGGCGCTGCTTTTCATGAAAATGTGCGGCAGGGTTTTGTTGAACGTGCCGAAAAATACCCCGACCGTATTGCCAAGATTGATGCTGCAAGACCGGCCGACGCGGTGACAAAGGATGTGATCGCCGCGGTTCGTGCTTTGCTTGTGGCAAAAGGCATGATTGCGGCAAGCTAATTTGCTTGGCGCAACTGATTGGCGAATTTGGCCAGATAATTGTTGGATGGCGGCGTAAAAGGAATTGGCGCAACTTTATATGAATGATGCGAATGACAAATTAGATGAGGCTGTCGATCCAACAGCGATTGTTGGTCACAGTGATTTTACCAATGCGCTTGCCGGTGCATTGGCAAGTGGTCGTATGCATCATGCGTGGCTGTTAACCGGCCCGCGTGGCATTGGCAAAGCCAGTATGGCGCGGTTGGCGGCGGCTTGGCTTTTGTCTGAACAGGTGGCTGAAACAGGTTTGTTTGGTGATGCCGCCCCGCAATTTGCCGTGTCGCCCAATGATCCCGGGGCAAATCTGGTCTTTCGTGGTGCGCATCCTGATTATCTGGCGATTAAGCCGGTTCTTGATGACAATAAATCAGGCCAGATCAAAATTGATCAAATCCGCGATATGGTTCCGTTTATGGCGCATAAGCCGGCACGTGGTGGCTGGCGCGTTGCGGTGATTGACTCAATGGATGAGATCAACCGCAATGGTGCCAATGCCATGTTGAAGCTATTGGAAGAACCACCTGAAAAGGCAGTGATTTTTCTGGTGTCGTCACGTCCTGGGCAATTGCCACCAACGATTAGGTCGCGTTGTCGTGTTGTCCGACTTTCGGCATTGGATGCGGTGATGTGCCATGACGTTCTGGCAAAAATATGGCCGGATGCTGATTCAGGACATATTGATCTATTGGCGCAGCTTTGTAGTGGCGCGCCCGGGCGAGCGATTGCACTTGCCGAAAGCGGTGCTGCTGATTGCTATCAGGTTGCTTGTTCGCTTTTGGCTGCGCCAAAGCTTGATGTTGGTGCGATGGCGGCGCTTGCTGGAAAATGGGGCAGGGGCGCTGCAGCAGGGCGGGCAACGCGCGAAGGGGCGGTGTTTTGCCTTGATCGGCTATTGCGGCTTGCCGCATTAACAGCCAGCGGCGGCTCGAGCTTGGCAATATGTAGTTTCGAAACCGGCGCGATTGATGTTTTATGCAAACGGCACACGGCGGCAACGCTTGCCGGTTTTCATGATGCGTTCTTAAAAGACTCGTCTCGTGCCGAAGGTCTTTATCTCGATTTTTCGCAGTTTTTACTCCGGCAAATGATCAAATTATATGAGAAAACCTTGCCCTAACGATGCGGCTGGGCTACCTCATTGCTTGAATATTTAAATTCTACAGCGCCTTTATCCGGATAAAAATTATGAGCCAGACCTATTACATCACCACACCAATTTACTATGTGAATGACAAACCGCATATCGGGCACGCTTACACAACGCTGTCTTGTGATGTGATGGCGCGTTTCAAACGGCTGGATGGTTATGATGTTACCTTTTTGACCGGAACTGACGAACATGGCCAAAAAGTTGAAAAAGCGGCTGAAGTGGCGGGCGTGACCCCACAAAAATTTAC
>Ga0181606_10005354_pt1 | contig 10586 bp, 7 predicted proteins | sample 041ome_10_FD_132994 | JGI IMG/M metagenome (GOLD analysis project Ga0181606, IMG submission 132994) | Coastal salt marsh microbial communities from the Groves Creek Marsh, Skidaway Island, Georgia - 041412US metaG (megahit assembly) | ecosystem: Environmental > Aquatic > Marine > Intertidal zone...
CCGAACACATCGCTCAGCACGAACCGAATCGCGTGAAACAAGTTTGATTTTCCCGACCCGTTGGCGCCGACGATGCAATTCAACCCGTCGTCGAAATCCACCACCGTCTGTTCGCGGTAGGTTTTAAACCCTTCGACGATCACTTGTTTGATGTGCATCGCGCTCGGCGCGTTCAACCGCGCGGTGTCTTCGCTCTACGACGTCGCCCGCGTCCCGCGTCGTCGCGTCGCCGTGCGTTTTCGCGCGCGCGATTTTCAAATCTGCAACCTGTCGCTCGGCGGGAGATCGATCGCGCGCGTCGCGGAATCGCGCGGACGCTCGCGCGCGCCGGTGGAGCGCGCGATGCGCGGTGACGGTGCGCGTGCGTCGGCGCGAAGGCGCGGACGTGTGCGGTTCGGCGTTCGCGCGGCGGCGAATGGCGACGCGAAGGACAGAAGAAAAGAATTTCAAAAACCGCTCTAATTGACATCGCACTGAAAGGCATACGTGAAGAGGCGACGCGGTTAATACTCGCCGAAGTTGGCGTGCCCGGTTGATTTCGCGTGCGCCACGGCCTCGGCTTGGCCGGTGAGACCTTTCTGGCAGACGAGACAGCGGAGAGAGAAATTGGCGGTGTCGGTGAACTTTTTGGCTGCGTGCTGCGAGCGGACGAGAGCGGCGACGGAGGCGAGCGCGGGCGTCGACGCGGGGACGCGGGAAACGTCTTTCTCGACGTCAGCACCGATGGAAGATGGGTTTAACACGATGGAATCGTAGTGTAAACCGTCGTAAATGACCATGATACGGTCTTCGTAGTCGGCGTCTTGGCCGTAGACGTCGCAGCGTTCGGTTTGAATGTCGTACGCCGCGATTTCCACGCGCAACGCCTTGGCGAGAATGAACAGCTCCACTTGGCCACCCCAACTGTTCGGCTTGGAAATCCAGTCTGCGTATTCCGTCGGGGCTTTTCCTAAAAACGCCTCGTCGAACGTCGCCGGATCGGCGCGTATGGCGTCCACGATGACTTTCCTCAGCCGAGTCGACTCGCGAAGAGACTTCTCGCAACAGTACCCGACGGCGTTGAATAAACAGCTATTGTCACTCGCGATCACTCGCCTGATTGCGTGCATGTCCTCCAGTCGTATGAAATCACTCGTAGACGTCGAGATGCCGTCGACTCCTTCGTTCATGCTCATCGCCAGCGCTCGCGCGAACGCCTCGTCTTCGTCCATGTTTGCCATGCTCGCGTACGTCGTCGGCGCCGCCGCCATCGCGTCAGAACTCGCCACCGCCGCGTCTTCGAGTGCAATCGCCGTCACGGCGAGCGTCTCGCCTCCGCGTACGCCCAACGATGCGCACAACGCGGCTTCATCGTCCACGTCAACGTCGACCGGTGGGAAACCGAGTTTCCACTTTTGCGCGCGCGTTTCGACGCCGGTGGCGTCTTGAATGACGCGTTTGAGCGCACCGCACGTGCAATCGTCGTCGGCGTCGATAACGTGCTGCGCCCCGTCGGGCGTGCGCACGCGAAGTCTCATGTCGCGCGAGGATGAGTGCCGCCGGAGCGCGGGGAGGCACACGTCGGGCGAGATGTCGGGCATGGAAAAAATGACAAGAAATAAATGATAGAATACATGCGCCGGTAGGCGGCTAGAACCCCGTCGGGGCATTCCATACGCGAGCAAAGCTTGGATTTTTGGTGTGCGAGCTCTTCGGCGTCACCGGTTCTTCGATCGGTACGGTTGTTTTGGAATCCGGCGGCAGTTCCAAACCGTCGATTTCTTGCAGCATGTGGTGAATTAAGCTTTTTTGACGATTGTGCAGCTCCCAGCTCGCCTGGCGCTCGTGCGTGTCCGATGAAGATGACGACATTGGTCTCATGTCGCGCGTGCCTACGGATAAGCCTGGGACATTGGCGAAAAGTTCCGCCGCGAAATCTTCACTTTCACGCTGCTTTGAATCTCTCAGCCGCATGTCGGTGATTCGATCGCGCTTCATTTTCGCGCGCATCTGCGCCTGGGCATGACCGATCGCATCTTTCGCCGCGCGCTGACGTTCCTCGTCCATGTCTTCCTCGGCAATGACGAAACGTTTCAGTAATATGTCCATCGACTCTTTACGAGCGTGCTCGCTCTTGGGGTCGAGTTCACTTCTGCGTTTCGGCGAGCGCGGCGGTCTTTGACGATGTTTTCGATTATGCTTCGAACCCGTCGCCTGCTTCGCGTGATTCTCGCTTGAAGCCATCGGCGCGTTTTCGCGCGACGGGGGCATCAAAAGTAAGATGACAATCAGCACCAAATTTGCCGTCTCGATGAGAATGTCAGAGATGGCAGACGCGGTCCAGTCGACGACTCTCATTGGAATTTGAACCGTCTCAAACACCGCGACAAATGGGACTCGTGCAATAGCCGACAAGATGCGCAGCTTGTCCGCCTTTTCGTTCGCCACTGATTCTAATTGCGCAATCTCCGAACGCATCAATCGAACTTTCCTCGCCGCTCGGCGCCTCTCGCGTTCGTCTCGCAACTCAGACAGCCCGCGTAAAATTAACACGCTGGCGTACGTCGTCAACCCCAAAATCGTCGCCACATCGTACACCTCGTCCTTGAACACCACGTGAAACGGATTACTCCACAAACGCACGCGTATCACGAGGTCTACATCGCCATGTTCCCCAGACGCCCCCGGGATCTTCGTCAACTCCGCCGTCGACAGCGTCGACTCCACCAGCGACTGCTCAATGTGCGCCGACGTCGGCAATTCGCGCCCGCTCGTCCCGACAAGTCTATCTCGCATGCTTTGCGCAGATACTCCCGTGCGCGTCACGACCGTGAACGCGAACATTCGCGTCGACGTCAGCCCGAGTCCTCGCGTTCTCGCCGCCCGTACCTCCACCTCATTCCGACCGTCCGTCTCGCGCGCACGCGCCTCTACGGTCCACGAATACCCGAACGCTTCTCCGAATCGCGTCGCGGATGCCGTCGCGGTGGCTCGCTCGCGCGCGCGCGCTCAGAAAGCTTTTCCGGTGCGAACTCGTCGGAAATCTGGGCGCCTGCACGCGAAACTCGACGACGGACGCGACGGGATACGTGCCGAATTCCACGGCGGATGCGGCGAAGAAGAAGGCGATGATGATTACGCGCTTGATCCCATCGCGCGCGGGGACGCGCATGCCGCGTCGCCCGCCTCGGAATGCGGGAATCAGAAACAGACGGTTGGGCGGAAACAGTTGTCGTCAGAGACGCGAGAGCTCGGACTGGAAATTGCGTGGTATAAAAATTGACTGATGTACTAGAACACGAAACTCAAGAAGGAGTGATTACTTGCTGGCGCCGGGCTTTTGCTGAAGCCTGTTCGCCGCGATGACGGCGTGCGCGAAAACTTTAAATGACTTTTCTCGTCGAATGGGCGCGCTCGAATCCGAGACGTCGGAGAGACGACTTTGACGAGAGCTCAAACGCGAGCCGACGACTTTTTCGGTGATACCGGCCAAACCACGTCGCTCCATGGACGCACGGCGGTCCATGGATGGCATGCTGATGGCGACGTCCTTGGCTTCGCTCGTCACTCTGGCTTGCGCCGCAGCCACACGAGCGTGGCCTTCCGCCATGGCGCGCGCGTTGCTCTCTTCATCCGTGATCCCGGGGAACCATTTCAAGGGTAACTGTCTCGTGACTACGCCCACGGGGAGGATGATGACACCGAGAATGATCGCGGTGATCCACTCCTTTGTGTTTTGCTCAACAAATCCGATCGCCGGACCAACTACGGTGCCGCCGACGGCTTGAATGAAGAGCACTTGCACACCGACGGTGAGCACGATGATGCCGCAGAAAATGGGCGAGTTGTGAATGTTCGCGAAGACATTCACATCGGCGATGCGTCGAGAATTGATTTCAGAAAACACTTGCATGAAGACAAATGCGTTGAATATGAAACCATTCAGCTCCAACGTTTGATGATGGCAATCGTAGTGCGCCGCCACTGATCCCGACGCCGCGACGTACTTGCACGGAATGTCGAGGAGCCTCTTCCCGTCGAACATGAAAACCATGCACACGGTCAATTGATACACGGACACGCCGATGATGTTGCGCCACATGTGTTTATTGATGAGAGGCGCCGTGCGCCCGAAAGGCTTACGCTTCATGAGCTCCGGTGACGGAGGCTCCGTGGCGAGCGCGAGGGCGCCCATCGAGTCCATGATCATGTTCACCCATAGCAATGGAACCGCAGCGAGCGGCAGCTCTTTGATGCCCGCGATGGCGGCGATCAAGTTCAAGCTGACCGCCACGACGTTGACGACGAGTTGAAACTGCAAAAATTTGCGAATCGATTGGTAGACGTTACGACCCCAAAGCACGGCCTTGGCCATGGACTTGATGTTGTCATCGAGAATGACAATGTCGCACGCCTCCTTCGCAATTTCGGTGCCAGCGATGCCGAGGGCGAACCCGACGTCCGCATCTTTGAGTGCCGGAGCGTCGTTGGTACCGTCCCCCGTCACGGCGACCACCTCACCGAGTTTTCTTTGCAAGTTGCACAGAACCAACTTGTCAGACGGCGAGGAACGCGCGAGGACGCGAATGCGCATGGCGATGGCTTCCTTCTCCGCATCAGACATCTTACGGAAATCTGGACCCTCAAGCACGAGACCATCATCGCCATCTTCGAGAATACCTGCCTCTCGCGCGATAGCTTCGGCGGTGATGGCGTTATCGCCGGTGACCATACGGACCGTCACGCCCGCGCCGCGTAGCAAGCGCACCGCTTCGGCAGTTTCGGGGCGAATCGGATCCTTGATGCCCATGATTCCGAGCAACGTGAGATCGCTCTCCGGCGGCGTTTCACCGAGACTACTCGGTGACTTCCCGAGATCGGTGTACGCGATGCACAGCGTGCGCAAACCTTGACGCGCAAAGGCTTCAATCGCCGCCTCTGCCTCCTTGAGCATGGGCGTCGTGAGAGACGAAACCTTGCCATCCGCGCCCATCATCTTCGTACACAGCTTGACGACAATCTCAGACGCACCCTTGACGTGCAAACGCGTGCCCGAGCCATTCGAAATGGCGGTGGACATACGCTTACGCGCCGAAGTAAAATGGTACAGTTGCGCAACGGGAAACTTTTCGCGAAGCTTAATGTACGTCTGCGTGTCGTCGGTAGGCGGCTGCATCTGCTCGACGAGCTGAAGCAAGGCACACTCAGTTTTACTGCCGAGGTGTTCCACCGTGCCGTTATCTTTGTAGCTCAAGTTGGCGTCAGAGTTAACCGCCATGGATTGGCAGAGCGTGTCCGAGAAGGTTTCGCTCACGCTCGGTGGCGGAACTTGCTCGCAAACTTTGCCGCCGAGCCAGCACGCGGTGACCGTCATCCTGTTCTGTGTCAACGTACCGGTTTTGTCTGCGTTGAGCTGCGTGGCGCTTCCCATGGTTTCACACGCCTCCAAGCGACGCACGAGATTCTGGTCCGCCATCATTTTTCGCATGGCGAACGCCAAGCCGAGAGTAATTGCAAGAGGCAAACCCTCCGGAATCGCGACCACGACGATCGTCACGGCGTTGATGAGAAACTCGAGGACGAGCGTAGCGTCCCATTTTCCACTCTTGGCGCTGTCGGCGATCCAGCGAATCATGCTCGCGAGGAAAGTCAGCACGGCGGCGCCGATGCCGAAGTTACCGATGAGGAGGACGAGTCGCTCGAGCCGCTCCTGAAGCGGCGTATCGCTCGGTTCGACGATCAACGTCTTCAGGATGACGCCCCATTGCGATCTTGAGCCGACGGCAATGATCAACGCCTTACCCGATCCCTCGGAGATGGACGTCCCCGAAAGCACCCAAGGGTCTTTTTCGCGCGACTTGGAAATGTCGATGGGTTCGCCCGTCATCGCCGCCTCGTTCGCCTTAAATTTAGAGCCCTCGACGAACAGAGCGTCGGCCGGAACTTTATCCCCCGCCGCGAGCTCCACCAAATCACCGACCATGATTTCACCCGCCGGCACCGCCACGCTCTTCCCGTCGCGGTGCACTTTGACTTGATAATTATCCTTGACCGAGTTCAACTGTCGAAACTTCATCTCCTTGGCGTAATCGATGAACGCTTGCAAGAACACGACGACGAAAACGACGAGTACGATCGCGATCCCCTCCAAGTACCCGTACTCCTCGCGATGACTCTTCATCCCCGCGCCCACCGCGAGCGACACCACGCTCGCCGCGATCAGGATCCGCACCGTCAGGTCCCCGAGCGCGTCCTTACACAGCTCCCAGAACGACTTCGGCGGCGGATATTCGAACTCATTCACCCCGTAGCTCTCCTTTCGCTCCTCCGACGCCCACGCGCGATCGCACAGACCGCGCTTCAGATCGCATCCGAGCGCCGCCGCGATCGCGTCGACGCCGCCCGCGCTCGCGAGCGCCTTCCCGTCTCGATCCGTCACCCACGCCTCGAACGTCGCCGCGTTCACGCCCGTCATCGCGCGCGACTCCGCGTCGGCGCGCGTCGGCTCTCTCGCGCGCGCGTCGTCGCTCGTTCGCGATCGATTCGATTCGTTTCGTTTCGCGCGAAGATTCGCCCCGCGCCGCCGCGTCTCGTCGCCGCGGCGCCGTTCGCCGTTCGCCGCGCGACGCGCGACGCGCGCGCGACCGCGGGTGACCGCGAGGGATGGACGGCGTCGCGCTGTGCGGCGCCGCGCGTCGCCGATTCGTCGAGATTCGTCGAGGGGGGCTCGGCAGACATGCGCGCGGCGCGCGCGCTCGACGCGCGCGGCGCAGCGCGCGCGCGGCGCGCGCGCGCGAGGACGCCGCCGCGCGCGTCGCTCGCGCGCTGGCTCGGTCTCGCGCGCGACGACGGCGCGGCGCGCGCGCGAAGACGACACCGCGAGGCGCTCGCGCTCGTCGAGTGTCGCGCGCTGACGGAGGCGGAGCTGCGCGCGCGCGCGGTCGTGGACGCGATGGCGGCGTGCGAGGACGCGCGCGCGTCGACGTGGGACGCGCGCGCGATCGAGCGGGCGATCGCGGCGCCCGAGGCGCAGCGAACGTTCGCGGGGGCGTTCGCGAGGGAGAGCGGCGCGTTGGTCGGATACGCGGCGTGCGCGTCCGACGGGGCGTTCGTCGCGACGGTGGAGCGCGTGTGCGTGCGAGAGGAGTGGCGAGGGAGGGGAGTGGGCGGCGCGATCGTGCGCGCGCTCGGTGAGACGTTGAGAGAGCGGGAGATTTACGACGTCGGCGTTCGCGCGCCGAGACGGTTGGTCGGATTCTTTGAAGCTTTGAATTACGATGAGGACGAGAGCACGCACATGATTTTCGCGCGCGAGAGCGAGGAGGGAGTAGTTTAGGCGGACGCGACGTAGCGCGACGTAGGGAGTTTTAGTGTGGAGAGAGAGATCTAATACGCATCGTCGCGACGACGCCTGCTATTTAACGCCGAGCTCGCTCGCGAGTTCGCCGGATTCGGCGAGCTCGAGAATGATGTCGCATCCGCCGATGAGTTCGGATTTGTAGTACAGTTGCGGGTACGTGGGCCAATTGGAATACGCCTTGAGTCCCTGACGAATCGGTTCGTCGCCGAGAATGTCAAACGTTTCGTAGTCGACGCCAGTCGCGTTCAACGCGCTGACGACTTTTGCGGAAAAGCCGCATCGCGGCGCCTCGCGCGATCCCTTCATGAACAGGATGACGTCTTGCGCGCCGAGCATGCTCTTGATGCGCTCGTCCAGAGCGTTCTTCACTTTGCCGTTCGACGCCGCGCACGCCTCGGCGAGCTCGCCCGCCTCCGCCATCTCCAAGACGATGTCGCATCCACCGACAAACTCACCGTCGACGAACAACATCGGATACGTCGGCCAATCGGCGTGTTCTTTCAGCCCTTGCCGCACCTCCTCGTCGGCTAAGATGTTGAACGAACCGAATTTCACATTCGCAGCCGCCAACGCGTCGACGACTTTACGACTGAACCCGCACTTCGGCTCTTCGGGGTGACCCTTCATGAACAACACCACGGGCTGCGATTCGATCAGGCTCTTCAATCGCGTCTTTAAATCCGTCGTCCCGCTCGCCTTCGCCATCGCCGCGTTCGTCGTCGTCGTCGCGTTCGCGTTCGCCGGAAAGTACTGTCGCGTCTTATTCGTCACCGTCGCCGCGTCCGCTCCCTCCACCGCGTCCACGCGTCTTCCATCGCGCGCGAACACGAAGAACGGCACCGCGCTCACGTTTTCGCGCGCCGCGACCGCCTCCACCGCCTCCGCGTCGCACCTCGCGATCGCCACGTCCGGGTGCCTTTTCGCGAGCGTCTCCAGCAGCACGTCCATCGCCGCGCACGGCTCGCACCACGGCGCCCAGAAGTGCACGATCCCGCGCGCGTTCGCCGCGATCCACGCGTCGTACGCCTCGGCGCTCGCGAGCTCGGTCGCCATCGCGCTCGCGCGGCCGTCGGCGCGTCACTCACTGCCGATGTCCGATCGCATCCCGGACGCCGCCGATCGCGTCCCGCGCGTCGCGGGGCTCCCCGTGGACGACCCGGACGTCGCATCCGTGCTCTTCGACGCGACCGCCATCGAGGGCGCGCTCGAGACGCTCGCGGCGCTCGTCGTGATGCGAATGAATGAGTTTTCAGTCTTCGTCCCGGTGACGACGGGCGCGATGATGTTCGCGAGCGATTTGCTGCGACAGACGTACGTCACGCAGCGGACGCTGCGCGCGGAGCTCGATCGACCGTACGATCGACCGGTGATCGCGTGCGCGGCGTGCGCGTCGTACGGGGACGGAACGGTGAGCGGCGAGGCGAAGACGGCGCACGCGCCGAGCGAGGCGACGGTGCGAGGGAAACGGTGCGTGATAATCGAGGATATCATCGATACGGGGAAGACGGTGGTGGCGTTGGCGAAGGAATTGTACGCGAGAGGGGCGGAGGAGGTGGCGGTCATCGCGTTGATGGATAAACAGGCGAGACGGGACGAGGCGTGCGCGAAGTGGATGCGGGAAAAGGATATGAAAATCGCGGCGGCGTTCATGTGTCCGGACGAATTCGTCGTGGGGTACGGGTTGGATTATCGAGGGAAGTACCGCGAGTTGCCGTTCGTTGGGATTTTAAAGCCCGAGATTTTTCAGTCGTAGCGGAGTAGCGTTGTCGATTTCAGCTAATGTTTTGTTCGTTTCACATTCTAGTTCGCTAGCGTTCGTGTGTGCGTGCCGTAGCCGGTTCCCGTCGGAGACCAGCGTTTGGCGTCGACGCCGCTTGGCGTCGGAAATTCGACGCCCGTTGCCTCGCGGACGTGGCACTTTCGGATACGCTGGCGATCGCCGAATATGAAGAGGTTTTGAAAGTGGCTCGCTTGCACCTGAATTTCCTGCAAGCTTGTCGAAATATTGCCGTCTTCGTCGTTGATCGATCGACACAAGTGATCGTTCCAGGACTCAAACTTTATCTTCAAATGCGATCGCGGTGGGCCAATCCATTTGTTTTTCTTCCATTTCCCTTTGCTACACACCGCCTTCGTCGGGATCAAGTGTTTATGCGCGCCCACGGGCGGGAAGTATCCGCTTTCGGCGCGGTACGTCCACGACCAATCGGGAAGACAACAGGGCTTCAAAATCAAGTGCTTCACGTTGGAGTTTTTGTTGAACATTTCCACCGCTTTGATGGAAAGCGTACCGCACAGATGGATTCCAAGCACGATGAACGGTCCGTTCCAACGTGAGAACAAGTGCACGCTCATCTGATTCACCTGGGCGTAATCCTTTAAATCAACTTTTCGCGTCGACAGTTCAATTGGCCAATCGTACTTCCAATCGCCTTCACCGTAAATGTGACTCCACGAGATGTGATGCGGCCTAGGTGTCCGGTTCATCATGCTCCACATCTTATCAACCAGCACGATCTCCGCCACTTTCTCCTTTGGCAAAATCTCAGAAAGAAACATCGCCAGGTATCCGAATCCCGAGCACAAGTCCACGACGACGACGCGTTCGCTCGGCGTCCGCACATCTATATCCCGCACGTACTCCATCGTTTTCGCCAGCACCGGCGCGGACTCGTTCAGTTCCTTCGCTAACCTTCCCGATTTCGTCACGCGCAACCACACGCTCTTCGGCATGCGCTTCTTCCACTCGCCCATGCACCGCACGGCGGCGTCGACGAGCTCTGGGTAATCCTTCTCGATGGGCATGCCCGCGAGTTGTCCGCGCAACCACTCGTCCGGGTCGTCGACGTCCGCGCGCGCGTCATCACCGCCCGCGCCGTCGTCGTCCGGTCGCCACGGCCTCGGCGGCGCGTCGTCGGCCTCGGCGACGTCGCGCATTCGAGCGCCGGCGGCGGCGACCTTCGCGTCGCGCGCGGACGCGCTCGAGGTCGCGGTCGCGCGCGACGACGCGTCGCCGCGGTCGCGCGCGATTGTTCCTTCGACTCGAGTCGGCGATGCGTTTCGGTTGTTCGCCATGGCGCGCGAGGTGCGCCGCGCGATGGAGGGCGGTTACAACACGGCTACGCGACGAAAGCTACGGGCGCGCCTCGGGCGTGAACGGAATCCCTAGTTGGTCGGTGTAGCGCACCAAGCGCTCCTCGTAGCTCGCGAGTAGAGAGTTTTGAGCCGTCACGCGTCGACTCAGCGC
>Ga0181606_10005359_pt1 | contig 10576 bp, 4 predicted proteins | sample 041ome_10_FD_132994 | JGI IMG/M metagenome (GOLD analysis project Ga0181606, IMG submission 132994) | Coastal salt marsh microbial communities from the Groves Creek Marsh, Skidaway Island, Georgia - 041412US metaG (megahit assembly) | ecosystem: Environmental > Aquatic > Marine > Intertidal zone...
AGCAGTATTAAGATCACTGGTAGCACCGTGGCGAATTTTGCTCCCGTGGAGCGCTGAATCGCATCCCAATCATGCCCATGGCGCGCAGCGATAAGTCCCGCGACGGCAGCGGCGATGAACATGACGAACACTAGCAGCTCTGTGCCAATGGGAAAGAAAACACCGCCAAGCACAAGGCAGGCCAGCATGGTGAGAAGGGGCAGTGCGGCCTCGAAAAGCGAAATTGTCTTATGCATTAGCGAGCGCCGATTCCAGATCTTGCCAAAGTTCTCCCGAATCTTCGAGACCAACAAACAAACGAATTAGTCTGGGCGGTACGCCGAAGTCGATTGCGGCGCTGGGTGAGCCCGCCTGGTTGATTGAGATTTCTGCTGGCATAACCAGGCTTTCGTGGCCACCCCAGCTGACGCCGAGTCGGAACAGTGACAGAGCATCGCAGAAGCGGGGAATGTTGACCGACTCATCTGCCTCAAAGCTAAACAAACCACCATAGCCACTCAAGCAGGAGCTGGGATTGATATTCAAACCGGGATGATGCACGGCAGTGACGCCGGGATGCGCCGACAGTTTCTTTGCGATCAACAGTGCACTTTCCTGATGACGTTGCATGCGGAGCGGCAAGGTGCGCAGCCCACGCAGCAACAGCGAAGCTTCCTGGGCTGATAGCTTGGCGCCTAGATAGGGTGTGGTTTCGCTCGTCAGCTGGTCGATGAGGGCGGCCTGGCCAACCAGCACGCCAGCCACCGTATCACTGTGGCCAGAGATATACTTGGAGGCCGAGTGCACCACCAGATCAATGCCGACTCGCAGCGGTTGCTGGAATATCGGGGTTGCCCAGCTATTGTCGACAATAGTGGTGACGCCATTACGCTTCGCCAGTTCTGCAATAGAATTAAGATCCTGTTCTTCAAAAAGCCAGGAAGTAGGCGTTTCAAGATAAAGCAGCCGGGCGCCGGGCAGCGCCTCCTCTACCGCTGCAAGATCACTGCCGTCGACGAATTCGGTTGTTACGCCGAAGCGGGCACAGATCAGCTGCAACAAACGGTAGGTATCCGGGTAGCAGTGTTTGACACAAACTATACGGTCCCCGGATTGGACCAGACCCAGCACCGCATTGCTAATGGCGGCAATGCCACTCGAGAACGCCAGTGCTTTTTCTCCATTTTCGAGTTGGCGGATTTTCTCCAGCAAGACTGAAACGGTCGGGTTGTCCACGCGCGAGTAGAGGGCCTGGTCAGAATCACCGCGAAAACGATCTACCATGGCCTGATAGGAATCGAAGGTGAACAGTGAGGTCTGATAGATAGGCGGTGACACAGCGCCTTCGGCATGACCCTCATCATGTACCAGCACTGTGTCCAGGGATCGCTGCGGTTCCTTGTCAGTCATATGCCTTCCGTAACTCTGCAGAAACTAAACCCAAAAACCTACCCCAAAAACCTACCCAAAAACCGTCAGGGCTAGTTGCTGTCAACGCCGTCCAGCCACACTGCCGGGATGGCCTGCTCTCGCACCAGGTTGTTGAACATGGGAAGTTCATCCTCAATGATGCGCGTCAGGTTTTCCAGCTCGCTGTCGATTTCCGTCACCAGTTCATTTCTAACCGCGACCGACTGGTTGGTTGGGCGATAGCTGCCCCGGTTCACCAGGCGATTGACGCTGGCCAACTTGTTGTTGAGTCGGATTGGATAGTTAAGCGGATCCTGGTTGCTTTCATTCTGGGTCTGATACAGCGCTTCTTCAATCGACTTAAGCTCTTCCTTGATAAAGGCCGCTCGGTCTTTCAGTGAATCATAGCCGGCGCGATCTTCCAGTGGCGTTACTACCAGGTCGATCTGGTCTCGAATTTCACGAATGCGTTTTATCGCCTGGTGAGTTTCCGTGAGTTTCTGGTTTGTGGACAGCAGAAAGTCGAACTGGGCCTGCATGTCCTCCTGGGTCGCGCTGATGCGTGGGTCAGGCAGAATCTCAAAGCTTCGAGTTTCATCGTAGTCACCGTAGCGCATTCTGAGTTGGTAGGTGCCGGGAACAACTTTTGGTCCAGTCAGGTTGCCTGCCCACATGATGAGGCCATCAAAGCCCTCTGCGTTGGGGTAGCGCATATTCCACACGAACTGATTAAAGCCTGCTTCTACGCCCTCAATTTTGTCGCTGTCTTCTTCGGCATCGCTGGAGAAGGTGCGGATGCTTTCACCATCCTCGGTGAGGAATTCAAGGCTTAGTGCCGGCATTTGTTCGTCAGCTTCACCCGCTGCTGGTTCATCACCTTCCGCATCAGGATCGGTGTCCGGTTCGGGCAAGCCCTCTGCCATGTAGTACTGCACAATGACGCCATTAGGCAGGTTGTGGCCCGCGTTGCCGGGGTCAGAGGATGCTGAGCCGCCCATACGGTAGGAAGGACGGGGCGAGTAGACCTCAACTGCGGCGTCTTCCCAATTGCCCTGTAGCTGATGCAATGGCGTCAGGTCATCCAGAATCCAGAATGATCGACCCTGGGTCGCGACGATCAGATCGTCGTTCTTGATAGTAAGATCGGTCACAGGCGTGATTGGTAGGTTGAGCTGAAACGCCTCCCAGTCCTCACCATCGTTGAACGACACATACATGCCAAGCTCTGTGCCCGCATAGAGCAGGCCTTCACGCTTGGGATCGGCGCGGACTACACGGGTGAAATGTTCGGCATCGATGCCGTCAGTAATCAGCTCCCAGCTCTGGCCATAGTCATCGGTCTTGTACAGGTAGGGGCTGAAATCGTCGGACTTGTAGCGAGTTCCTGCAACATAGGCACCTGCTGGATCGAATGGATTGATTTCGATGCTATTGATCATCATCCATTCAGGCATGCCTCGCGGCGTCACATCAGTCCAGCTCTCACCGTCGTCTCGGGAGATGTGTATTAGCCCGTCATCACTACCGGTCCAGATAACGCCGGCTTCGTGATGTGACTCGGCGATGGCAAAGATGGTGCCGTAGTATTCCACCGAGGTGTCATCCTTGGTGATAGGCCCACCAGACTTGCCCATGGTGCTGGGGTCATTGCGGGTCAGGTCGGGACTAATCTGTTGCCAGCTCTGACCTTCATTGCTTGTACGGAACAGCATTTGTGCCGCTGCGTAAATCACATCGGGATCATGGGGAGAAATCAGGATAGGGAAGTTCCATTGAAACCGATAGCGAATATCAATAGCGCCATAGCCCATGGGATTATCTGGCCATACGTCCACCATGCGAGATTCGCTAGTGTCATGATTCAGTCGCTCAAGTAATCCGCCATAGGATCCACCATAGACGATATCCGGATTAACAGGATGAGGTGCCAGGTGTCCGCTTTCTCCTCCCGCTGAAGGCTCCCAGTCGCGCTCGCCGATGCTGTTGCCATCAGAGCGATGCAGGACGCGCAAAGTGGAGTTGTCCTGCTGTGCGCCATAGATGCGGTAGGGGAAGTGGTTGTCGGTGGTTACTCGATAAAACTGCGCTGTGGGCTGGTTGAAGTAGGTCGACCAGGAGTTGCCGCGATCGAAGCTGATCTGACCACCACCGTCATCGGCAACAATCATACGGGTGGCGTCTTCCGGCGCAATCCACAGATCATGGTGGTCGCCATGGGGCGGTTGAGTTGGCACTCGCTCGAAGGTTGTGCCGCCATCGCTGGAGGTGAAGAAGCCGACGTTGAGCACATAGACGCGATTTTCATCCTGACTATCGGCATAGATACGGGTGTAGTACCAAGCGCGCTGCCGCAGGTTTCTGTCGTCATTGGTTTTGGCCCAGGTCTCGCCGCCGTCATCTGAACGGAACACACCGCCATTTTCATTTTCGATAATTGCCCACACGCGTTCGGAATTGACCGGAGAAACGGTAACCCCGATGATGCCGAGGGTGCCTTCAGGCATGCCGTCTTTCTCGGACAGATTTTCCCAGGTGTCGCCGCCATCTGTACTCTTCCACAGTGCCGATCCTTCACCGCCGCTGGAGAGGGTGTAAGGTGTGCGAAAAATTCGCCAGGAGCTGGCGTAGAGAATTCTTGGATTGTTAGGGTCCATGACGAGATCAACGGCACCGACTTCATCATCTATGTACAGCACCTTTTCCCAAGTCTCGCCTCCATCTTTGCTGCGGAATACACCGCGCTGTTCATTGGGGCCATGGAGGTGACCCATAACTGCTGCATAGACCAGGTCGGGGTTGCGCGGGTGAATGCGAACGCGAGGAATATGATGACTGTCAGTGAGGCCAATGGATTCCCAGGTCTTGCCGGTATCCGTGGATTTCCACATGCCACTCCCGTGGGAGACATTGCCACGCACAGTTACCTCACCACCGCCCACATAGATGACGTTGGGGTCCCATTCGCTGACAGCGACAGCGCCAATTGACCCACCAAAATAGCCATCGGAAATGTTCTTCCAGTTGGCACCACCATCCCGAGTTTCCCAGACGCCACCGCCGGTGGCGCCCATATAGTAGAGGTTGTTCTCGCCGGGTACGCCGGTAACAGCGGCAGAGCGGCCGCCCCTAAATGGACCAATGGAGCGATACTCTAAACCATCGAATCGACTCTCTTGTGCGAGCGCAGAGTAAGAAATTGGCAGTAACAGCGCGATGCTAGCCACCAGCGCGAGACCTGGATTCAAATACCGTTGCGCCTGGCGTGCAAGCCATGGTGTGGGATTCATGGAGTCTCCTGAATGTTCTAAGTGCGTGGGCCGAATCATTTTGCGCTAAGGCTGCCTGGGTTGCAATCTGGTAGCATAGCGCTCGCTGTACGTTGGAAACTACCGTCTTGGCCTATTCTCAATATTTCATACTCTCAATTTTGACTTGCTTGTTTCTGTCCGCACCCGTCCTGGCTCAGGAGGTTGTGGCTAACGGGGCTTATGCAGTTAGTGGAGGAAATGCCGCCGCCGGCAGTCCGGTCGCCGTGATCGAATCCATCAGTGTAGCCACCACACGTCACCGTCAGGGAGAGACCCTGATCAGCGAGTACGTTGGAATTGACGAATTAGCCACCGCTACCGGTTCACTCTCCGAGGCACTGGCGCTGCAGCCCAGTGTGTCCTTAAATGGCCAGCCCGGCCTGTTTCAAACATTGAATATTCGTGGACTGGCGCGGCAGCGGGTTCAGAGTTTCCTGAACGGGATGCGTTTAACCTCAGAAAGACGCGCGGGGGTATCGGCTTCATTTTTAGATCTTCTGCTTTTAGGCGGTGTTGAGATTATTCAGGGACCAGCCAGCACTTATTACGGTAGTGGTGCACTTGCCGGTGCCCTGCAGCTGCTGCTTCGAGAGGATGCTTCGCCCTGGCTAAGTACGGGTTTTGCGAGCGATGGCAATGAGCGAAATCTTGCAGCGGGCGCGGGTAACGCAAATTATTCTGCCGGCATCTCACTGCGTCAGCGTGACGATGGCAAAACGGTGAAGGGCGACACCAAGTTCGACCGCTTTGACCAGCTGTCGGCCTATTACCAGCGCCAGTTTAATGTGGGCGACTATAGTGTCGACTGGCAACTGATTGGCAGCAAAGCTGAAGACATTGGCAAGGACAATTCACAGTCTCCATTGGAACGCATGGTCCTCTATCCGGAAGAAAACCATTTGCTCAGTCAGGTAAAGCTAAGCGGTACTGGTGACTGGGCGGCGCGATTGTCGCTGCACTACCAGGATCTTCTGACGCGGGAGACACGGGCGACAGTAGAGTCCGGCGCTGTAAACCAGGGGATCCAATCCCGGGTCAGTGAGGTTGCCAATCGCTCCATGGATATAGGCTTCACTCTGGAGGATAGATGGCAGGCTGGTCAGCTAAGCGGCCAATATGGATTCGACTATTTTGGTCGCCGAGGTGTCAATGCGCGGCAGGATGATTTCATCCTCTCACGGCTGCTCGGGTCGACTCAGTCGCTCGACGATGGCGAGGAAAATGAATCGGCGCTCTTCGCCACGGCCAACCGCGACTTCAATTTCGCCTCCGTGCACCTTGGTGGCAGGTGGACTTACTTTACGCAAAGTGATTCGAAGTCGGAAAAAATCTCCCAAAGCAGAGGGTCTTATTTCCTGACAGTGCGCAAGCCTCTGGGTGATTGGAATTTGAGCCTGAGCTACGGGACCAGCAGCAGGTTTGCCAGCCTGACAGAAAGGCTTTTCATTGGCACCACCGGGCGCGGGCAAGTTGTCGGTAATCAGAATCTGCTGCCTGAAGACTCGTCGGAGCTGGACATTGGTATTGATTACCAGAGTGAGCGCCTGGCTATTGAACTGCATCGCTTTGCAATGGACATCGATGACTTCATCGAGCGGATAACGCTTGATGAGAACACCCTGAGCTATCGCAACCTGTTGAGCGGAGATCTCAGGGGCTGGCAATATCGCGTGGCATTGTTTCCATCCAATGCCTGGCAGCTGGCGCTTTCCGGGCAAAGAGTCACCGGCAATAGTGACAGTGAAAATACACTGATCGACATTCCCGCCGCGAGGCATCAAGTTGATTTGTCTTATTCAGCGCCAAGTTGGTCACTGAATATGAGTCTGCGCAGACGATTAGATAAAAAGGATTTTGGCGCGACAGAAAGGGCTTTGCAGGCCGCTAATATCGGCGCGTTAAGTTTCAGGATTGATCTCAGTGATCGCTGGCAGATGCAGGCGGGAATTGAGAATCTGTTTGATGAAACCTATTTCAGCTCCGCCGATGCGCTCAGTACCCTGGCGATCGGCAGAGAGTTTACCCTGGGGTTTCACTCCCGTTAGTCACTTCTGTTAGTCACTTCCGGCCAGCTATAGAAAGCGGGCAAACCCTTTCTGGATTCGCCCGCTCCATGGGTGCATACGCGTGCGGGGCAGGGTACGAACTACTTACTCAACACAGGCTGTTCTCCGCTCGAGCGCGATCAATCATCTGCGCCTGTCTATTCTGCAGTCAGCGCCTGGAATTGCTGATTCAACTCGGCGAAACGCATCTCTGCTTCCTGACCCGGCGCCTGATCGGCGGCGTTGATCATATTGTAGAGATAGCTTATCTGCGCTGTAAGCATGGGTTCCATGTAGATGCCTTCTGCTGTCTGCAACGCGGAAAGAACAGCGTTGACGTTTTCCAGTCGCGCCTGCTGCTGGGCGCTTAAACCATTTTCGGTTTCGAGCTCTGCAAGCTCTTCCTGTTCAGTGTCCAACTCATCCTCAAGGCGGCGGGCGCTGGACAGCAGTTCTGTTATCTCAAGCTGCAGATCTACCTGAGCAGAAATATCCGCCAGCGTGGTTCCGCCCGCAAGCACTCTCGGGTCAACCTGCAGCTCAAACGCATGCTCCATAGTGCTGTCCCCAGCACTAAGCCGCACGGTATAAGTACCTGGCTTCACCATGGGGCCGTTCTGGTAGCGGCGGTCTTCGTTGGAATGCCAGGCGCCGAAGTGACGCATGGTCCAGCGAAAGCGATTCAAACCCGCATCTGTCGAAAGGGAATCGTCCACCAGGAAGATTGTCTGGTTGGTGCCCATGTCCGTCAGGGCCTGTTCACCTGGGCCGTCCTCCGAGTCTTCATCAGCGTTTGTAAATCGATTAACCACATTGCCGGTATCATCCAGTATCTCCATCACCAAGCGTTCAGAGAATTCCTCCGGCAGGTAATAGTCGATTACCACGGCTGGTTGCGGGTAATTCGGTACCTCGGTATTCGGCATGCCGCGAGGCCGGCGATAACGAATGGTGGTCTTGGGTTGAAACAGCGCTGGCTCGCTATCCAGGCTGTTGATTGCGTCCTGTTGCAAAGTGGTGATGTTATCCAGCACCCAGAAGGAGCGCCCCATGGTGCTGATGGCGAGATCGCCGCGAACGATCTTGATGTCAGTGACTGGTGTAACCGGCAGGTTTTGCTGAAAATCGTGCCAGGTGTCCCCGTCATCCAGGGAAACGAAGATGCCGTACTCGGTGCCGGCATAGAGCACCCCTTCCTTGTCTGGATCTTCCCTCACCACCCGCGTGGGATAGTCTTCAGGAATACCGTTGCCATCGGTTAGCAGATCCCAGCTTCTACCGAAGTCATTGGTGCGATAGATGTAAGGCTTCCAATCACCAAACTGATAGCGCAGAACCGCGATATAGGCCTTGGCTGCGTCGTGGGGTGAAGGTTCCACCGCATCCACGCGACCGCCCGGCGGCAAGCGCCTCGGCGTGACGTCATCCCAGCTTTCACCATTGTCACGGGTTACGTGAACAGGACCATCATTGGCACCTACCCAGATAACGCCAGCCTGCACCGAAGATTCCCGAATTGAATAGATGGTGCTATAAAACTCTTCACCGGTGATGTCGCGGGTAATAGGTGAGCCGGAGATCACCTGGTACTCCGCTTCGAATGCGGTCAGGTCTGGAGAAATGGTTTCCCAGGTCTTGCCTTCATCGGTGGTGCGATGCACATATTGCGAAGTATGGTAAACCACGCTCGGGTCGTGAGGAGAAACATGTATCGGTGATACGCGCTGGAAGCGATAGCGTAAATCCCCCGGGTTTTGGCCATACATATTGGCGGCGCCCACATAGTATCCCTTCTCAGTGCCAAGGCGTTTATCGAATACGCCGAAGCGCCCTTTGCAGTCCGCATAGACAATGTTGTGGTCACCGGGCTTAGGCACAGCAGGCCCGGTCTCACAGCCGCCAGTGTCTACTATCCAGCGATTGGAATGCTGCACCCCGTAGGGGGCTATACTTGGTACTGCGATGGTTGTGCCGTTATCCTGCATACCAGCATAGAGCCAGTAAGGATATTGATCGTCGACTTCGACCTGATAGAGTTCAGCGGTTGGCTGGTTAAACTGCGTGGACCAGGTCTCGCCGCCGTTATGGGTTACATTGGCGCCACCATCATTGGCTTGTATATAAAGGTCGGGATCATTAGGGTTGATCCACATGTCATGGTTGTCGCCATGGGGCGTGGCTAGTCGCTCCCAGTTTTCACCGCCGTCTTTGGAAATGAAGTTGCCTGTTGACATGGCATAGACAACGTCAGGATTCTGGGGATCCACGTCAATATTTGCGTAGTAGAATGGTCGGGTGATAATGCCGTCGTGGTCCGACACCTGCTCGAAGGTCTGGCCCTGATCAATGGATTTGTACAGGCCGGCTTCATCGCCTGGCGCCTCCACCAGTAGATAGACAATGCTGGAATCGGCGGGGGAAAGCGCGAGATCCATCTTGCCAATCAGGCCGGTGGGCAGACCCTCGGTAATCTTGTCCCAGCTGGCACCACCATCGACTGACTTGAACAAACCGCCTTCCTCGTTCTCGCCGCCACTGATGATGGTCCATGGCTTGCGCTCGGCTTTCCACGCCGTGGCGAAAACAATCTCCGGATTGCCGGGCAGCATCTCCACATCGGAAATGCCCGTTTCGTCCGAGATGTATAGAACCTGCTCCCAGTTGCGACCGCCGTCTACCGTCTTATATAAACCGCGCTCTTCATTCGCATTAAAAGCCTGACCAATTGCGGCAACATAGACCACATTGTGATTTTCCGGGTTTATCTCGACTGCACCTATATGGCCTGTGTCATCCAGGCCAATAGGTTGCCAGGTATCGCCGCCGTCGATTGATTTGTACATGCCTTTACCGGCGATGACGTTGCTGCGCAGACCATCGGACCCGGTTCCCACATAGATAATATTGGCATCATTCTGCGCCACCGCAATATCGCCAATGGAAGGCGTGCTGAAATAGCCATCTGAAACGTTGTTCCAGGAGGTGCCATAGTCCTCCGTCTTCCAGATACCACCGCCAGATGCACCCAGATAAAACGTTGAGGGTGCTGCGACCGTGCCAGCTACTGCGGTCACGCGACCACCGCGGGTTGGGCCCACGTTGCGGTACTTCATGCCTTCGAAGTGTTGCCCATGAGTTGCGGCAGCGGCGACTAATAAACAGAGGGAGAGCAAGCAATTGATCAGCGTTTTCATTGGAGTTTATCTTGAGAGTGATTGGAGAATACTGCAAATTAGCACGGTCGCAGGGAGGGAACAATTTACTATTTGCCTTTTAATATTTGCCATCCCAGCCATTGCTTGCGATAGTCCTGCGGCTACCGGCCGCAAATTTATCAGCGTGATAGTGAGAAGGCAGAAAAGCAGAAAGCAGGTAAAACCGGGATAACGGAAAAGTCATCAAAGGCATCAAAGTCATCAAGTTAGCTGAGCACGAAAAAGGGAGTCGGAGTAGAGCAGTGAGCGTCAATTGGAAAAGCCTTAGCCGCAAGACACATTACTGGGCCTCGCTGACCATCCTGTTGCCGGCCTTGGTGATCATCGGCAGCGGCGTCGTGTTGCAGCTGAAAAAAGATGTGCACTGGATACAACCTGCAAGCCAGCGCGGCGCTGAAGGACCACCGCAGATTTCCTTCGAGGAAATCCTTGCGGCCGCGCGTGCAGTGGACGTCGCGGAAATTGATAGCTGGGAGGATATTGATCGGCTTGATGTGCGACCGGATCGGGGCATGCTGAAGGTTCGCAGCCTGAATCGATGGGAAATCCAGATTGATGCCGCTAGCGCCGAAGTGTTGCAGGTGGCCTATCGGCGCAGCGATCTTATTGAGACGATTCA
>Ga0181606_10005363_pt1 | contig 10575 bp, 10 predicted proteins | sample 041ome_10_FD_132994 | JGI IMG/M metagenome (GOLD analysis project Ga0181606, IMG submission 132994) | Coastal salt marsh microbial communities from the Groves Creek Marsh, Skidaway Island, Georgia - 041412US metaG (megahit assembly) | ecosystem: Environmental > Aquatic > Marine > Intertidal...
GCTGATAATGATACTGAACAACGTCTTGCTCACTCGAATTATCAAATGAAAGAAAAACTATCCTGCACCCATTATCCCGCAACTCCTGCAAAAGCCGATGGGAGATTTCGAAATTGAACCGCATCACGTCGATAAAAAACCAACGGAAGTTATAATTTTGGCTGAGCTTCGAAAGCCACTGTTCAAATCGATTGGGACCGAGTCGACCGAAAATATGAACGTAACTCAGAAAATGCGCGGTAGAAAAAGCGTTAGCGATACCGAGCACATGCTCTCGAATATAGCTATTTTGTGACCTACCCAAAATCAAGGCTTTCTGCGCTTTTAAACTATTGACAATTTCAGGCTCACCCAAAGCGTTTCCCTCCAATCAGATATACTTAAAAACGAAAATATTTAGGGTCTACACTTTGCGCCCTGTTCAACATCAATATATCTCTACGGGAAAATAGGGCGTGCGGGGTAGTAGGACCTTATTAATGATAGTCTTCGATGTAGTACAGTTCGGGCAACGAGCCGTCCACGATTTTGTAGCACTCCTTTTGAATGCAGGCAATCCCCCGCAATTCAATCAGAACAATCAGCTATGCTCCGAACCCCCCCCCATGAGATGCAAAAGACAGCCTTCTCGAGGCGAAACTCCAAGATTCTGTCTGGCAGAATTCATATTTATGCACCGCGGGGAGAAACCAGATTTTTCTGCAGGAAAAAATAATAACGGTCAGGATAGCTCTGTGATCGCTCGATTTTACTCACCAACAGTTCAGTCTTTGATTCCAATAAAACTTTGAAGGGAAAGGTAGAGAAATTGATCCCACTGACATCCAAGTCACTAGAACCAGCAGGGCCATGTCCCTTATCCATCTCAAGCACGATGGTTGATCGAGGATCATTCTTCAATTGCTCGCCCCAGACATCAATGGTTTCAATAATATTTTGCGCGTGGTCGATTGCATTGCTGTACACAACGTCAAATTGTCCAATCCACTCCGGACGCCCGACAGAAAAATTTGCTTTGATTATGTTACCGGCCACTTTATCAGGGACAAATAAATCAGTGCCCAAAACTCGCCCAAAACCTTGAGCGGTGAAAAAATCAAGCTCTTTGCCTTGTCGCACTCCGTGACATATTATCGCGTCAAAGAGAACTCCCATCGACTGCAATATATCTGATATTTCAAGGCATGAATTTAATCTCGCAAAACTCAGGCCGTACTTTTGCCGAGAAGCGGCTATTTGTATCGACTCATACCCAGCATAGTTCTCACTATTACACCACGAAACATTACCAAATTCATCGACAGAGGAAGTTGGCGCGATAATATAGCCAAAAAATTTTGCAATAGAACGCGCCAGCCTGTGCCTGCGAGAACGTCTTGGATTTGTAATGACTGACACCAACCCTACTCGTATATATATCGGGCGAGGATTATAACCGCTAAATTGAAGGAATCAAAAATTTTATGCGTTATGAAGAAGCCAGTGTTATTGGCGATTATTTGACTCTCATCAGCTTCGACGTATGCGTGAATCTGGGCGCTGGAGAGGTAAGGCAGCATGCATTAAAAAAACCATGGTTAGATCAATTCATATATCATCCGCTAAAGACTCGGGGCATCGATATCATCCATGTCGACTTTGCCAAGTACGACGAGATTGACTTAGTGCTAGATTTAACCAATACCTCTAGTCAGTACGCTCTCAAATCTATTAGCGGACGAAAGTGCTTCCTCTTGTGTAATGTAATTGAACACATTCCTGAGCACCTTAGAAAGCAAACGATAGGCAATTTGCTTGAAGCGATGGAACCTGAGGATCATCTCGTAGTTTCTGTACCAAAACATTATCCCTATCACGCCGATCCAATTGATTCGCTTTATCGACCTTCAGCGAGGGATCTGTCGGCCATGCTCCCCATAAACATATCTTTGATGAAGGAAGTCGCGGCGGGGAATTTCTATCGAGAAATCAAAACTATGCCGTTAGGAAAGAGAATCAGAAAATTGGCAAAACCACTCTGGCCATTTCAATCACTAGACAAATATCGGGGAAATCTAAGTCGCCTAAGATTTCTCTTCCGCGACTATGTGATCACGATAGTTGCAGGGACGAAACGATGAAGCCGAATGTGACAATTATTACTAAAAATGAAGCGAAAAACTTAGAGGAATGTCTCAACACAATACCTACTTCTTGGACTGTTATTGTTGTGGATTCCGGAAGCGTAGATAACACAGTAGAGATAGCGCGAACTCAAGGAGCGACCGTAATTAAAAAATCTTGGATGGGTTTTGGGCTTCAAAAACAGTACGCGGTCGATCAGTTCGAAAAAGGGTGGATACTAAGCATTGATGCCGACGAAAGAGTATCGAAAGAGCTCGCTGTGGAAATTGAAAATTTATCGAGCGAGGAAACCGACACTGCATACCGAATTCCCCGTCTATCTTATTTTAAGGGACAAGTCATACGCCACTCAGGATGGCGACCTGATCACGTAATTAGATTATTTAATTCAAACTATTGTTGTTTTAACCAAAATCAAGTCCACGAATCAATTATTGGCTTTCGCTCTTTAAAAAATCTCAAAGCTGACTTGCTACATTATCCGTACAATGATGATGATGACATTAAGCGAAAAGCGCAGCTATACGGAACCTTAGGCAACGCTCAGGTTAGAGAAAAGGGTAGCCAACAAGGGTTTGTGATATCAATCCTAAAAAGTAGCTGGAGTTTTTTCCGAACGTACATAATCCGCTTGGGCTTTCTCGATAAAAAAGCTGGTTTTGAAATCGCAGTTATGAACGCAAAAGTAACGTTTTTTAAATACTCTCGACGTCTTTGAAGTCGTTTTCGTAGGCCCTGAGAACTCGCTGCCACTTGTTATAGTTCATCTTATAATCCAAGCGCCCAACAATGCCACTAGGGCGTTCGCCAAACCAACCAGACGCTAGGCTTTCTGAAGTGATTCTTAAACCACTCGAGCCAGTTGACTTCCTGCTCTGATTGCCTTTTGCCCATTTTCGCCCCATATCTATCAGCTGGCGTTCCGGCCCAAAGTCAATCGAGACATTCATACCCAAACGCTGAATACACCATTTCTCCGGATTGTACTTAGGAGGAATTAAACCAACCTGATCTATGACGCTTTTCCTTGCTAAGTTTGCCCGAAACGAATATTTAGCAGGAATTTGTCGCGGGTGTTTTCGAATCAAAACAGACTGCAGGGCATTACTCTGCTCTAGACTTTTCAGCCAGTCATGGAATTTGATCGGGTTGGTCAATAACCAATCATCCTCGAGATGAAGAAAATGTTTGCTCTCAACCTGGCTCCAACACCAATTTATAGCATTAGCAAAGTTGCTATTTTCAGGGCTATTTACGACTACCTCATCTGAATAACTCTTGGCGATTGAGACCATTTCCTCTTCCGATCCTGCCCCAATAGGATCAATATTCAAAATTATCCGAAGTTTAGGTAGATCTAGGATGCCACCATTAAAATAAGAGCGATACGCTAGATCAAGGATTTCAGGACGCCTGATCGCCGTGGTAACCACATCAATTTTGGTCATAACGGCCAGCCGTCAAGTTGTATATTGTTGCCATTTTATCCCGCATTATCTCAATGGAATATTTTTGCTTTGCAGTCTCTCTAGCTCGCCTTCCATAATCCAGCATCGTTTCTGGCGAAGTCATATATGTTTTTAAGGCCTGTTTTATCGCCAGAGAGTCTTCCTTGTTCACGAGAAGCCCATTGACGCCGTCTATCACAACCTCGTTTAGCCCTCCAATATCACTAACAATCACCGGTAATTCGCAAGCCATCGCTTGCAGCACAGATTGACTGACACCTTCATTCGCCGTACTGGGTTGCAAAAAACAGTCCGCAGAATTGTATATCGAAACAACATCCTCGACGTGTCCGGCGAATTCGACTCGGCTCTCGACCCCATAATCAATTGTCATCTGTTTCAATGCTGAATACTGCGGCCCATCACCAGCAATGACGAGGTGGACTTCAGGTAAATCAGCAATGGCTTCAATTGCATATCGATGACCCTTCCAGCTACGGAGCGTTGCAACCATGACGACCACGAAGCAATCGCGGCGTTGAATCGGTTTTTCAGTCAACGTATCCCTTGGTACAAATCTACTCGTATCGATTCCTGTCGGGATAGAAACGACTCTATGTAGCGGGAGTCCTGCGATCTCGATCACGTGATCCCGGATTTGCTCACTTGTGGTCACAACAACATCTGGCTTGCGATAAAGCCATTTAGTCAAAGTATTCGGTTTTATTTTGGCACTCACATGCCTCACACGGATCCAGAAAAAACTATTCCTTGATAGGATGGTACATATCGCAACCAGCCAACTATCAGTAGAACTATGACTAATTACAATATCCGGCTTCTCTGCGTTCAATACCTTGAATATTGAAATTAAACAGTACACGCTTTTTTTTCCGATAGCTCTCCGGATTAGCATTTTTAAATCAATTTGGGAGCGGCAAAAAAATTTGCTATTCGAGTCACATACGATTTTCACTGTATGGCCGGAATTTTGTGCCATTAAAGCATCAGCTACGACTCGAAGCTCCTGCCCCCCCCAGCCAACACTGGACTCAGTGTGAAGGATTTTCACTGGACTTCCCCTAAAAGATCCTCTATCTCGGATCTCAGGTAGGCCTGATTATACCGATTCATTTTCTTCGAAATGTCTGCGCGCGCATCGATTCCCAGCACCAACGCACGTTTCATTTCTTCAGCCACATGCTTTTCACACAGTTCCAAAATGGTAAAAACACCACAATCCTCAGCAAAATCGCTGGTCCCAGTATCCCGGGAACAGACGACCGGAATTCCAGAACAAAGTGCTTCTATAGCTACGTTAGGAGATGGATCATAAATAGCTGGATGTACCAAAACTCGGATATCGCTATAAAACTTGCGCATGTCTGAAATCACACCGGCAAAAACCACCCTTTCTGACATACCCAACTGATCAACAATTCTCCGATACTTATAAGCCTGTCTATCTTTTCCAATAATAATCAGTGTCGCACCATCAATTAATGACAGCGCCTTTAAAACAAAAGTGAGACCTTTACGCTCCCAACCGCTGCCTGCAAAACCAAAGGTGTATCGTGAATTCTTGTGCGCCAACGGCTTGGACAAAACGCTAATATTAGGGATATTTCTAATCAAACGAATTTTCTCAGTCACTAACGGATACCTGGTGACCAAATCACTCCTAACCATCTCTGAATTGACAATGATGTATTTCAACTTTGGATCCGTCAGACAGTCCCGCTCAATCTTTAATTTATATCTGTGGAACCTAGAGATTAGGAGAAATAACCGCGCAAAGACCCCCTTGGTATCGAGATATTTTTCTACCCACGTTGAGTGCAGACCGTCGCCTAGCCGCAAAATATGACAGCCAGGAACCCATTCGTGGCTTTGCGTTAGGTACTCGTGACTTAATTGAGCTATTTCTGCCGCAGCTCCCTCAGTAAATTTCTTTAGCTTACTATAACGATCTAAACCAGTTGATCTAACACGCTTTATATTTGTAAGTTGATCGATCGATGGCCCAGACCATTTTTCTGCGACTAACGAACATTCGAATCCGAGATTTTTGTATGCAGATATATAAGCACCAAGCGCTGATTCAGCGCCACCATCAATTCGATAGGATCTCCTTACAAAGACTACTTTTTTAAATGTCATAACTTAAGTTGTAAAGCTAGAGTTTCGACTATTTTTTCATTAGGAATACTTACCAAACACTGACTAACCTTGCCATGACCGCATCCATCTATATTACATGGCATACAGGGAAACTCTCTCGGGTCAGCCGCCAGAACTCGTAATGTTGAGTTTAATGGCGGACCCCAAATTCGGAAATCTGACGGGCCAAATAGTACAACACCTGCGGTGCGCAAAAATCTAGCCAAATGACTAGCGAAAGTATCAACACCCAGAAATCCATCTGCAGAAGCTATCAAGTGAATCAGGCTTTGAATGCTCGTTTTCGCCACTAAATTTATCGCCCCTGCTTGCTCCAACTGCCGCCCAAGTTCGGACTCCATCCAAGTATCACCACCAGTCACAACAACATTAAAACCAAGACGTTTTTTAATGAGCGCTACTATTTCCAACCAGTCACTTGGTCCCAATGTTTTAAACATCCAACGACTTCCAGGATGAATCACTAAATATGGTTCTTCTAACGTCGTAAAGCATTCATCAGATTCGATTTTTCTCAATTCACTAGCAATCTCGTCTTCATGATAACTCGGGACTAATCCTATACGCCTCAAAAGATCAAGATTCCGTTCGTCTTGCCTGCGAATCGTACCAAGCCGGTATTTGACTGGATGTGATAGGAATAAACTAGAGCGATCACCCCAGCCGACTAGGTGACTGACGCCACAGATACGCGCCAGAAAGCGAGCCTTGATTGAATTTTGCAAATCAAAAAAGATATGCGACTCACACCTTTTCTTTAATAAGAAAAGACTTAAGTCTCGTCCACTCTCAACCTCGACAAAGGTAACGTTGTTACGAATACTGAAAAAAGCAGCTTTCAGTGCCCTGTTGGCGCATACGTAGATATGAAGGTCAGGAAATTCCGAGTTCACGAAAAATATAAATGGCAACAGTAAAACACCATCGCCCAAATTTTTATTTTGAAAAATGATGATGCTTTTACAGCGACTTAAATCCAGTGAATCAGATGGCATGTAGTGCCGGAGCTTATTTTTTTCACGCAAGGGGATACCACCAACCGCCAGGAATCATTGGATAAAAATTAAGCTTCGCGCTTTGTGGCCACAAAAGCGTAACCTAGTGGATAATCCCCGCGAGACGATGCACAGAAAACGCGATCAATCATGTCAGAGATACAATACACAGCAAGTGTGAGCGGTTTCCATCGAAAATCGCGGGCCACAAAAGAAGCGCCAACAGTCCATTTACCAGAGCCGGTGTGGCAAAGTGTTGTTAGATCTAAATTCGCTTTATCAAAGCACTTCTCAATAGCCTGTCTAGTGGGGCGCCAATAATCAAAAGGCACACCATGAACTGGAAATAAGAAAGGCACAACACCAACTATACGGCCATTGTGCTTAAGCACGCGAGATATTTCATGTATCAAATGATCCCCATCGAAAATATGCTCGTAGACATTCATAAGCAAGACGATATCAAAACAGTCATCATCAAATGGGAAAGGTTCTTCAAAATTCATACGCACAATTCCAACACCGCTCTGATATAAGTCAGCGTGAAGCACATCAACATCATCTTCCACATGGAGATAAGACCAATATTGAGAATTGGGTGTACCGCCCAAATCGAGAACTCGCCCATTGATAGAAACGCGGGAACACCACACATTTTGGAGAATTCGAATCAGGCTCCGCCCTTTAAAAATCTGTTTCAGCGCCGCTTTCGAGTACAGGGAAACGCTATCGTTGGCTGCCAAAGATTGATTCATGTAGGTTCCACCTCGTACAGTCGGACGGCCTAGTATAGAGGCCAATTAATGGCGTGAAAACACGAGCAAAGTAAATAATTAAATTCAAGAAGCAGGCTACTCTTTTCCAAGGAAGCTACAGTGGATCGATCCCAAGTCTAGCGGATTTCAGAATGTAACAGACATCGCGTACGAGCCCTCTATCTGTCAACTCGAAACGCATTAGCTTATGTGGGAAGAGAAGGTGTAAATAAGCTAGCCTTTACGGTATTTGTTATGTAATCCGTGATAGGTCAAAAGCAGAAAGGCAACTGGCAAACCGTGCGGCCAGATGGGCCACAAGGGTACGCACCTAATCCCAAATACCTAATATCAGAAGGGTAGTGTTATAATCGGTAAAATCCGATCAGCCTCAGCTACCAAATTGGAAAACTGAACAATGATATCAACCAAAAACTCTCTATTGGTTTTAACGCTTATAACTTTTCCACTCAGCGCTGGTGCAGCTCCAGAACCAGTTGCCGATGCTGAGTGTTCGCATGCCGCTCTCAATAGCGGCGAAAGACTGATCCGTTTGATTTTTCGCGGCTCACGTCAGACACGCAGTGAACAAAGATGTATTGAACTCGTAGAGCAAAAACGACGATACACAAAGAACGATCAAAGGTTTTACAAGACTCGAATGACCGATCAAGAGTTTCGTCAGAATAATCTTACTCAACCGCATAATTCTGATGTCTGGACGTCAATCATAGAAAATGTATCCCAGCTAGAGTCCAATGATGCTAAGCGAGATGCAGCTGATCACAACCTTTCCGGATTCACCGTCTTGAAACCAGAGTAAATGGAACCAAAACAGAAAATTTTTTGGATAGCGTCCTACCCAAAATCGGGCAATACGTTAGCCCGACTAGTACTTCAAGCCGCAATTCAAGGTAAGGTTGATGTTAATCAACTCGGCGATATTTGTCCGTCATGGCATGGTTATGTTCGGTATAGGATGTCGCGGTATGAGACCATTTCAAACAGCAGACTTGAAGTCGGCGAAGAGCGCAAATATTGGGACAATTTGCAGCGTGAATTTTTGCTCGACAACAAGTTTCAATCCGGCCATCCTAAGTATAGATTTTTGAAAATTCATCACGCATTACTGAGAGTATCTGGCCAATTAACAATCAACCCAGAATTAAGTGGCGGGATACTTTATTTGGTCCGAAATCCAATAGATGTCGCAAAGTCATTGTCCGAATTTGATGGGGTTCCGATCCGAGAGTCTGCCAAAAATATGGTTAACTCTGATTTCGTGGCGGCAGGCGACAGAGACCAAATCAGACATGGAGTTGAGCTGAGGTCAGACTGGGCAACTCATGTTACCTCTTGGACACAACATTCATTGACGGTTCCAACCCTAATAATTCGGTACGAGGACTTTATGATTAATCCAATAAAAGCAATCGAAGAAATCCTGCAGGTCACCGAGACAATCAGCTTAAAAACAACTTCAGAGATAGCGGAGTTGACGTCATTCGCAAATGTAAAAAACCAAGAGCAACAACATGGGTTCAATGAGGCAGGACTCGGGCCAACGTTTTTCGCAAAAGCGCGCGTCGGTTCGCTCGCCAGCGGCTTTATCAAGAAACTATTTTTGCCGAAATTCGGTACGGTGATAAGTAAGTACGATTACCAACCATATTTTCGATAGCCAAAAGACTCTAATTACATCAGTGTGTGCAAAATCGTGTTGACAGCGGTTCCGCCTGCTTGAAAGTAGACCAGCTTTGCTTGGCCGTAAACAATGACTCCACCACCCAAAAATCGTTGTTAAACATTACAGGGTATCCCTATTCCAAACCTTGAGCTGTTTCGCGAAATTCTGCTCTCACTGCGCACTTTATTAGGGTAAGCTAGCGCGAAAAAGTAAACTCCATTAGAGTAAATAGTGAAAATTTCAGGCGGTCATTGCAGTTGATTTAAATTGAAAAAATCGAATCTAGAACAATTGAGGCAAAAAGGAATCTTGGCAGCCAACACTGGTAACATGGACATAGCCATAACATGCTTCGAAAAAGTTTTAGAACTAACATCCGCACCTTCGAGCAACGATTTTGCCAATGCTGGGTTAGCTAGGCGTCAAAATGGACAACCAAAGCTTGCAAAAAATCATTTCGAATGTGCAATAGTAAATAACCCTGCAAATCTTGATGCTGCCAAGAATTTGGTGCTGTGTATGCTCGATGCTAATGAGTCAGACCAAGCCATCATCTTTTTAGAAGAACTCAATGAACAGCATGATGATAGCGAACTGCGGCAGCTTGAATTCAAAACCCAGCTGCACTATCGCTCACCGTTATCTGCCGTCGAAACTCTGGATTCATATTTTAGATATCATTCCCCGAATCAAACTGAGGTCGAACTATTGCTTCAAGGGTTAAAATTGATCCCGACTTTAGTCACAACAGCAACAACAGATGTCTGTAAAGCGCATAACGATATGATTCGCATGATGCCTTCAAAGTTCGATAATTTGAATTCATTGGCCGATATAATCACTGTAACAAAAGGTATACAGACTCTTCAAACACAGGTTTTTTTTGGCTCAGAGGCTGATCTTGGATGCAGCAAACATTTTTCAGTTTTTAATGCTACTAAGGCAATTCCCAAATACTGCTTCTCCTGCTTTAAAGTGCAAGTAGATTTCGCCTCCATAAATGATCTCTTCGCTGTTACTCAAAACCTCATACAACGAAAGTTTTTGACGCAATATATCCAGAAAGCCATGATCGAACTCCGGTATAACACTGGATCTCGATACAAGATTTTTGCGTACTCTAGGACAGAAGAGACCGCGAGACAAATTTTTGAGGCGTATAAAAGTCTAATGATTCCTGGGATTACTAATATCGAAATCAAACGAGGGTGCTCGGAATTTTCCGAGGTTTATCCTAATTACAAATTGCTTCCCAGTGAGGCTGGGAGCATGCGATTCCCAGCCAAATGGACTACGACGGAAAAAAAATACTATCCTAAACCCTTTAGTTCGATTAAAGGCCTATCTCGCCAGACGACGGTCACACTAAGTGATATCCTCATTTA
>Ga0181606_10005374_pt1 | contig 10561 bp, 9 predicted proteins | sample 041ome_10_FD_132994 | JGI IMG/M metagenome (GOLD analysis project Ga0181606, IMG submission 132994) | Coastal salt marsh microbial communities from the Groves Creek Marsh, Skidaway Island, Georgia - 041412US metaG (megahit assembly) | ecosystem: Environmental > Aquatic > Marine > Intertidal zone...
ATCAAAATATCAAAATATTGAGTTAATTATTATTGAAGATGGTTTAAAAAAAAAAAACATATACATAGAAAAATTTAAAAAAAAAAAATTTCTAAAATATTTTTCTTTTAAAAAAAAAATTGGTTATAAACAAAGCATAAAATATGGTTTAGAAAAATCTAAGTATAAAAATATTTTTTTATGTGAAAGTGGAAAAAAATATAAATTTAAAAAATTCAATAATTTTATAAAAAAATATAATGGAAAAAATATTATTAGTGGCTTCAGGTTCCCAAGATATGATTCACGCATAAGACAAATTTTAACTTTAAATTTTAATTCTTTATTAAGAAAAATTTTCAATTTTCCCTTTCAAGATATCGACTCGGGTTACAAAGTTTTACCTAAATTAATTTTTGTTAAACTCTGGTCAATTGAGAGTTTTTTTAACAATTTTATGTCATCTGAAATGATGATTAGAGCTTACAAAAAAAAAATTGAAATTATCGAAATTAAAATCCCTTACTATGAAAGAATTGGTGCATCAAAACAATTTAATTTTTTAAAAATAATTTTTAAAGTTTGTGTTTTAATGATTGATTTAATAATACTTTATAAACAATTAAAAAAAAAATGAAAAAAGTAATAATTATTGGAGGAGGGATAGCTGGAATTTCTTTAGCTTATTATTTACAAAAAAAAAAAGAAATAGGCAAAATTTCTATTTTGGAAAAAGATAATAAGATTGGTGGATTGTGTAGATCTTTCAAATTTAAAAAAATTATTTATGATATTGGGCCACATATTATTTTTTCCAAATATAAAGATATTCTAAATCAAAATATAAATTTATTAAAAAATAATATTGTTAAAATAAAAAGATCAAACAAAATTTTGTATAAAAAAAAAATTAGAATCAAATATCCTTTTGAAAATCAACTTTCTAAACTTCCTAATAATGATTTAAAATATGTGCTGAAAACTTTTGTTAATAATAAACATGCTTCTATAAAGCCAAAAAATATGCATGAATTTTTTTTAAAAACATTCGGAAAAGGTATCACAGATCTATATTTGGCACCCTATAATAAAAAAATATGGAAATTAGATCCCTCAAAGTTAGATATGCAGATGGTAGAAAGAATACCACAACCACCAATTAAAGATATCATCAATAGTGCTAAAGGAAAAAAAACAGAAGGTTATAAACACCAATTATTTTTTTACTATCCTAAAAAAGGTGGTATCCAAAAGTTAATTGATGCATATAAAAGTCAACTAGGATCAAATGTAAAAATTCACAAAAATATAATAATAAAAAAAATAAACTCATCTAAAAAAGAATTATTTTTTAAAAAAAATAGAAAAAATAACAAAGCCAATTATGATTTATTGATTAATACTTCTCCACTTAATACTTTTTATAAATATTTTAAAAAAAATCAAAAGATTAGAGATAAATCAAAGTTACTTAAGTATAATTCTATTATCATAGCCTTAATAAATATAAATTATAATATTGCTGGAAATAATTTTGCTTTTAATATCTCTGACAAAGATATTATTTTCCATAGAATTTGTAAGTTAGATTTTTTAGGTGATAATTATTCAATTCAAAACACTACAACTTTTCTTTTAGAAATCACTTTTAATCCATCAGATACAAAAATATTTAATAATTCAAGATATATTAAAAATAAAATAATAGAGGGAATGTTAAAAATAAACTTTTTAAAAAATAAAAAAGATATTAATTTTTTTAGTATTAAAACTTTTGAATATGCGTATGTAATTTATAATTTACAACATAGAAAAACTGTCGATTGCCTTATTAAATATTATAATAAACTTAATATTAAAAGCTTGGGAAGATGGGGAAGTTGGGAGTATCTAAACTCAGACCAGGTCATAAAACAATCTGAAATTTTATCTAAAGAAATTTTATGAAGAAAATTTTAATAACTGGTGTTGCAGGGATGATAGGTTCTAATTTATTAGAATACAAATTAAATCTAAAATGTAAGATTTATGGCATAGATAATTTTAGTAATGGATATAAAAAAAATATAAAATTATTTTTGAAGAATAAAAATTTTAAATTTTTTAAAAAAGATTTATCTAAAGTGAATGTTAAAGATAATTTTTTATCAAATTTTAGCAAAGTCATATTTGATGAAATTTGGTTATTATCTGCAAACTCAGATATTAATCATGGCAATAAAGATTACCTTGTTGACACAAAGGATACATTAGTTTCTGTAGTTAATACAATAAAAATATTTAAAAAAAATATTTCTAAAAAAACAAAAATAATTTTTACTTCATCTTCTGCGATTTACGGGTATCAAAAAAATAAAATAAGTGAAAAGATAATAAATTTTGATCCAGAAAGTAATTACGGATGTATGAAATTAGCTTGTGAAAACTTTTTATTTTTTGCAAGAAAAAGAATCAATTTTAAATTATATATATTTAGATTACCTAATGTAGTTGGCAAAAATTTAACTCATGGTATTTTGTTTGATTTTAAAAAAAAAATCCAAAATAACTATAAAAAATATTTAAAAGTCTTAGGAAATGGCTACCAAAAAAAACCTTATATTAGTTGTAATTATTTAATAAAAATTATTCATAATGTTTTAAAAAAAAATATCAAAAATAATGTTAATATTTTCAATATAGGTCCTGATGACAACGGTATTTATGTTAAAGATATAGCTAAACTTTTTTTAAAATACACTCAAACAAATAAAAAAATAGTCTTTGAAAAGAAAAAGACAGGTTGGCTTGGGGATGTAGTATATTATTCGTATAATAATCGTAAATTAAAAAAAATAATTCAAAATTATGCAGAAACATCATCAAATGCTATTAAAGATGCTATTAAGGAAATGAATGATTATTAAAATAAAAAACTTTATTAAAACTATAATTTTTTTAAATCAAATTAGGACCAAGTATTATTTTATTTTATTGTATATTTACTTCAAATTTAAAAGAATTTTATTTAAATTTTTTTTTAGAAATATATTTTTAAAAAATCAAAATATTATCGAGAAATATTATGAAAAAAAAAAATTTAAATATGGTAATTTTTTTTTCTTAAATTCTCTTAATATTCATCAAATTTTAAAGAATTATAATTTAATTGAAAATCAAAAATATTTAGAGATAGGAAGCTTTGAGGGGAGTAGTGTTGTTTATTTTTCAAAAGTTTTAAAAAATAGTTCTTTCTGTTGTGTTGATATTTGGACTGGTGTTGAGGAATTATCTAATATTGATTTTAGAGAGGTAGAGAGATCATTTTTAAATAATATTTCAGATATTTCAAAAGATAACATTTCTATTTGCAAACAAACTTCAAGAGAATTTTTTAAAAAAAATTTAAATAAGTTTTCAATTATTTATATAGATGGGAACCATTCTTATGACGAAGTTTTAAATGATTTAAATGAGTGTTTCAAAATTCTCGTGAAGGGGGGAATTATAATATTAGATGATTATATTTGGAGTTGGTATAAGGACCCAAAAAAAAATCCTGGTTATGCAATTAATATTTTTTTAAAAAATAATTTTAATAAAATTAAAGTTTTATCAATGACCGAACAAGTTATTATAAAAAAATTATAATATGTAACTTTATTTAAAATGGAGATTTATGAATAATTTACAGGTAGTAATTTTGGCAGGAGGTCTAGGAACTCGTTTAATGGAAAAAACAAAAAAAATACCAAAACCTTTAGTTACAATTGGTGGAAAACCTATCTTATATCATATAATAAAACATTATCAATTCTATGGATTAAGAAATTTTATAATCTGTACTGGATATAAAGGTGATTTAATTAAAAATTATTTTAAAAAAAATCAATTAAAAAATATTAATGTTAGATTAATTCAAACTGGCTTAAATTCTTTGACAGGCAAAAGAATTTTAAAAATAAAAAAATACATTAAGGAAGATTTTTTTTTAACTTATGGTGATGGTCTGTCCGATGTAAATCTAATTAAAAAATATAAATTTTTTAAAAAAAAAAATAAAATTGGATTAGTCACTGCAGTAAGTCCTGATGAGAGATATGGTATTTTAAAAATAGATAGAAATTGCGTTGTAAATGACTTCTCAGAAAAACCAAAAAACTCTACTCATCGGATTAATGGTGGATTTTTTATATTTAATAAAAAAATATTTGATTATTTAGATAAAAATAAAAATGAAATGTTGGAAAGAGAGCCTTTAAAAAAACTAACTAAGCATAAAGAGCTTGTTGCATATCATCATAAAGGCTTTTGGAAGCCAATGGATACTCTCAGGGATAAAATTGAGTTAGATAAAATATGGAAAAGTAAACAAGCTAAATGGAAATCTTAGATTCTATTATAAAGCCTAATATATTTTTTTGATATTTCATCAATGTCAAAATTCTTAATTTTTTTTTTACTCTCTTTGATTAAATTTTTATTATGTTTATTTTTATAAAAAAATTCAATACCTTTTAATATTGCTTTAGCATTTTGTTGGGATACTAAATAACCATCAATTTTATGGGTAATTATGTCTTTTGCTGCATATGAATTAAAGGCAATTACAGGTGTTCCACAAAAAATAGACTCAAGTATGACCTTTCCAAAAGTTTCTATTGTGGATGGAAAAACAAAATAATCTGCAGTGTTATAAATATTTCTAAGTTTATCTTCATTTGAAATGTATCCAAGGTCGATATACTCTATATTTTTTTTAATTTTATTTTTAATTTCATTTTCAATAAAACCAAAGCTCATAAACAAAAATTTTGAATTATTAATAATTTTTGAAAGTTCTATAATATATTTTAATCCTTTCCATTCTTGATTAAGGTTTTGAGCTCCAAATAAAATAATTTTTTTTTTGTTTTTCGATTTAAATTTAAAGTCCGATATATTTTTTTTATTAATATAAAATTTATTCTTATTAATTCCATTAGGAATATAAAAAATTTTTTTTGGGTTAAAAAGCTTAAGTTTTTTTATCTCATTCCCCATTTCTATATTTGGAACAACTAAATTAATATTATTTTTATTTTTTCTTATATTTTCTCTCTTTTTTTTTAAGTTGTAATAACTAAAGTCTTTTTCAAATCCAATATTCTTTAAATGAGGACATTTACCACAATTAAGTTTATATTTTTTACAGTTTACTGGATAATTACAGCCTCCAGTAATAAACCAGTAATCTCTCATAGTAATTACAATTTTTGATTTAATGTCTGAAATTTTATTTAAATCTAATAATCTTGGAATCCAATGAAAGTGAATAATATCTGGATTTAAGTTTTTAATTATATCAAGAGAATTAGTTTTGATAATATTATTAAAAAAAGCGAAATGTTTATTTTTTTTTATAATTCTTAACAGAAAATTTTCTATTTTAGAAAGAAAGTAAAATCTTATTTTAAATAAAAATGGTTCATTAAAAAAATTTATTTTATCGCTAAACTCTCTACTTTTTAATATATATACAGTTGATTTTATTCCTCTAGTATTAAGAGTCTCGCTTAAATTTATTACACTAGAAGTTGCCCCATCTTTTAAAAATGTTCCACTTAAATGTAGTATGAATTTTTTCATTAATTTTGATTTATATTAATCCTATGGATAGGATACTCATCATTTATAATATAGTTTTTATTTATTAAAGATATTTTATTATTTTTAATTTCTTCATTATTAAATGAGATTATATATTGAAAATTCTGGTCTTTCGTTATTTGTAGCTTTTGTCCTAATATTTTATGGAAATCAATTGATTTTAAATTTTGATCAACTAACTTTATGTAGCTATTGTTATAAGTTCTAAACATTTGGTAAATAGACTGATATGGCCCAATTAGTCTTATAAGTTTTTCATCATTGTTCATTACAATTAAAATATTTTCACCATTTTTAATATATTTCTCTATTTTTTTTACCTTGTTGATTTCTGGGATGGTAAATTTTTTAAAGTTTTCTCTGTCTGAAAAGGTTTTTAACCATGAATCTGTATCGCTATGTTTTACTAACGGCTGTGGTACATGTCCAAATAGATTAAAACATATTAATGTAATTACATAAACTTTAATGAACTTATTATATTTTAATAAAAATTTATTATTAAATATTGCAAATAATAAACATCCCATTACATAGTATGCTGACAAATATCTTGCGTTCCAAGGAAACCAAGAAATTGTGAGGCTAAAAAATAAAATAAAAAACAACGAAGTAAAAATTAGATAGGATTGGTATATATTTTTAATATTAAAAATTGAGATGATTGGAGAAAGAAAAAAAACCAACCCAAATATTCCATAAAAAACGAAATCACTATGAGGCCTCAAAAGGTATTTATAATCAAAAAAAACACTATCTTTTATGAAATTTGAGATCCCCAATGTATTACTTGAGAATAAAAAAAATTGAAAAGTTTTATTTATACTATCAAAAATATCAGTAATATTTGAAAGGCCAATCCTGTGAACTGGAAATGATATATCAAAAGATAAAATTAAATATCGTACAATATTTGATAACATTCCTTTTAAACCATCTTCATGTAAAAAGATATTACCAACTTCAGTATTAGCTGATCCAGTCAAAGAACCTGTAAACTTTAAATTTAAATAAGCTATATCAATTGGAAGAATAAAAATTATTAAAGGCATAAAGTACAATAAATTCTTTAAAGAAAACATTATTAGGTTTTTTTTATAAAAAGTTATAATTGATAAAAAAATTATAGGTGTAATTAGAAAAATTGATGTCCATTTAATTCCAGATAAAAAACATACACTTAAAATTAAAAATATAACGTATTCTTTTTTATTTTGTAAAATTTGAAATAAAAAATAAAGAGAAATTAAAAAATAAATTGTAACTTGAATGTCATTTTTCGTATTAAATTGGCTTAAAAAAATATTACTGCACGAAAGAAATATGAGTAATATTAAAGGTACTTTTTTTAATTCAACTTTTAAGATAATTAATAATTTATAAAAAACTAATCCCAAAATTATAAATCCAAAAAAGTTTGGTACATTCATAAAAAAATCAGAGTTGAAAACGGCATAAGTAAGAAATTGTAGATCTGAATTTAATGGCATAATTAATAAGTTTTGTGACCAGATATTCCAGAACGGATAAAGATTATTTTCCTGAATAAATAAATAATTTCTTGTAATATTATAAACAAAGCTATCCAGGTTAACTGGTGGCATCATGATAGATTGTAATAAAGCGTATAAAAATACAAAAATTAAAAATAAAAATAAGTAATTATTTTTATTTTTAGAAACTAAATATTTTAAGTTTTTAAAATTATTTTTTATTACAGATCTTTTTAAAATGATTATAGATAGATATATGATAAGAATTATAAATATAAAATATTTATAAAAATAAATAATATTAAAATATAAAAAGAATTTATTGAATAAAATAATTGAGATACTTCCAAATAAATAACCTAAGATTAAACTATTATTAATTTCATATTTTTTTTGAAAAATTAAATAGAAAATACAATAACTAGATAGTAAATATAAAGGAGGTATCAAAATATCAAAAATAAACATTAATTTATTTGATACATGTATATTTATATTTTATAAAGAACTATCTAAGTATAACCCTAAATTAATTTGTCGTTAAAAAATAAAAATATTACTTTAAGAATTGTTGGTGGATTAGGAAACCAATTATTTATTTTTGCTTTTCTGTTGTATTTAGAAAAGCATTTGAAAACTCGTATTTGTATAGATTTTAAATCTGGATATCAAAATATTTTAGGTTCAAACAAACATAATGAAATTTTTTTATTATATAAATTAAAATATAATTTTTACTATCAAAAAGATAAATTTTGTTATCTTGGTTATATTGGAAAATTAAGAAGGTTTTTATTAAGAAAAAGCAAATTATTCTCAATATTTACTAATACTTCCTATGTCACAGAGGATAAAAAGGGCAATATTTTAACAAAAATAAGAAATAATAAATTTAAAAATATTTATATAGATGGTTATTTTCAAGATTTAAAATATATCAATGAAAACAAAAAAAAAATTAATAACTTAATTAAAACATCTATAAGTTTTAATAATAATTCTAGGAAAATTAACGCAAATAATACAATGTGTATTTTATACTCTAATTACATGCACCAAACAAATAAATCAGCTATTAATTTTGAATACAAATTAAAAAAAGTATTAAAAAATTTTAATTTATTCTATATTTTTTCATATAACTATTCAAAGAATTTAAATAAAATATTTAAAAAAAAAAAAATAAAAAATATAAAACCAAATAAAAAAAAAGATTCATTTAAAAATTTAATTTTAATTTCAAAATTTAAATATTTTATTTCTGATAATTCTACGTATCATTGGTGGGGTATATGGCTTTCAAATTTTAAAAAAAAAACAGTTTATAAATTAAATAAAATAAATAAAAATATATTATATAATAATTATGTTAATTAAAAAAAAATTAAGTTTTTATAAAAATAAAAAAGTGTTTGTAACTGGTGCAACAGGTTTTAAAGGTTCTTGGCTTTGTTTATGGTTAGTACTTTTGGGTGCTAAAGTTTATGGAACAGCAATGAAAAAAAATAGCCAAAAATTATTTTATCAATTACAATTACATAAAAAAGTAAATTTATCTTATTTAGATATAAGAAAGGATTATTCTAAAATTGAAAAAAAACTAAAAAAGATACAGCCGCAAATTATATTTCATTTAGCAGCACAGCCATTAGTTAGAACTTCATATGAGCAACCACTAAATACTTTTAGCACCAATATTATGGGAACAGCAAATATTTTAGATATTGCTTTTAAAGTTAAGTCAATTAGATCTTTAGTTTGTATTACTAGTGATAAGGTATATAAAAATCTTAATTGGGTTTGGGGTTACAAAGAGACAGATATTTTAGGTGGAGATGATCCCTATAGTGCATCTAAAGCTTCTGCAGAGATAATAATTAAAAGTTATAGAGAGTCTTTTGGTAAAAAAAGAAAAAATTTAGGTATTGCTAGTGCTAGAGCTGGCAATGTAGTTGGAGGTGGAGATATGTCTAAAGATAGATTAATCCCAGATACAATTAAAAATTTATTAAAGAACAAAACTGTTGTTATAAGAAATCCGAAAGCAAACAGACCTTGGCAACATGTATTAGAGCCTCTTTATGGTTATTTGATTTTAGCAAAAAATCTTTATTTAAACGGAAAAAAATATTCAGAAGCTTTTAATTTTGGGCCGTCAACTAGTTCTATATTAAATGTAAAAGAAATTGTAAAAAATATAATCAAAATTTGGGGTTATGGAACGGTAAAAATAATTAAAAAAAAAAATTATCCAAAAGAACAACAGTTATTACAATTAAATAGTGAAAAAACTATGAGTAAGATGGAATGGAGGCCTTTTTTAACAACATTTGAGACTATATCTGAAACCATCCATTGGTACAAAAAAGTATTTAAAGATAAAGAAAAACCTTTAAAAATAACAACAGAGCAAATTGAAAAATATCAAAATAATAAGTATTAACAATGAACTGTAAAGTTCATAGATATGATGTCGTTAAAACACCGCAAGGTAATATTTTTAAATTAATTAAATTAAATAAAAAAAATTCATCAAATAAAGAACTTTATATTAGTGAAGTAAAAAAAAATTATAAAAAAGGCTGGAATTTACATACAAAACATACATGTTTAATTTTTTTAATTGAAGGTGAGGTAAAATTTAAAGTTTATAAGAATAAGAAAAACAGCAAGATAAAGTTGTTCAATCTAAGTTTTAAAAGAAATAATATTTTAGAAATACCCCCTCAACATTGGTTTTCATTTGAAACAACAAAATACAAATCATCTAAAATTTTAAATTTACTGTCTGGATTTCACAGCAGAACTGAAACAAAAAAAAAACCTATAAAATATTTTAAAAATCCATTAAAATAACAATTATTTATTAAAGCTAATATTATAGTAATAGTAAACAATAATTAAAGTAAAAATAAAACTTAAAAAAAAGCCTAAAAAACCATTATAAAAAACTGCTATGAATAAAGCAATTAAATTTGAAAAATTATATAAAACAAATTTTTTGAGAACAAATAAATGAGATTTTTTTTTTCTAATAATTGGCTGTAAGAAAAAAAAACAAAAATCTTTCTTAAATATATTTCTATTTTGAATGATTTTTTTAAAAAGACTAATTGAAATGTCTAAAAAAGGGTACATCGTTAGTATTAAGCACTCGTAGACTAAAATTTTCTGTTTTAAGTAAAAACTTACTATTAGAGTTATTAAAAAACCAAAATAAAAACTACCAACATTTCCCATAAAAATTTTTGATTTAATATTAAAATATGAAAAAGCAATAAGAGGTGGAATTGAAAAGTATAATAAATTAAAAAAAATTAGATTTGAGGAAAATTTAAATGTGTCAATAATATAAATTCCTAAAGTGAAAAATAAACAAAAGCTAGCCAAGAAACCGTTTGAGCCATCTATAAAGTTAATTGAATTGATTAAAATAAATAAATAAAAAAAGGATAAAATAA
>Ga0181606_10005393_pt1 | contig 10538 bp, 10 predicted proteins | sample 041ome_10_FD_132994 | JGI IMG/M metagenome (GOLD analysis project Ga0181606, IMG submission 132994) | Coastal salt marsh microbial communities from the Groves Creek Marsh, Skidaway Island, Georgia - 041412US metaG (megahit assembly) | ecosystem: Environmental > Aquatic > Marine > Intertidal...
GGCCAACAACAATGAGCTCATCATCGAGGGCGTGCTGTTTATGCAAGAGGGTGGCAACCCCAGAGTGTTGGGCGACATGCTTGCCTCTTTTGTCTCTCCCAAAAGTCGCGAAAAGATCGCCGCCGCGTGATGCCGGTTCACTCTCTTTGTTGAGATAGCGTGTCATGGCCGACGAAGACGATATCAAGTCAGATGCAGCAGGAGCGCCTGGTGATGTCCCAGAAGGCGCGGGCGATGTTCCCACGCCACGGGAGCCTGAGGAAGGTCAGGTCGCTGAGAGTGCAGAGGATATCGCCGGCGCAGAGGAAGACGTGTCTGCACCCGAGGCCTCAGCCAATCCGGAGTCAGACGATCCCCCCGCAGCCGAAGTAGATGCTGTAGAGCCAGAGCCAGAGCCAGAGCCAACCGAGCCATCCGCTGCGAGTGAGGGGGGCGATACGTCGCCAACCGAGGAGGGCGCCGCGGAAGCCGAAGAGGGCAGTGCCGAATCGGAGGAAGAAGCGCCGGTTGAGGCGAACCTGCCGCCACCCGGCCCGCCAAAGCCCGAAGAGCCCAAGGACGATTGCCCAAAATGCGCGGGCGGTGGCGCGCCGGCGTGGATGGCGACGTTTGCTGATATGGCAACCCTGCTCATGGCGTTCTTTGTTTTGCTGTTGAGCTTTGCCGAGACCGAGGTGCCTAAATTCAAGCAGGTGGCTGGTTCGCTAAAGCAGGCATTTGGTATCGAAAAAATTGTGCCCAAGGTCACGATTCCCATGGCTCGCAGCATCATGGTCGAGAATTTCACGCCCGCTGTTGCCGAGCGCTCAGTCATGGATGTCAAAGAGCAGCAGTCGGATTTCGTCCGCGGCGATTTTATCGAGAAGAAAACCGAGGAAGGCGAGTACGACCAAAGCCTTGAAACCGAGTTTTTACAGGTTCAGGAGGCGCTCGAAGCCGAAATGAACAGTGGCATGGCCGACGTCCAAATTGTGGACGGCGAGATCAAAGTCACTCTGGTTGAGCCCAACGCAGGTGGCGGCAAGCAAGGGTCCGAGGGAGAGGGTAACGGCGGAGCCGTACCTCAAGAGGTGCTGGACGCCGTTGCCAAAGTGGCCGATGTTTCCGCCAATCTTAGTGCTCAAGTCGGTATCGAGATGGCCGACAAGGCACGGGGTTCCCGGCAGGGTGCCAATTCATCGCAACGCCGAGGGGCGGGGGGTGCCGGATCTGGTAACTCCAAGTACGAGCAGTTACGCGCGGATCTCTCTGAGGAAATTGCGGCGGGTTTGGCAGAGGTAGAGAAAGACGGTGACAAGATTATCGTTCGTTTGGCCAGCCAGGGTAGTTTTACCTCGGGTTCTGCGGAGCTTCGGCAAACGTTTACGCCGACTTTGGCGCGATTGGGTAATAGTTTGGCTAAGTACCCCGGTAGCGTGATGGTGGAGGGCCACACCGACAATGTGCCAGTGGCCTTCAGTGAGCGATTTAAATCCAACTGGGATTTATCCGCCGCGCGCGCGGCATCTATCGCAGATTTCCTCCTCAACTCAACGAGCCTTGAAGGGGGTAACGTGCAGATCGCCGGCTTTGCCGATACGCGTCCGCTCGATAGCAACGATACGGCGGCGGGGCGTGCGAAAAATCGCCGTATAGAAGTTATCGTGGACGACAATTGAGCCCATGGAGAGCGTAAGTCGTGGCTGAAGACGACAACAAAGATGACGAGCGCGTTGAGGGTGACGTAGCCGAGGCGTCGGAGGCCCCTGAACAGGAGGCCCCAGCCCCGGCAGTGCCTGAAGAGGTGGATCTGGGTCCTCCGCCAGAGCCACCAGAAGAATTGCCGCCCGTCGAATGCCCAAAATGTGGCGGTGGGGGTGCGCCGGCGTGGATGGCGACGTTTGCCGATATGGCCACGTTGCTAATGGCCTTCTTCGTATTGCTCCTCTCTTTCGCGGCGATGAACGTCCCCAAATTTAAAGAGGTGAGTGGTTCAATGAACGACAGGATGGGCGTTCAGCGCGTTGTGCCCGTGGTGGAACCGCCTACTTCCGACAATATCGTCGCAAACCAGTTTAGTCAGGCCAAGGTCGAGCCCACAGCTCTGAGCACCATTAGCGAGCAGACGACCGACGAAGAGCAGCCGCCAGACCCGGAGTTAAAAGTAACCAACAAGCCCTCCAACACACCGCCCTCTGATGATCTGCAGAAAGTGCGAAGCGCATTAAAGGATGAGATTGCCATGGGCAAAGTCGAGGTGTCGGAAGCCAATGGCAAGATCAGTGTTGCCATGACCTCAGATCGACGCCAAGGCGAAAAGCAGGGCAAGACAGGCACAGATCAGGGCCGTCGGCTTAACGACGACACTGTGGCTATTTATGCCAAGGTTGCTGCAGCGCAGGCGCAGGTGGTATCCGAAGTTCAGGTGCTTAAGTCGCCAACCGATCAGGACCAGTCCTACGATAGCGGAGCGGCGGCAGAGGCCGCAGAGCGCGATCAGGCCGCGCAAAGTGAATTCGAGCAGATCAAGGCTCGCCTCAATACCGAGATTGCCAACGGTTTGGTGAATGTTGAGCGAATAGACGACGAAGTAAAAATTTCCCTGGCTGATCAGGGCGCGTTTGTCAGTGGCAGCGCTGATTTGCGTCAGAGTTTTTATTCGGTATTGACCAGCGTAGGGGACGCTATCTCTTCAAGCCCGGGCAAGGTAACGGTGGCCGGTCATACAGATAACGTTCCCGTGGCCTTCAGTGAGCGATTTCAATCCAACTGGGATCTGTCTGCAGCGCGGTCCGCGTCGGTTGCCGATTATCTCGTGGGCCAAGGGTTTATTGATCCGGGTAGCGTGACCGTCACCGGGTTTGCCGATACCGTGCCTATCGCTTCGAACGATACTGCCGCAGGCCGGTCGCAAAATCGTCGGATAGAGATCACAGTAAAAGGGAGTGCCTCATGAGGAGATGTATGCGTAGCCACTGGCGGGCGTGGGTTTTCGTTGCTCTGTTGCTGCCCGCTATGCAGTCTCAGGCAATCACCAAGTCCCAAAAAGAATTTTTGGAGCGTATCAAGTCGATTTCGACAATCGATGACGCCTATTTTTCGCAGCAAGCGCTGGTGATATGGCCCTCACCCGACGTGCAGTCAACGCTCGAATATGCACCCATGAGCGACATGCTTTGCACGGAGTACAAGACCTATGGGTACTTGGTTATCTGGTACATGGACTCCTCTAGATATCGGCAGGATAAGGAGATGGAGATGCTCCAGAGTGCCAACTGCCTTGAGCTAACCGAATGATAAATTCTTCGGTAATGTTGAGGATTCTAACATTCCTCCGGCCACAGTGGGCCGTGTGCCTAATTGTCACCCTCTGCTTAATGAGTGGATGCGGGGTGGGTTCCTCTGGGGAGGGCGCTTCCGCCGATGCGGGTGATGGGGGGGTGGGCTCGGACCCTATCACCGATGCGGAGCAGTTGACGCTTACGCTGTCAGGGCAAACAAAATACCGCGCAGATGAAGGGGTTTCCCTGAGCTACTCGGTTGGCGGAAGCGCTGCCGCCAGCGCCACAATTACTTATGAAGGGCCAGTAGAGCTCACTTTAGACACCACCGCAGGAACGGTAACGGGAGATGCCCTGCTACCCGGTATTTATGATGTGAAGTTGACCGCGACCTCGGGTAATGTTGTCGCGGAAGATCAGGTCCAACTGTACATCGACGCCAACTTTGGTGGACGCTACGCGGGCGGTGGGGAGAGCGAATTTGCCCTGACAATGGGCCGGAGTATTCCTGAAATTGATGACGCTACCGGATTTGTACTGTCGCGCACAGGCACGCTTTTTTGGCACTCACAGGAAACTGATGCAACAGCGTTCGTGAATTTGCTGTGTGTGGCCGACGTGGTGGTGAGTGGAGATGAGGCTTCTGGCACCGGGCAGTGTAAAACGCTGGTAGATGATGAGATTCAGGTATATACCGTGCCCGACCTGGTGGTTACCTATAAAGAAACCGGGGAGCTCTCGCTTGCTTACTCCTACGAGGAGACAGGGGCGGGTTTCGACGTGGACTTCGCCGTTGCCGGCGAGGCATATGTGCCGCCGGATCTCGATCTCTCAGGTGTTTATCAGTCGAGTTTACTGGCTGATCTTGATTATCTTATCGTTGTGGATGATGCGCTGTCGGCGGAATCAAGTGGCGCGACTGTTCGGCGATGCGGCATTACGGCAACGCTCACTCCATATGATACCGAGTTGATCACGGCCACCGAGGGTGATGGCTCTATTATTCCGGCCGATGAGATTACTATCGAGTCCCCTTGCGATTTATCCGATCAAGACGGCTACGCCGTGTCGGTGGGGAATGCGGAGGGCGGCGGTCAGTCGGGGCTACTCTTAATCCTTCAGGGCGGCATTAGTGACTCGGTAATCCGGTTCGATCTGTATACCCGGCGAGCGGCCGATCTTCCCGATCCGCTCAGCAAGTTGCGGTATGTGCGCGTCTGTTACGAGGGTTTGCCAACTTCGCAGGCCGAGATTTACGGCGTTACCGCTGAAGAATGCGAGTCATATGCCCCCTAATATGTGGGCGGTTCCACTTTGATAGAGCGGGACTTTTTAGAACTCTAAAGGGGTTTGCCTCGGCCGCAGGCTCGGATCTATGATGTCACAGAGGCAGACTTTTGATGATCTGTCTAGGGGACGACATTCAACATGAAACTCTTCGGTCTGTTTGGTAAATCTGACGACAAGCGCAAAGAAGAGAAACTGGATCAGGCACCGCCCGAGGTGAAGGACGGCAGTGCTGATCGGACAGTATCAGAGGCGGAGGCCGTAAGGGGGGCAACCATGACCGATGTGATCAAGGCGGTCACAGATCAGTTCGCATTGATCAACGCGGAGAACACCGCGGATCTCCGCGCAGTAGGTGCCGCGCTGTGCCAAATACCGGAAGAGATGGCGTCTCTCTCCCCGGGGTTTACCTCTTTCAGACACGAAGTCCTGCACGCGATATTGTTGGCGGGAGATGCCGATACGATCTCGGAGCGGTACGGTGTGCTCGAAAGATGTCTTTCTGCGGTTCAGCTTGATGCCGGCTTCTCCCAGCATAGCCGGGCGCTACAGTTTATCGCAGCAGAGTTGTTTGCCGATTTGATCTCTCCCGAAACTCCCGAAGCTCAGCCGCAAGCAGGGCTACAGTCAGAGGTTTTGGAGGTGCCGCCAGCGCCCTCCGATGCGAGTGCTGAAGCGCCCGAAGTGGACCACGAACCTGCGAATGAAGTTGCTCGCCAGTCAGGCTCGATATCAGATAATCCTCTCTCGGAGACTGAAGACGCGCCTAAAAACGAGAGCGAGCAAGCCGCTGAGAGGTTGCCGGAAGTCGAACTTAGCGTGGTACCTGATGCCGGCGGCGTATCGCAGGATATCGCTGAACCTGAAGATCGAGGTTTTGTGCCCGACGAGGCTCCTGCCTCAGTGCAGATTGATATACCCGCCCAACTGATTGGTTCGGTTGAACATGCAGATCAGTTGATCGCCGTGGTGAATCAAGCACGTCAAGGGGTTCAGGGAGAGCAACTGGATAATTTCACGGAGCATTATGCAGGCGCGCCAGAGAATCTCACTTCGCTGATAGAGGCGCTAAAAGGTGTGACCACCAGCTGTCTCGATACACTCGATAACTCCTTTAATAATGAATTGGAAACGCTCGCCTATTACAAAGACATTTGCCAGGAGTTGGAATTGGGTGACAAACGGTTATCCGAGTCCCGCCGGTGCATGCGTTTCATTGATGCCAATTTAAATGGGGACGGCTCCGACGACGATCTCTCGGGGACGGAGAACCAGTGGCTTGTCTCGCTTGCCACGCAATTGCGCAACATCTCGAAGGAGCAAAGCGCGATCGCAGTGGAGAAAGGCGAACAGATTCGCAGTCAGATTGACGAGATCCAACTCGAGGCCGATCAGGCGAGTGAACTGATTAAACAACTGGGTGCCCAGACGCTAGAACCGCCTGCTACAGTGCTACGGAGTCTGACGGGAGCCGACTTTTCTGAAGAAGAGTCGGACGAAGAGCTAGATTACGAGGAATCTATCGATCAGTACATCGAATGGATGAAATCCCAACGGGAGGAGATTCGTAAACAGCGCGCCAGAATAGAAGAGCTTGACCAAAGGATGGCGGATGCTGAGCGGTCTGCGGATCGTCAGTACGCCGGTCGCTTGGAGCCATTACAAAAGAGAAAGAGCGAATTAAGACGTAATCTTGAAGACGCATTACTCAGCGCTGGTAAAGACGCCGATGAGACCGAAACTCGTCTCAACGCGCTGCGCCAGGATGCAGAGACTTTGCTCAGTGACGTCGACAAGGCTGTGGCGCAGCGGCGCGCCTATGCCTCTGCAGTAGAAGAGACTATGGGCAGCATGATGATTCGATTGGGGCGAGTGCTGGATGAAGCCAATCTCAGTTCTGCGGCCAGCACGTCTGATCAAGAGGGTTAACCTTGCACAAAATGTGGCTAGCTAGCACGCTGAGACTCTGTCTAATGTTGAGCGGAGGATTGCCAATGGCGCTTTTAGGGTGCGCAGAGAGCGGTCCCTCGGATGCTGAGCGGAAGCGATGTTTTGATCAATATATCCGGGAGCACAGCGCGGAATACCCGGTCGAGACACTCAAGAAGACGGCGGCTCTCAAATGTTACTCCTGAATACATCCCCCAAAGAACTGGGCTTGGAGCTACTGAGGGTACTTTTCGTTGGTGTGGTGATCGGCGTGCTCGGCGGTTTGGCGGCCAACCTTTTCGTGTTGGGCGTTGGTGCGGTCGATTCGCTGATTAGAGACCAAATGGCGGGTCAAAGCGCACTTAGTTCAGGCCTGATTCGCTGGGCGGCCCTGATTGTCGGTGCATGCGGCATTTATGGGCTCAAACAGGCGTTTACCATGGATCGTTGGCATGGTCCCGCCGATGCGATTTTGGCGGCGCATCGGCCTGACGCGGCATTCCCAGCCCGAGAAGGCTTTATTTCAACCACGGCTGCCTTTATCTCTGCAAGCGCCGGCGCCTCTGTGGGGCAATACGGTCCCGTACTGCACTTCGGTGCCTCGGTGGGCGCTCAGGTGAGAGCACTCTTTCCGACGCGTCTGACGCCGGACGTGTATGTTGCCTGCGGTGTTGCCGCTGCGATCTCCGCCGGATTCGGTGCACCGATTGCCGCAGTCGTGCTGGTGTCTGAGGCGGTGTTACGACATTTCGCCGTAAGAGCAGTCGCACCTATTACTGTCTCGGCGATTGTCGCTGCGGCAGTAACCCCTCTCTTTTTCGACCGGGTATCGCCCTATTCCGTGACGGCGACGCCGACAGATTGGGGCCTTTTGCCGGTGATTCTCGGCTTGGGTGCTGCGGCAGCTATTTTGGCCATTGTCTTCATGCGCTCCCTGCTCCGCACCGCCGCTTGGGCTAAATCCCGCAACAACGACCTCGCCATGGTGCTACTCGCCGCAACTCTCATGGCGTTGATAGGCATGCTGGTGCCGGAGGCAGTCGGATTAGGCACTCAATCGGTTAACGATCTGCTGGCAGGCGATAAACAGGTGGGCGAGGCTGCCCTCATGCTGGTGGCGAAGCTGGCTGCTACCGTGGTCTGCATCGGACTGGGCCTCGTCGGTGGCGTTTTTTCGCCGGCGCTCTTCCTGGGGGCATCCTTGGGCTACCTCGCGGGTTTTATAGCGGTAGGATTAGGTTACGACCCTGGGGTTATCGCCATGCTCACGGTGGTAGGGATGGCCGCGGTGGCGGGGTCCGTTATTGGTGCGCCCATTGGTGTCGTGCTGATTGTGTTTGAGTTTACCCGCAGTTATGAATTTGCGGTTGCCGCCATTCTCGCGGTTTCAATGTCCTCCTTTATTTCCACGCGTCTGTTCTGCTATTCGTTCTTTGACCGACAATTAATCCTCAGGGGATTTGATCTGCGACAGGGACGCGAATTTCTCTCGCTCCGGGATATTAAAGTGACTGAGTTGGAACTGGAGCCGGGTTCGCCGGTGGAGAGCGTGGTAACGGGCGAAGAAATTGTTTCCATGCTCAGGCAAGCGAATCGCACCGAGGCTTATGTAATAGACCCGGCCGGCCAGTTGCTGGGAACAGTGAACATACTCGCTGCACTGGCGCAGCCGAGCGCCTCCGCTCAATCATTGATTGCCAGTGATCAACACCGACTTCATCTCGAGGACGACCTGCAGCAAGCGCTGGGTGTGGCACGCAACTTTGTGGGAGAAGCGATACCCGTGGTCGATGCATCAGGCGTATATGCGGGATGCATCAGCGAGGGAGCAATTTTGGGCGGTACGCTGGATCGACAAGAGCAAGTGAAGGGTCGTGAGCGCAATTAGGTATTACCTTCTCTTCATACTGGCGCTGGCTCACCCGGGCTTTGCGGCCGCGGATGAGCGTGAGGACCAACTTCGTGCGGGAATCGCGGCAATGGGGCGTCAGCACTACGCAACTGCGATGCGCGCCTGGTATGACCTGGCCGAAGCCGGAGATGCGGAAGCCCAGAATAATATCGGTTATCTCTACGAGGAGGGCCTGGGCGTTGCACAGCAGTATGACGTCGCGATGGAGTGGTACCGCCGTGCAGCAGAGAGTGGCTCTATCGAAGCGGAACATAATCTGGGCATGATGTACGTGGGCGGAAAGGGCGTTGCAAAAAGCTGGTCTCAGGGTTTAATGCACTTTCGCAAAGCGGCTGCGCAAGGGTTGGTGGAAAGCCGCTACATGATCGCGCTCAGTTATTTTCAAGGCGAGGGTCAGATACAGAATCGCCGCCTTGCGCTTGAAGGTTTTAGAGAAACTGCCGCCGAGGGGTATCCCGACAGCCAGTACATGCTGTCTTTTATTTTATTGGATGGTAACGACACGAAAGCCAAGCCAGCACAAGCGCTGGTCTGGGCTTCCTTGGCATTGTCTCAGGGGCAGATTCAGGGAGAAGAAATTCGTGATGCAGCACTAATGCGACTGGACGAACGTGACATTGACGACGCTCAGTTTGTACTTTCTCAGTGTGCCGCGAGAGGCCTTAGAAGCTGCCTCCCGGCAATAGAGACCTTGCCCTAGTTTCCTCAGGCAATTGCGTAGGCTTGCTTCAATCCTACGGCAGCTGTGTTGCTATTCATCGCGCCCGTCTGCAAGTTATTTGGAGAGATGCTTTCCCAGGCCTCTGCGATCGGTGCAATCAGCCCTTTGACCGACGTCACATTATCGACTTCGCCAGCAGCGGTTGATCTGAATAACTGTCTGATAGCGAAGCCATAAAGAGACGCCAAATTATTGGCGATCTCACCACCTTTTTCGAAGTCAAGGCTTCCCTGAAGTCCTGCGAGCACTCTGCTGGCTTTAGTGACGTGGTTGCGCATCTCCTGAACATTACCTTGCTCAAACTGGTATTCCGCCGCCAAGAGACTCTTGTTGAGCTCTTTGAATAAAAGGCTGATGAGTTCGTGTGCGGTGGCGGACGCGACCGCCGATTCCAAGTCAATACTGCGATAAGCCGCAGCTGCGCGATTTCGAGTCATGTGATGCCCCTTTCACTGTGCTTGCAAAGAAAATATCGGCTAGGAAAATTGGATCTTTAGCGCCTTGAGGCATTAATTTTTGCGCTGAGGGGCGCCATTGCTGGCTTCAACGCTCCATTTTTAGCTATGAGGGGCACGATTGACTGATTGACATGTTATTTGTGCTCTTGAATCGCTGCTTGGATGGGTTGACGCTCACGCTTTTAGGGAGGATGTGATGCGTTGGATAGGGGGTTTGGCGGTGGCCTTTTGGGCAATCGGTGCGCTGGGCCAGAGTCCGTCCTTTGCCTCGACCATGCTTGAAGTGCCAACTAATACAGGCATACAGCAGCTTAAATTTAAAAATGTTGCCTGCGGTACCGAAGGTAATTGGCAGTTTGATTTAGTGAACAATACGATTTCCGAAACACGAATCGAATACGTGTTTTGGCTCGAAGATGAGGACGGTGATTCTATAGAAGGTGCTCGACAGACCGCATTACTTGAGCCCAAAAGTCGTATAGCTGTTGCCTTGCCGTTTTCCTGCGAGACACCTTTTACCGCACTGCGGCACCAGTTTCATGTGGTGCCTTTGGGTATGGATAGGCACTAAAGTCTCGAGGTGACTTGGGCTATGCAGGTTAAGACGCTATGCTCCCCATTAACACTTGGCCGCGATGATTCAGCTTTGCTACGCAGAGGCTCGTGCCAAACCGATCGCTGCCGTGCCTCATCGTGTGGTCGCTTTTATAAAGTCTGCTGTCAGTTTTAGCGCCAAGTTTGGCGAGAGAACACTATGGATCGATTGATTATCGGTATCAGCGGCGCCTCGGGCGTGCAGTATGGTGTGCGCGCGCTGGAGCTCCTTCAGTCGCTCCCCATCGAGACGCACCTGGTGATGAGTAAATCCGCCGAACTCACAGTGCACCACGAGCTGGACCGCACAGTGGACGATATTCGTGCACTTGCCAACGAATGGCACCCGGTGCGCAATGTAGGTGCCTCGATCGCCA
>Ga0181606_10005396_pt1 | contig 10535 bp, 5 predicted proteins | sample 041ome_10_FD_132994 | JGI IMG/M metagenome (GOLD analysis project Ga0181606, IMG submission 132994) | Coastal salt marsh microbial communities from the Groves Creek Marsh, Skidaway Island, Georgia - 041412US metaG (megahit assembly) | ecosystem: Environmental > Aquatic > Marine > Intertidal zone...
ACATCAGCGGCGCATCGCTCTCGTAATCCCACATGGTGTAGCCGAGGTAGGAATTCAGGAAGATGTTCGGCTGGTGCATGTGGCAGTTCATGCACTGGCTGGTAGGGATCGCGCGGGTGAAGACGTGCTGCAGCGGGTGGCCGCGCTCGCGGTTTGGGTCAAACTCGCCGCCGCCGCTTCCTTCACCAAGACCGGGCTGGATCAGCCCGCCGTGGCCGCTGCTGGAGTGGCTGTCGGTGTCGTTGTGGTGCTGGTCAGTGGCCGCAGCATGGTCGTCACCATGCCCATCACCGTGATCGCCTTGCATCTTGCGGTTGATCGTTGGGTCGACGGTAATGGTCTGCCCGTCGCGACCATATTGCGAATAGGTCAGCGAATGGCGCGGCTCGCGGTCATTGGCATAGACCACGTGGCAGGCCGCGCAGCCAGAATGGCGATAATCGCCGGGCTGGTCATTCGTGCCCATGAACCAGGTGAAGGGATCATTGAGGCGCGTCTTGTGGATATTGAGCACGGGGATCGCGGCACGCAGGCCGGTGGCGGGGCCACGGTTCGACTGGCGCAGGTCAGGCCGGCCCGGCTCCTCCAGCCGCTGAATCAGGCCGGTAGGGTTGGGAATGCCGATTTCGGGAAACTGGCTGGCGATGTTGCGCCCGCCGCGCTCGAACACGCGGAACACGTCAGCAGGCGGGACCACATGCCAGGTGGGCAGCGGATAGAGCGCGGCCAGCGCGCCGCGCGCAACCTGTTCCGGCGTGACCGTTCCCGCAGGAGCGCCGGGGCTCTGGATCACGGCGCCCACGCCATCGCGCGTGTAGGCTTCGCCAAGCACGTAATTCTTGAAAGGCAGGATGCCGTTGTTGTAGCTCGCGCCGCCCCACAGCATCGCGCCGGTTGCCATCAGCGAGCGTTCGTTGGCTTCCACCAGTTCCATGTGGCAGGCCCCGCAAGCCTCGCGCGCGACGCGGTAGTCGGAAGGATTGACGAAGCGGACGAATTCCGGGCTCTCGCGGTTCAGCAGCGAATAGGAACGTTCCGGGTTGGCCGAGCTGGGGAAATGCCAGCTTTCCGGCAGCGTGGGCAGTACGTGGGCCGCATCGCGCGCGGCGATATATTCCGGGTGGTCGAAATCGAGATCGGGATTGCCGATCACGTCCGGATTGCCGCCGTGGCAATCCACGCAGCCGATCCGCACCGCATCGCTGGCATGCATGGTGGGCGCATCGGTCTCCACGTGACAGGAGAAGCAGCCGTCCGATTTCGCCATCATCTCTTCGATGGACTGGTTTTGCGGCGCAGGGCCTGCGCGGACCAGCGAGTAGTCCCGCTCGATCGGGGTTTCGCCGCCACCTGCGGCCTGCGTTTCCGGGCCGAGCACGAAGGCGGTGGCGGCAACTGCCAGGCTGGCAGCGAGGGCGATATGGCGCTTCAGCATCATCAATAGCTCAACGTCAGGTTGGCGAGGACGGAATAATAGGTCCGGTCGTTGCCGAGATTGTCATAGATGTCGCGGAAGCCGTCCCCGGCAACCAGCGCCGCTCCGGACAGGCGGGCAACGATGTTCTGCGTTGCCAGCGGGCGCCAGATGGCAGAGGCCGACAGGTCGAAGCCGATGTCCGACGGGATCGAGCCCTCGACCCGCAGCGCCTCCAGCACCGCGGTGTCCTCGAACCACAGGTGGTTGGCATTGGCCGACACCCGCAGTTCGGGCGAAATGTCGAAATCGGCGCCAAGCCCGGCAAGGATCAGGCCGGGGTTGTTGAAGTTGGACTGGCCCTGTTCCTTCGACGAACGCAGCGAATTGAGGATGCCGTTGCGCCCGTTCACGCTGATCACGCGGCCACCGCCGGCAAAGGGCAGCGTCTGCCGGATCCAGTAGCTGGTATCCGCGCCTGCAAACACCGGGTTCTCGAAGATCGCGTCGAAACCGGTTTCCTTGTCGTCGAAGGGATCGCCATCGCCGCTGGCCCATGCGCCGGAAAGGCGGAAGCGCGCCCAGTCCCGGTCATAGGAGAGCTCGATCGCGCCGAACTGGGCGTTGATGTCTGCCGGCCGGTCGGTGAAGAAGGAGTTGCGGTCCTCGCCCAGCGCCCAATAGGCGCTTGCGGTAACGTTGACGCGGCCCACGCGGCCATCGGCGTTGTAGCCAAGGTAGACCACGTCATAGTCCCGCCCCCGCAAGCTGCCGAGCAGGGCCGGGCGCACGGGGAAGCCGTTGTCGTCAATCTCGATCTCGTCGCCTTCGCGGTTGCGGTTGTAGACGATGGTGAACTGGCTGGTCAGCGCCGGGATCAGGAAATCCTGGCGATAGGCATTGGCCATGAATACCCAGTCATCGCGCGGGCGCTGCACCACCGAATTGAGGCCGGAGTTGGTGTCCTTCTCCAGCCGCCAGAACACCCCGAGGTTGTACTGGAAGCGGTTGTTGTCCCGTGTGCCGAAGAGGCGGAAGCCGAGCTGGTTGTCATTGAACAGGAAGCCGCGGAAATCGGCCTGGATCGGCTGGATCCCGATGCGGAAGCTGTCGAAGTCGTACCGCTTGCCGGTGTTGCGGATGTGATAGTCGAAGAAGGCTTCCTGCACGCCCAGGAAATGGTCCGTGCGGTGGGTGGGTGCGCTGGGTTCGACAAGCAGCACGCGCCGTTCCGGCACATCCACGTGGTTCACGTTGAGTGCCAGCGTCACGCGGTATTCCACGTCCGGGGGCTTGTAGGCGGTGGAGCCTTTCAGCAGCGCGAAACCGGCGATGAAGGTCTGCGAGAGGACATAGGAGAAGTCCTGCCCGAACACGTCCAGCCTGTCCGGGTCCTGGGTGGTCTGCACGCCGACCGGTACGGGGAAGGTGCGCGGTTCGAACACCGTGTCCGAAATGGCGTTGACGATGAAGAACCACTTGCCTTCTTCCAGCCCCAGCCAGCTCGGCGTGATGCAGCGGGCGCTACCATAGGGGGCTTCGGTGCCGGCAGCAGCCGCGGCTTCGCGTGCTGCCGCGCGCCGCTCGCGTTCCTCGTCGCTGTTGACGCAGATCGGACGGTCGCCCTTGTAGGTGTTCTGGTTGTAGGGATCGAGCGCGTCCTCGGTCACCAGGCCAAGGTTCTGGATCAGGCGCCAGCGATCGGGAATCGGGATCTGGTCAGTCGGGAAGGCCTGCGGCGGCGGTGCTCGCACCGCACCGGGATTGTCCTGTGTGACCGCGTCCGGCAGCGGGGCGACATAGCCGGGGCGGGTGCGCCCTTCCAACACGCCGGGATCGACCGGGCTGGGCGCAGGCGGATCGACCTGCGTGCCAAGCCCGCCTTCGGGTGCAACGCCTTCATAGCCGGGCTGCTGGTCCTGCACTTCCTCGACCGGCGCGGGATCGGCCGGCGGCTGGTCTGCCGGCGCTTGCGCCTGGGCCAGCATGGGCAGGAGGAGAAGCGCGGTGTTCACAGGCCCTGGCACACATTCTGCTCGGCCGTGTCGAGGAACGGCGCAAAGGGGCAGTTGATGTAACGCAGGCGGACAATGCGCCCGTTTACGTTCACTTCGATCCTGTCCGCCCGGATCGCCGGCGCGGCATTGCCGATGGAGCCGACGCGCTGGCCTGCATTGTGCAGGCCGAGGAAGCTGACCATGTCATCCTGGTCGATCCCGTCACCTGATACGCCGATGCCGCCGACCAGCTGTCCGCCGCGATAGATCGGCACGGAGCCGGGGAAGATCTGGATGCCGTTGGCGATGCGGCGCTGGCCGGGCGCGGCCTCGGGCACCTGCGTGCAGCCGACCGGCGTATCCGCACTGGCGCCATTGCTGTCGACATAATTGAGATGCGCACCGATATTGGGCGTGACGAGGTCCGTCTGCAGGCCCACTGCAAACGGGCTGAACAGTTCCGAGGCGGTAACCGACAACGGGCCGGGCACCTGGCCGACTTCGCCATCCGGGAAATAGGGGCGCGAAAGGTTGCCGCCCGACCTGTCTGCAAAGGCGTGTGTGCCGGTCAATGCGTTCTGGTTGCCCAGGAAGTCACGCACGCGCTGCACATAGGCAGGGATATTGCTGATGCCGGGGACGACGGGCGTTGCCAGCAGTTGCTGGGCGGCGACCGGATTGGAGAAGAAGGCCGCAGTGCGGGCCTTCTGCAAGCTGACATCGGTACCGAACAGCGGGCCATCAGGCGAACGCACGATGCCCAGCACCGCGCCATGCGTGTCCACCACGCTGATGGTGGCCTGCATGCGGCTGTCCAGCGGACGGCGGATCTGCGCCCGGCTGCGGGACAGGACGGCGAAAGCCTCCTCCATGATGGCGCGCACTTCTGCCTGCGTCAGCGGCTGGGCGATGCTGGCACCATCGGTGCCGCCGCGAATGGGGAAGCGCGGATTGCCGTTGCCGTCCGTCAGGACGAAGGCATCGCGGTTGGAAAACTCGGCGGCCGTTGCCGCGCGCACGCCCGAAGCCTCGCTGCCATAGGCAACGCCGGCGCGGATCGTGCCGTCACTGTATCCGGCAACCGCCACCAGGCTGCCGTTCGCCGCGGCGAAACTGGTTTGCAGCGGGGCAAGCTGGCTCGGCACGGCATCGCTGAAGCGCAGCGCCGTTCCATCCACGAAGATGCGCTCGGCGCGGATGTCGGTGGGCGGTTCAAAGCCCTGGATGCCGGCCAGGGCGATCGCTTCCTCGTCATCGAGATCGGTGTCGAGGATATTCTCGTCATAGCCGTAGTCGCCATCGCCCATCACGCCGATGCCGCCCACGACCACGCCGTTCTTGTAGATTGGGAAGCCGCCCGGGTCGGCTGCAAGGCCAAGCGGCGAACGCTTCGGTCCGATCAGGGCCGAATTGCCGCCGCCGGGATTGAAGCGCTGGTTGAGGTCGGAGCAGGGCAGCTGGCTGAACTGCACGCCGAACAGCGGCCCGCTTTCCAACCCCGCGGTGTTGGGCGCAGGCGGGAAATGCTGCTGCACGATCTGGCTTGCCGTGCGGCTGGAAAAGGCATTGCCGCCGCTGGAAAGATAGGCGCCGGTCAGTGCCTTGGCGATGGCGGCAGTCGTCGCCGGGACCATCGCGCCCTGCAGGCCGATCTCCGTGCCGGGTACGGCGTTGCCACCAATCCGCCGGGTGGAGAGCTGCGCGGTGCCGGGCGCGCCGGCCATGTTGAAGACCGCCAGCACATTGCCGACACGGTCCGTCACCGCGATGATCGACGGCAGGCCGCGCGACCGTGCCTCGCCAGCGGCCTGGGCGATGATCCGCTGCACTTCGCTGACCGTCAGTGCCTCGAGAGCAGGTGGATTGAACAGGCCTCCGGGCGCAGGTGCCGGGGTGGGCGCGGGCGCGGGGGTTGGCGTGCCGCCGGTGTTGCCGCCGGGCGCGCTGCTGCCGCCGCAGCCGGAAAGAACCAGTGCGGCGCTCGCCAGAAGTGCTGTTACCCCGCGCATCGCCATTACCGCAGCCGTCCGATCGCGTTCACCGCATTGCCCAGCGCGCTGCGGAACTCTGAAGGATTGTAGCTCTCGGGACTGCGCACCGCCTGGTAGGCCCGGTTGATGTCCGAGCGGATACCGGCCGCTGCGCCAACCGTGATGCGGCCTTGCGTGACCAGCGCGTTGAGCAGCGTATCGACTGCCATTACCGCCTGGGCCGAACCGGTATAATCGGTAAAGCGGCTGCTGGTGGTGCGGTTGCCGATCGTGGCGATCACCTCGAATGCGTCATTCCCGCCATAGGAGCGGGCGGCCAGTGCATCCGACAGGCGGGCGGCCTCTGTACGCAGCGCCATCGCTGCGGCCTGTGCCTGCGGCCGCCCCTCATCCATTGCATCGTGGAAGTTGCGGCTGGCAGCGCGGAACGCATCTGCACGCGATGGGGCGAGCGCCTGCGCCACGGCATCCAGCATGATGATGTTCTCGTCATTGAATGGCGGCTGGCCGAACGGGATGGGGCGCTGCGGGTTTGTCTCGAACGTCAGGCGCCGTTCGGGCCCGTCTGTGATGGGCCGGTGGCAGCTGTGGCAATCGTAGAAATAGAATTCCGGGAACACCCCTTCGGTTGCAAGGTCCGGCCGGGCGAACAGGTCCGTTGCCCGGGCAACGGCTTCGGCCTGGCCCACGGCCCACAGCTGGACATTGTCCGTCGCGCCCTTGCGCTGGAGGTAATCGGCATCCTCGTCATGATGCTGCTGGAAGGCGCTGAACAGGTCCAGCTCGAAAGACACGCGCGGATGGCCGGCAGCCATCATCGCATGGGTCACGAACTGGCCCTCGTCCGCGCTGCCATAATGGCAATCGAGGCAGACCCTGGCGCGCACTTGCGGCTGTTCCAGCGGGACAAGGCCGTTGCCGACATTGTTGGCGTGGCTACCGGCCACTCCGTAATGGCTGGCGAGCCAACCTGCGGCAGCACCGTGGCAGCTTTCGCAGCCGACGCCATCGCTGGTGTGGAAGCGCGGCCCCCGTTCGGAGGCGGGCACATAGGTGGCATGGCAGCCAAGGCATTCGGAACGCGATGTGGCATTGTCCCAACCAAGCGACTGGGCGATCTGCCGGCCACGGCGGCCGGCCAGCAGTGAATAGGCGCGGCTGTGTGCTCCACTAACGGCGGCGGGGCTTTGCCAGGTGGCGATCTCGTCCTGCCGGACGACAGCGCCGTTGCCCTCGCTGCGCCCGTGGCAGGTGGAACCGGCACAAGATGCGACACCGGTATAGGAATAGCCGCCCTCGGCATTGGCGCTGCTGTCCTTCGGCATGCCGATGACAAGCGCCGATGCGGCAAAGATGGCCAGCAGCAGTGCGGGAAGCATCCGGCGAGCGCGCGCCAGACCCGCCTTGCCTGCGGTCAGCCCGTCACGCTTCGTCATGCCTGTCCCCCCAAGTTCGCACAGCAGGCAGCGCCTCTTGCTACCCTGTGCCGGGGCGATCCCTTATCGCCCCTTGCCAACTGCCCGGCGTCGCCCCCGCGACGGTCCCGGACAGGTAAAACCCCTTCGATCAGCCGCCCATCAGCGCGTTGGACATCTGTTCAAGCTGCACCATGCAGCCATTGGCGATCAGCGTATTGGCCATGCCTTCCGCATCCTCCGGCGTTTCCTCTAGGACGACGAAAGTCAATGCCACGGCATTGCTGCCAAGGCCGATATTGTAGGTCTTGCCGGCTTCCGGCGGATTGTAGATGTCCCACGCTGCCAGCATCTCGCCGGCCGGGAATGTCACGCTGGTTTCCGCATCGCCGGAACTGATCCTGTAGGTGCTCTCCGCCTGCGTGTCGCCGCGCCACAGGCGCACGTTTTCGGGATCCGTGATGCAGATCGTGCCCGCGGCCGCCACATCGACATACCACAGGTTCGGGTTGCTCACTTCCACGCCGTTCACGCCGCGCACGGCCCCGGTGCGGGCCCGGCTGGCCGAACGCTGCGAGGTCAGCGAGGTGAAAGCGCGGTTGCGGCTGGAAGAGCTGGTTTGCGACAGCATGTAGGTGCCCGAACCGCGGAACACGCGGGTGCCGCCGTTGTTGAGCACGGTCAGCGTATCGCCATCGCGCAGGGTGATGCGTTCGTTGTCACCGATTTCCTTGCCCACGGGATAGCTGCCGGCGGAAGGTCCGCTGGATGAAACCACGACCCCTGCTTCGACGATTTGCGGCGTTAGCGTGAGACAAGCCGCGCCAAGCGCGATTGCAATGATTGATCCCTTAGCACGAGACATCAGTCCTACCCCTCTTATTCTCTGACGAACCCGTAGCAAACAATGCACCTGTTTGTCAGCCGCGTTTATGGCATTTCTTGCGGCTTTCCGTGTCATCGCCAGCTTTGACAATGGCTTGGTTGCCGATATCGCCGTGCCGCTGGCGGCCTTACTTGCTTGCCATGACATGGGCGCCCTCCTCGTTGAGGTCGGCGCTGCGTTCTACCAGCGCCTTGAGCGCATCATCATCCGGATAGCGGTCGCTGATGGCCTGCAATCGGGCGAGGCTGGCGGCCTGGTCCCGCTCCAGCAGTTCCAGCGCATCGGCCAGGGCCTTGCGGTCTTCCTCCGGGAAGTCGGGCGCCGGTTCGAACAGGGCGATGGGGCTGGAGCGGCCGGAGAGCACAACCTTGCCCATCGGGCGCCACCAATCGAGCGATGTGCGGCCGGCGATATCGCCGCTGGCCATCACCGAAGTCCTGAAGGCCTTGTTGCCGGATTCGAGCCTTGCGGCAGTGTTCATGGAATCGCCAAGGGCCGTGTACTGGATCCGGTTCTCGCCGCCGAAATTGCCGACCACGGCCTCACCGAAATGCATGCCCACGCGGGTCTTGCCGATCTTGGGAAGGGTGGGGTCCATTTCCTCCACTTCCTTGCGGAAGTCCTCGCCCGCCTGCCACAGGGCATAGGCCGCCCTGGCGGCGCGGTCCGCATCGTCCGGGCGGCTGATCGGCGCGCCCCAGAAGGCGACCACCGCGTCCCCGATGAACTTGTCGAGGATGCCGCCATTGTCCAGCACCACCTGGCTCAACATCTCGAGGTAGCGGTTGAGCAGCTTGGCGACCATCTCCGGTTCCAGCACGTGGCTCATCTTGGTGAAACCCTCGAGGTCGGAAAAGACCACGTAGATCTCGCGCTTGGAGCCGCCCAGTTGCAGCAGTTCGGGCTTCTCGATGATCTCGTCCGCAATGCTCGCGGGCAGGTATTTGCCGAGCGCGCCCTGGGCGAAACGGCGTTGCGCGGCGGAAGCGGCGCGGGCGGCGGAAACCACCGCCATGAAGGCGAGCAGCCAGCCGAGCGCGGGGCCGATGGCAGGGAATTCATACGTATCGATTCCCCGCGCATGCAGGAAGAAGGGGATCCCGGCGAACAACAGCAACTGGCCCAATAGGAGCGGTACGAACTTCCAGCTCTTGATCTCCAGCAGCGCAGTAAGGGCGGCCGTTATCACCACCGCGATGGCGAAGAACCAAAGGTAGATTTGCGAAACCGGCTTGTAGGCCGCGCCATCTAGCATCTGGGCAACCAGCGTGGCTTGCACCCGCGTTCCGGCCGGGGTTTCCCCGTTGATGCTGGAGAAGCTCGTCTCCACCCGGTCAAGATCGATGATGTTGCCCCCGATCAGGACATAGCGGTCCTCGATAAGCGGGCGCAGTTCGTTGGCGACTTCGGGAATGGCCATCAGCTCTTCGTTGGCGAACAGCGCGATGTCCAGTTCGGGGAAGATCGGCACGAAATCCTGCGCCGCGCCGGTTTCCGGATCGATCTCGCCCTCCAGCGCCATGTGGCGATAGCGTATCGCGCCTTCATAGCCGGGAAGCGTCTTGTCCCCGTCGCCGCCTTCCTCCAGCATCACCCGGCCCAGCAAGGGCGGCAGGTGATCGAAGATTTCCGGCCAGACGCGGGTCACGCCATAGCTTTCATCCAGCCGCACGCTGGCGGGGCGCACCTTGCTGCCTTCCAGTTCGTCAAGGAAGGCTTCGAGATATTCCTGCTGGAAGTAGTTGATGTCCTCTTCGTTTGTTTCCTGCTCGGCATAGGCGATGGCGACCGGTGTCTGCATCGACCAGAATGTGTCCAGCAGTTCGCCATCCTCGTCCTGCGGCTGGTCGAACAGGATATCGATGCCGATGGCCTTGGGGTTCATGCTGTCGATCGTGCGCAGCGCGGCGGCCAGCACGTTTCGCGGCAGCGGCGATCGCTTGCCGTAATCGAACAGCGTCTGGTCGGTGTAGACCACCAGCGTAACCCGGTCGTCCGTCTCGACCTCCTCGGCCAGGGCATAGGCGCGGGCATCGAACAGGCGTTGTTCGGCGTTGCCGGTGAAGGGCAGGTTCCAGGAATAGCGCGCCAGCAGAACCGCCAGCACCAGCAGCAGCACTGTCAGCGCAAGCCGCTGTGCCCCTGCCTCGCGCACACTACGCCAGCCGGCGGAGAATATTGTCTTGGCTGCTTGTTTCGGCACGTCAGGCGCGCACCTGCCGCAAGCGCGTGCAGATAGTCATTCCACCCCCCTTTGGAACGATTCCCTGGGACCCTGTGCTGCCAAGGGTGCGGCATTGACGGCGGCATGGCAAGCGCAAAGGCGGTCAAAATGACCGGTCTTTATTTCGCCGGCCTTCCGTGCTCTGATTGCACGGCAAGAGATGGCGGGGCGAGTCGCGACGGGGCCAGCAGGGGGCGGCCCGCGCTCCGCATCTGACTTGGGGGGATAGAATATGGCCGTTTCCGATCACGTCGATTTTCCGACTTTCATGGAGGGCGTCAAGAAGCGCAATCCGGGGCAGACCGAGTTCATCCAGGCGGTGCAGGAAGTCGCCCAGGACATCTTCGAATTCATCGAGGACAAGGAAGAATATCACGAAGCGCAGATCCTGCGCCGGATCGCAGAGCCCGATCGCGTGGTGTCCTTCCGCGTGTGCTGGGAGGATGACAACCACAATATCCGCGTGCAGCGCGGCTGGCGCGTGCAGAACAACAACGCCATCGGTCCCTACAAGGGCGGCATCCGCTTCCACCCGAGCGTGACCGAGAGCGTGCTGAAGTTCCTCGCCTTCGAGCAGACCTTCAAGAACTCGCTCACCGGCCTGCCGA
>Ga0181606_10005409_pt1 | contig 10524 bp, 1 predicted proteins | sample 041ome_10_FD_132994 | JGI IMG/M metagenome (GOLD analysis project Ga0181606, IMG submission 132994) | Coastal salt marsh microbial communities from the Groves Creek Marsh, Skidaway Island, Georgia - 041412US metaG (megahit assembly) | ecosystem: Environmental > Aquatic > Marine > Intertidal zone...
CATACGGCCCAAGGAGTTACCCGCAGCATCAAAGTAGTTCACTTCATAACTACTGCCCCACTGATCGCTCCACTCGTTAGAGATCTCGTAATACGAATCACCACCGTTGTCATACAACTCCGCGGCTTTAGCGTCATAATAGTTTTCAACACTATCATCCGCAGTCTGATAAACATCCACGCTGTCCAAATCAACAACACGTACTGACGCTTGCTTCTGCCAACCCGCACCCCAGATCGTGGTCTCAGATCCGCGAACCTCAACACCACCGAGCATGTGCCAATTGTCGTCGTATAACCAAATCGACTCGCTATCACCCTCCCAATCTGAAGAGTTGGTATTCTGTTCTATACGAATGACATCAGGAGTCGACGAATCACCATCTAGACCAAAATCAATAAAGTTATTCGAGTCATCAGCACCATACTCAGTGGTTAAGTAGGTGCTGAGCTTTGAGATCAATAAATCAGTGTTAATTAGGTCCGCAACGCTTACGCTCTCGTATGTGCTGCTGTTTGAACCTGAACCATAATTATCTTGCCATTCTGATCCTAACCAGTTCCAGTTATTATCTTGGAAGTTCCAGTTCTCAGAGACAAATGGTTGATTATTTTCGTCTAAATTATAAGGATCTTCCCAACGGTTATAGTTAAGGCTACCAATACGGTCTCCGTCTGCATCGTAATACGTTACTTCATAACCAGAACCACCCCAACTGTCGCTCCAAGGCTTTCCCTCAACGGCAAATGCATCACCAAACAGTTCATATGCAAGTCCATCTGAGGAATCAAGCGGATCTAAACCCGTGGTCTCAACGCTGATGGAGACATTCCAATTGGCATCATAGGTACGCAATTCATGTGTAGAAGAATCTGTCTCCTCGCCACCTAAAAAATCGCCTGTGAAGTTATCGTAACGCCAAACATAGGTTGACTCGTCAGTACCCCAAGTATTTCCACCTTCTTCAACACGAACAGCGACGCCATCAATAGTTTGGATTGATGAGCTATTCCAACCACTACCGTAATCATCGCTCCATTCAGACAAAAGCCAATTACCCAATGAATCTGAGTAACTTATGCTAGTAGATGACTGACCTCCAGATTCAAATTCAAACTTTGATGCTGTGCCAACGACTAAACCATCACTGTCAAAAAACGTCGCATCAGTCCCGTCGCGCCAAACCTCATCCCAAAATACACCCGCACCAAATGCTTTAAACGCAATGGTGTCAATAGCAACTTCAGAGAGACCAGCGTTATCGGAACGAAAAACCTCGTTAACGGAACCGTCCGATGCATAGCGAGTGGTTACACCATACTCAGACGATTCACCACCTAAGAAAGCACCGATAAAATTGGTGTCATCAGGGACAAAATATTGAGTATCGACAAAAGTTGAGCTATCTAACTTATAGGTAATGATAGATTCATCTTTGATTACATAAACACCGTCATTAATGCCATCTGGATCGTCAACAAGCTGAACCGTACGTACCTGATGTGTCAGTGAATCATCGTATTCATCACCAATGTATGTGAAATTAGCATCAGTAAAAGTTGTGAAGGATGATGAGACCTCTTCACCATCAAACTGCACATACGTCTCAGAATTACCGATCAACTCTCTGCTTGTGGGATCGAAATACGAACGCACAACGGTCCTCTCACCACTATCTTCGGAGAGTATTTCTTCAGAATATTTTGCGGCACCCCAAAGCTCGTATGCGACACCATCATCGATAGTTAAGGTGTGTATGTTCTCGTCAAATTCTCGAGAACGTTCGATAATTTCCCAAGTACTGTCGTAGACGGTTTTAAAACCACTTTCGATAATGACCGCTTGCTGGAATTGGCCAGTGTATGAATACGTATAAGCAAAAGAAGACGTTTCTATCGAATTTTGATAGAAAGTGGTTGTTTCAGTGTAAGACTCTGATTCAAAACTAAAAGTTTGAACTGATTTGTTGCCATCACCATCGCTGAGGATAGAGCCAACAAGATCAAAAGAACTATCATAATAAAAAATACTTATGGAAGAACTGCCCGTCAGGGATACTGTCTCGGAGTAAACGGCACCGCTAGACCCATCAACATAAAAAAGGTCATCGTTTTCATCCCTTTGAATTAGAGATAACTGCTTGAAAACACTGCTCATTTTTTCATCCTCACCATACTTAATGTTGGTGTATTTCTATTTAACTTTTAAGTTTAGTCTATAAGACCTGATACGCCATGTTGGTCGAGTCATCATCATTAGACATGATATTTCCTGCCATATCAGTGACGTTGTTCAAGTAATAGGTAAGCCCTGTAGTAATTGTTGCGCCAGCACCAATCTCAACAGAGACTTCCGTTCTTTCCGCATTGAAGGTGACTATAGAAGCACCAAAAATCCCTTCACCAAAAAAGGTTTCGAGTGCTTTTCCGTCGATTGCGTCCATCTCTTCCGCAAAAGTAAAGGTCACCAGATCACCCTCGTCAATCACATCAGCGTCACCATTTCCTTGATCAGTAAAGCTCGCAGAGAAAAATGGAAGAATTGATGTATCTATTTCAATCACTTTATCAGTCGAATTGAGGTTGATATTTGGTAGTTGATCTGAAGTCATCGAAACCCCAGCAAGGTCTCTAACCAACGCGCCATCTTTTCCCAATGTGTAACTCTGCACTCTTAGCGCAGAAACATTATCGCCAAGACTGATTGAATAGGTGCCAGTAAGTGTGGTCTTGGTCGCATCACCACTATCAACGGTCAGCGTAACAACGTCGCCAGTATTTAACAACACTTCAAATGTTGCCCCATCTCTTACAGCTTCAGACATGGTTGCGCTGATAACAATGTCATCATCATCGTTGTAGTAACCTGTCAGTGTGTCTGTAGTAAATTGTGTGACATAAGGCGCAACGGTATCTGAGTAAAGCTTGACTGACTTAGCTGAACTAGCGGCAATATCAGCTAAATAGTTACCATTTATATCCAATAATCCAGAATCATCAGACGATCGCTGGTAACTCACCGTAACCACGGCACCGTTAACAATGACTTGATCTAAAGTTAACTCAATTGAGACATTATCCTGGAGAACAGCAATATCTGTAACCGAATATTCATTCGTTACCCCATCAACCGTTACATTGACATGAAAGTCTCCTGCCAACGGATCTGTTTGTGAATCATCGACTTTGGTTAAACTTTCTGACGCCTTGAGCACAACAACATCTGAACCGGCATCTGCATATAAGTACTTTTGAGTTGTTGTGTTGGTTAATAACTTTGGCGCTATACCATCAATCAAGATGGCTGATGCCGTTGACAAGTCATTACCCGATGGATCAGGCAGCGTAGTTGACACAGGGGTTCCTAGTAGATCGGTTACCACGCCATCATTGATCTTGAACGAGGATGCACTCAAATAATTTAACACGCCAGATCCGGTCGAATCGCCCGAACCAACCGTATAAATAAACGTCAACACATTTGAAGGGGTCTGCCCTGATTCATCTTTCAGGATTGCATATCGATCAGTTAAATCGTTTACGTCTAACTTTATTCTAGGTTGTATTGCCCCAGAGGTAGATGAAAGAGAGCCAACAACCACCTCATCAAATACAACCTTAATTTCGATTGGATCCCCAATGATATATGTATCCTCATCAGACATATCTGTATAAACGGACGTTATGTTTGCAGGAGATGTTTCAGCAATGACACCAATGGTCATATCAACATCCTGTAACTCATTACCAAGCGAATCTATAAATCCTGAATCACCAGATTTTACATATGCTAGAGAAACTGTTGCATTGTTACTTGGTATAGCTGTTGGCAATTCCAGTTCAACAGTTAATTGATCATCTAAGAGCGTAACTGCTGTTGGGTTGTATATGTTGGTTTCACCATTGGCAATAACGGTGATATCAAAATCGGTAAAGTCAAAAGAATTATCTGGCTCTAGTGACAGTGACAAGGCCTCGTTTGCAACCAAAGTAATGGTTGTTGTGCCTGCTGTAACATAAGCACTGTTACTCGCTAAATCATTTTCATTCTCGTCATATTCAGCAAACTCAGGAGAAACACCATCGACCGCAACCGTTGATCCATTCGATAACGAACCCGCCGATCCTGGACTTGGCAACGCCAAATCTGTCACTGTCACACCCGCTGCCGTCTTGATTGGGTAACTCGTATCTACTGTTAATGCGCTAGTTCCCTCATAGGCCAGCAACGCTGAAGCATCACCGTCAGCCACCGTGTACTTAAAGATCAACGTTTCATCGGTATCACCGAGACGATCAAAATAGGCATAACGCTTAACCGTGTCATCCCGAACATCTAACTGAATCTTTGGACGACTACCGTTTGCGGTTATCTCCTCCGCTGCTCCTTCCAATACCACTGCAGGTACTCGCACACCCGTATTAAAGGTCACAACAATATCGATCGTATCGCCTACCGCGTACACCCCTTCAGGGTTGGCAATGACCGGAGCCACAGAAACCACTTCACCTGCCGTATCATCATCAATAACTTCTAACGTCAAATCAGCCGCAACAAAGTCATCCAACGCATTACCGTTAGCATCAACAATACCCTCGCTACCACTTTGCGTATAACTTAGCGCTAACGTTGAATCGTTCTTCACCTCACTCGCTAGGGTCAGCGTGACGGTCTCACCATCATCTGTCACCGCGATACCAACAACATCAATTGTCTCTACCGCGCCTGACTGCAGTGTCATCGCAAGCGTAAAGTCATCAAATGGGAACTGCGCCGCATCAGTCACCGAGGTATCCGATGACCCATCAGTCAACAACAATGATACCGCCTCACTCATCGTGAACGTGATGTCATACGTGCCCGCTGTAATATAGCCACTGTTATTCGCTAACACTCCCTCTTGAGAGTCCCATCCAATAAACTCAGGACGCTCACCATCGATAACAACCTGCGAGGTTTGCGACAAAGATCCGGAATTAGCACCAATGGGAATTGCTGTTGAACCGTCATTGGCATCTGTTAATGATATATCCACGATACTGTCAGTAACGCCGGCCGTTGTCGTATAGACAAAGTCTTGACTTGTGATTGTTAAATCATCAGTTTGATCACCATCTTGCACGGTATAGGCAAACGTAACGGTCTTAACAGGGTCAGCAGGATCTGCACCATCATCAAGCTGATAGGTTGCATAGCGCGTTCCATTCAAGCCTAATTTCATCTTAGGGTTGCCAGTGATAATAACAGGCTCATTAAAGACAACGATAAACTCAATTTTTTCGCCAATACTATAAGTTGACGCATCACTAACCGCAGTAATACTGTCTACCTCTGGCGGTGTTGCGTCCGTTGACAACGCAACTGTCATGGCATTTATATCTGGCAAAGCATTAGAAGCTTTATCAACTAAAGAACCCAAGTTTTGGACAAGTGTTACTGTTGCCGTAGCGCCTGTTGGTATGACAGAGGTTAAAGTCAAAAGAATCAATTTATCATCTGGCAGCAATTCAACTGCTGTCACTACATTTTCGGCTTCCGTACCACCGCTTGGTGTCACTAAAACGGTAAAGTCATCTGCCGATGGCGTTCCAAGGATTGATTCAGATGTTTCGATGGTGACTTGTGACGTGGTAAAGAATGCAGTAATCCCATCTGCAACAACAGAGGGCGTTGTTATATCAACATGAGTTGTCACACTGGCGGCTAGAGACTCGTTCCCTGCTGCATCTGTTGCCGTCGCACTAAAGACATAAGAGGTGTTATCAGACAAAGCTGAGGTAATGGGCACTGACCATGCACCATCATCACCCACCACATCATTACCTATGCTTACATCATCAATAAAGAGCTCAACGGTAGAACCTACCTCTGCAGTGCCTGAAATTGTTGGATTCGCATCATTAAGATAGTCACCTAGCGTGATTTCTGGCGCAGATGGGGCTGATGTATCAATGATATGAGCACCTGTGGCAACCGCACCCGTGAAGCTGATATCAGCATCTAAATCAACCTGATCACGCAGTGTTGCACCAGATAACAATTCCAATGGATCTTCAGGGATTGCAATGCCGGCTAGCGCGTTATCCGTCGCACCAATTGTGTACTCAAAGACTAAAGTTTCACTACCTGAACCAGACAGATAGTTGGCATACACAGGGTTTTCTGAATCATCAAGAATCAACGCAAAACGCGCATTCTCCGGAGCTACCGGAGTTAAGGTGACGTTCTCAGTGAAGGTCACACTCACTGTGACAGTATCCGCTTCACCTAAAACCGATTCACCGCCAGGATTAGATGTAATCACTACACCGTTAGTTTCTATGGCAGGTGCAGTCGTATCCACCACTGTGCTGACTGGAATGGATTCTAGTGATTCGTTACCCGCTAAATCCACCGCAATCGCTATGAACCCGTATTGCACACCATCGGTCAATTTATTGGCCGCAGAAACAGTAAATGTCCAATCACCATTACCATCTGAAACGGTTTCACCTAGGAAAACCTCGGAGCCTGAAACAACTTCACCGCCTTCAATTGTTCCACGATAAAGCTTAACCTTGGTACTGACCTCAACAGTAGTACCTGTCAATACAGGAGTGTTATCGGAAATTAGTGGATCAAGGTCATTAATCGTAGGTTGACCAGGATCTATCGTATCAACCTTAAGGGTTTCCTGATCTGTTAAGCCAGCGAAAGCTGATTGATCAAGCGTGTTGCCAGCCTCATCCTTTGCTACTACACCAGTACCCAAAATGATGGGGTTAGCAGGCACTGCAATGCCATCAGCATCTGCCAGTGTTGACGGGTCAGGAATTGAATATTCAAAAATTAAGTTAGCAGTTCCATTGCCCGACTTGTATGCCGCTTGTACAGTATCTGAACCTATTTCTAAAGATAAAGAAAGAACTTCAACATTAGTCAGTAAAGCCGAATCAGGCTTAGTGAAGAAAACAGATTCAGAAAAGGTAACCTTAGCTCTGACCTTATCGCTCTCTCCAAGAAAATTATTATCAGCGCCAACCGGTGTTAATGTAATTGAGCTAATAACAGGGTCGCTTAAATCAACATGTAAATCATGTCCAGCACTAACGGTAGATTGATTGCCTGCCTTATCAGTCGCTATAGCCGTCAACACATAATCCGTGTTATCAGTTAAAGTTGAGGTAATGGGCACTGACCATGTGCCATCATCAGCTGCCTCAACAGTATCTATGCTTTCGCTATCAATAAAGAGCTCAACAAGAACACCCGCCTCTGCAGTACCAGATATTGTAGGCGTGCCAGTGTTGATTATCGATGCAAAGTCAAAGAGTGGTGCATCAGGAGGTACGGTATCTACAACAACATAAGAGAAGCTTCCTTGAGCAGAAGTGAGATCAACCTGTTCACCACTGTCGGCATATGACATTGAAGCATCAGTATCTAGCGTGAGCGCATCAGCAGGAATGACCAAGCCTCCAAGCGCATTATCGCCTTCTTGAATTGTGTAGGTAAATTCTAGCGAATCAGTCCCATTACCATCCGAATAACTAGCAAAAACAGTTGAAGTACCTAATAAAACCTCTAGGGAAATACTCTGATCAATTGTAGAACCTGGTGCTGGTGTAACTGAGGCGTCGCCATTGAGATCAACTGCAAAAGTAACCACATCACCAGTTGATAAATGGTCATGCGCATCATCACTAACCGCTTTAATATAAGGACGAATATTAAGTAAGGGTGTCCTTTCAGTATGATCCAACATACTTGCATCTAGGGTGCTATAAGTCTGATAATCATCGCCAATCAGGCGATCCCAACTTAATACAATTTTTCCATCAGAAAAAACTAATTGGGTTTCTTGATCATCTAGGTTTTGGAAGCTTTTATTTGAGCTCGCGCGTACTTTAACTACCTCTGTATAACCATGGTCGCTCTTCCCCGTTAAGGTATAAAGACCGGCAGAATCAGACAAGACTGTGTAATCAGAAAAACCACCTTGGAAGTAGATTTTATTAGCACCGAAATTCAGTTCTGTTGCAACGACCTCGGTCTCAAGGCCTACGTAAATTGAATCTGCGCCATTATTTCCAAAAACTTCAATCTTTGCGCCAGGCTTGAATGGACTTATATGTGTCCCAAGTACTGCCTCAGTGATATAAATACTTGTAGCAGCATCGCTAGATTGCAGTTCTGAAAGTGATACTGGAAATGCAGGTGTTGATTCACCGGTCAAATTAGCGGAAGTGATTTCGGTATATTCAGTATAACCAGTTCCACTATCTATAAGCTCATCAAAACTTAGTACAACATGGCCATCGGAGAAGTAAACCTTATTTTCAAAATCGGGCAAATTTTCAAAAGATTTGTTAGAACTTGCCCTAACGTCTAACACTGTATCTTGTGAATCGGTACCAACTTTTCCACTAATTGTATAGCCACCCGAGGATGCATCTTTTAAAGTGATTTCATAATCATCAAAGGCACCCTGCAAATAAATTTTATTAGCGCCAGGCCCCAGTTCTGTTGCATCTACCTGCGTAGCATGAGCAACATAAACCTGATCTTCTCCAACATTGCCAATAACAGCAAAGCTGTGACCATCTAACGAGAATTGTTCAAAAGCTGTTTCTAGTTCAACAAAGATTCCAGAAGCCTCTCGAATATAAAATCGAGTTGGAGAACGATATGTTGTTGCCATAGTTTTACCTTACTTTCTTCTAATTATTACTATCCAACAATGAATGTATTTTCATACGGACCAAGGAATTGTTCTGGAATTGGAGCAGTTCCATTAAAAATTTGTGCATTTGTGTAGTGAGTAGCTCCACCGAAAATCACTTTCGCATTTACGCCCTCCGGCCCCGTAGAGCCAAATGTCACTTCAGGTCCATCCGCGGTATTCACTAATCCGCTACTGAAATCAATATTCTGAAGAGAATTTTCACCCAAGTTATCTAAATAAAATCCATCTTCAACACCAAAGCCGTCTAATACGACATTTGCATCTGGCGTTTGCGAATTTTCGTTAAACCCAAGGACTGCTATCACAACCGGGTCCGGACCCAATTCATCGCCGTCAAAGTCCAATGTGACCTGTACAGTATTTTCACTGAGATTACCCTGATTGGCATCCAACCAAATCTTGTCTTCTAAAATAGATGCTCCATCATCGCTAATATACACAGAGTAAGCGTCATCGGTATCAGCATCTGCCAATGCCTGAGAGAGTGAAACCGTACTGAAGTCAGATGTTAAAGCTATCGACTCCGTTCCAGTATCTCTATCAACAAAGACACCCGCAGGAATATCAATGGTGTAGTTATTGGCTAAATCTAGATCCCATAACCAATCGATGAAAATTAATGTGCCATTATCACTAATAGAGATACTAGCTTCTGTGGAATCACCCTCACTAATGGCTATGCCATTCACTGCAGAAATACGCGCCACTGCCTCACCAGACTCTTCTGTAACCGTAACCGCAATCGATTGATTGTTGATAATCGACTCTCCCAAGAAACCAGTTTTTGTGATGCCATCATCCAAAAAGTCAGCGCCATCAACGTCATTAACTTGGTTAGTCAAAGTAATTACCCACGGCTCGTCTGAAACTGCCCATTCAACTGGTCGGGAACTGTTGAGTACAAACCGCTCAACAGGATCAACATTACTCAATCCATCGATTGCTGTAGATAGCAAGGGCGCCGTTACCGCTTTAATGCCGAACGTTAGATTAGTGTATTCATTTGCCTCTGAAAAATCCGCATTCGTGTCTGTAACGGTAACGTCTAGATCAATTGCTGTTGTGAACTCTGTATCAAATGTACCGGTTATGGTGTTATCAGTAGAATTAAAGACCCAGTCGTCTCCAACTAGCTTGTCAACAAATCCTGTTTTAGCAACCGCAAAACTCAAAACTGATCCTGCATCTTGATCGCCAAAGTAATCATCTAAATCAATGGTGAATTCTTGACCTACGACTGCCGTATAGACTGGCTCAGGAGATTGATCACTAGGGTTACTTGGATCTATAAGGAACGGAGCTTCAGATTTATCAGCGACGTTAACCGTAATTACCTGATCTGTTGTGTTACCCGCAAGATCTGTGGCAACCACATTGACCGTATAAGTAGATTTTGTTTCGAAATCAGGTGCGGAAATAAACGCCAAATCACCATCTAAAGTAAGCGTAAAGTAATCGGTATCTGAGCCATCGTCATCCACACCTAATTGCCAAGACTGAAGTGTCTCGACAGCGGACAAGGTCACCACCGCCGTAGAATCTTCCAGCTGAGTATAGGTAGTTGATACCAATGGATCGGTAGTATCCACACGATAAGATTGAGACGTAGTTTCGACACCGGTGTTGCCGGCCAAGTCGGTATACAACGCCGATTCCACCCCTTCAACGGTTTGCGTTGGCGACAACGTCAGTACATTTTCTAAACCAGTAGCTGCATCTGCTCCTGAAACCGCTTCATCTGGCATGAAGGTGCCAATCCATTCGGTTCCATCTTCTGAGTCAATTGCAAACAAACCATC
>Ga0181606_10005410_pt1 | contig 10523 bp, 9 predicted proteins | sample 041ome_10_FD_132994 | JGI IMG/M metagenome (GOLD analysis project Ga0181606, IMG submission 132994) | Coastal salt marsh microbial communities from the Groves Creek Marsh, Skidaway Island, Georgia - 041412US metaG (megahit assembly) | ecosystem: Environmental > Aquatic > Marine > Intertidal zone...
CATGCGCATCACCGTCGATGGCGAACTCGGTTTCGGTGTCCACGCGAAAGACGTGGTGCTGGCGATCATTGCCAAGATCGGGCACGGCGGCGGCGCGGGTCATGTCATCGAATACGCCGGTTCGACCTTCCGCGACATGACCATCGAACAACGCATGACCGTCAGCAACATGTCGATCGAGGCGGGTGCACGCGCCGGTATGGTTGCGCCCGACCAAAAGACATTCGACTTCATCGAAGGGCGCGAGTTCGCACCGAAGGGCGCGCAATGGGAGGCCGCACTCGAGCACTGGCGGTCCCTGCCGTCCGACGATGGTGCCGCGTTCGACACCGAAGTCTCCCTCGACGCCGCCGCCATTGCGCCGACGGCAACTTGGGGCACCAACCCGGAAACGGCGGTGCCGATTACCGATCATGTGCCCTCGCCCGAGGATTTCGGTACAGCAGACAAGAAAGCCGAAATCGAGAGCATGCTCGAATATATGGGCCTGCAACCCGGCATGCCGGTCTCGGAAATCCCCATCGACAAGGTGTTCGTCGGCTCGTGTACCAACGGGCGGATCGAAGATATCCGTGCCGCGGCCGAGGTTGCCAAGCGCGGCAAGGCTAAGATTCCAGCCTGGATTGTGCCGGGATCGGCGACCATCAAGCGCCAGGCCGAAGAAGAGGGTCTGGATAAAATCTTCGAGGCTGCTGGCTTTGAATGGCGGGCGCCGGGCTGCTCGCTCTGCACCGCGCTGAACGGCGACAAGTTAGAGCCGGGCGAACGCAGTGCGTCGACGTCCAACCGCAACTTCAAAGGACGCCAGGGACGCGGTGGCCGCACCCATCTGGTCAGCCCAGCTATGGCGGCTGCAGCGGCCCTGACCGGCAAGCTCACGGACGTGCGTAAAATTTTCGAGGGAGACGTCTAATGGAAGCGTTCACCACCCTGACCGGCATCGCAGCCCCGATCGACCTCCCCAACGTCGATACGAACCAGCTGTGCCCGACCGAATTCAACAAGGTCCCGTTCGGCGATCCGTTCTATCCGAAGATCCTGTTCCACTATCTTCGCTTCAATGCCGACGGCACCGAAATTCCGGATTTCGTCCTGAACAAAGAGCCATACCGTAACGCCAAGATCATCGTCGCCGACCGCAACTGGGGCGGTGGATCGTCGCGGGAGTCGGCGGTTTATGCGCTGATGTTCTTTGGTGTGCGTTGCGTGATCGCATCGAGCTTCGGCGACATTCACTTTAACAACTGCCTGCAGAATGGCGTACTACCGGTGATCCTGCCGCAGGAAACCGTCGTGAAGATCAGAAAGCAGCTTCATGAAAATCCGGGCACGGAATTGACGGTCGACTTGGAGTATCAAACGGTGCGCGGCCCGGATAACGAGGTCTACAAGTTCGACATCAATCCGGTGCCGAAACGCTGCCTATTGAACGGCCTCGACGCCATCCAACGCACGCAGCAATTCCAGGGCAAGATTGACGGGTTCCGCGAGAAGCACCGCGCCAAGGCAGACTTCCTCTGCACCCCCGGCGCGGCTTAAAATCTAAGCAAGACCCGGCGTCTGGGCGGCTTCGCGCCGGCTAGGCGCCGGGGTTTCGCTTATTCCATCGTAGCGACGACCAAAACGCCAACCCAATGACGGTTGCCCCACCCAAGCCCGTGATAACTTCCGGCACGTGTACGAATAGCTGCGCGTACATAGCAATCGACAGCGCGATGATGGCGTAGAACGCACCGTGCTCCAGGAACCTGTATTCCGATAGGCTCTCGCGCTCGACCAGCATAATGGTCAAGGAACGAACATAGAGCGCGCCGATCCCAAGACCGATGGCAATCACGAACAGGTTCCGGCTCAGCGCAAAGGCGCCGATCACCCCATCGAACGAGAACGAAGCGTCCAAGACTTCCAGGTAAAGGAAAGCGCCCAGTCCACCCGTGACCATGGCGCCGGATCCGCTACCGGTTTCAGCCTCGCCAGTGGAATCGAGGACCTTGCCGAGTATTTCTACACCCAGGAACGTCAGCAGACCGATGATCGCAGAGCGCATGAAGACGCTGCCCAGTTCCTCGCCGAGAGCCGAAGAGACTCCCAGCACGATCAACAATACAAGCGCGATCTCGACACCACGGATCGTTGCCGACGCCGCGACCTTTTCTTCGATCCAGGCGACCCAGTGCACGTCCTTCTCCTCATCGAAGAAGTAGGTCAGGCCAACCATCAGCAGGAAGGTGCCGCCGAAGGCGCTGATCCAAAGATAGGACTCTTCCATGATGCGGCTGTACTCGTCGGGTTGCGTCGCCGCCAACTCGACCGCGTCGATGGGGCCGATCCCTGTACCGATCATGACAATGATCAGCGGGAATATGATGCGCATACCGAAAACAGCGATGATGATGCCCCATGTCAGGAACCGCCGCCGCCACTCGGGCCGCATCGTCTTGAGCTTATTAGCATTAACGATCGCGTTGTCGAACGACAAGGATATCTCCAGCACCGCCAGAACCGAACAGATGAAGAAGATCGACAGCATCCCGGAAATGGTGCCGTGATAGTACCATCCGAGAACGGCGGAGAGCGCCAAGCCGACAAAGGTAAGAGAAATCGCAAACGTGAAGTATGAGAGTGTTGAGCGGGAGCTCTCGGCAGGCGTGTTCATGTGCTTTTTATCCGCTTCCCCGGCAGGCCTTTACGTCACGGCGCGCGCCAACGCAAAGCCTGCGCTTTTCAGTGTTCGACGTTTGCAGTGGGAGTATTTGCCGAACTTGGATTTGTCTCATGCATGGAACGGCCCCAAAGCACACCCAAAAGATGTGTCCCCTCTCGCGGCGATCCGGAGGGATCATAGCGATTCCATGAGGGGCTGTCATCGCCCAGCTAACACCTGCACCGACAGATAAGGTTTGCCGTTGCCCACGGCATGCGGGAGCGGCTGTGACCAATCCGTGATAACCCTTAGAACGGCTTGTAAAAACGGCGTCATTCGCCACGTATCCAAAGGGCATCTTTGTTGCCCGCTGCCGGCCCCACGATCAATCGTTGCGGGCCGGACGCCACATTGGAGACGGAAGTGCCTGATACAACCGAAACGGACAACGAAGACACAGCCCGCGATTGGGTTACGAGCTTGCTCAATCGCGCCTCGGATCGGCGTTCGCTGACACTCGGCTCGTTCCTCGAAAGTACAATCATCCCCGTACCGCTCGAACTCATTGTCGGGCCGCTGATGATCCGGCGTGACGCCAATGCGTTTGTTATCGCCTTTTGGATTCTACTCGGCTGCACGTTGGGCGCCCTTCTCTTTTATGGGCTCGGTGCGGCGCTCTTTGACCCCGTCGTCAAACCAATCCTGGAATCGCCTGGTCAGTTCAACGGGGCTGAGGAGATTAAGAACCAAATCGGCGAAGAGGGCGTATTCTGGACCGTCTTCCTCATCTCGTTCTCACCTGCCCCCCTGCAGCTCGCGACCCTCGGTGCCGGGATCGCACAGGCGAATATCCTCACATTCCTGCTCGCTATCATCCTGTCGCGGGGTATTCGCTACTTCGGATTTGCCGCAATTAAGCAATTTGTCGGTCGACCCGCGCTACTTTGGATCAGGCGTCGGCAACGTCACCGCAAGTCCGGTCAACAAGAGGCTAACGCCTCTTAGACAGGCTGTTCATCCACCTTGATATCGATCAGCGGCGCGTATTGCTGCCCACCGTGATTGTCGCCGTCAAATATGTCGCCCTGTATGAAAGGCCGTGGGATCGTCGCCTTGAAGGCCAACGCCGGCGGCACTTCATAAAACTGAACCTTCTCGATCGGCACATCGTAAAGACGCGAGATCAGCTCGGCGTTCAGGACGCCGCTCTTGCGTACGCGCTCGAAATTGTCGGCATCGTCGAACATAAAGTCGAACGTCAGTTCGAAAGGTCCCGCGTTCTTGCTACGGATCAGGCGGACAAGGTCTACAAGCTTAGCCATCTAACTCTCTGCCCTCTCATCCAATATCCACGTATTCAATCGGGAACATCTCATAAGGGTCCCTCGGCTCGACAACGCTATTGCAGTTGAAGCGGTAGACCGCGCCTCGCTCCAGGTAAGCAGGGCTATAAAGACACGCGACGCCGGTGATGAAGCCGCGCCACTCCGGGATCGGTAGATGCAACGCCTGATGCCGCGCCAGTGAGACGATCCCTGTAGCGATCTCCTGACTGGCGGCGGTCACCTCCATGACCAGTCCCACCTCGTGCGAAGTGATTTCCTTAACCGGTTCCAAAGGTCCCATGACCGCATCTCGTCCGAACACACGGATATTGAAGACATAGCCGTCAGCATCTCTGCCGTAGACTTTCTGCACCCGCGTATCGACCCGTTCTTTCAACCGTGCCTGCCAATCATCGATCTGGCGGATGATGAACGGATCGCGGATGCCGCCGATGACGACGCTCTGATATCCCGCCAGTTCCGCGCCTTCCAGCTTCACTGTGTAACGCGCTGCCGGCAGATACTTGCCGCCGCTGACGCGGACCCGCCGGTCGCTGATCTCTTCGTACTTCGCTTCGGTGAGGTCCAGCGTACCGCTGGACTCGATCAGTTTATAGGGGTCTGCCGTCTCATAGAGGCTATGCGCGGCAACGCTCTGCGCGCTGCACCGCATATCGAGGCCCAAAGGCTCCATCTCGAAGTGATCCGACCGCAGGACGGCGTACATGGAATCGGGCGCCGGGCGCGATACCGCTGCAGCTCCGCCGCATTCCAAGATCTTCGCGGCGTGCCAGGCGATGCCGGGATCGACGCCGAGGCGCACCGGCAGCCCGGCAAAAATCGCGCAGTCACTCGAGCGCCCGGCGATAACGACGTCCGCACCTTCGTCCAGTGCCTTGAGGTAAGGCTCCTCGCCCATCATGCCGACGATACGCTCAGAGCGCTGAATGGTTTCCGCTGTCAGCTCAAGGTCCCCCAGCGGGGTCACTGCGCCTGCGCCAAGGCGTTCCAACAGGTACTCTTTCTCCTGTTCCGCCTGGATGATGGCGAGTTTGAAGCTCAGCTCCTCTTCCTTAGCGATCTCGGTGACGATCTGGCGCATGACTGCGAGGTGCGGGCGACCACCGGCCGTGCCGCAAGAGCCGATCAGCAACGGAATACCGGCTTCCCGGGTCGCCGTGATCAGGGCGTGCATATCGCTTTTGACCGAGTGATACGAAAAGGCTGTCTTGCCAGAGCCCAGGTAGAACGGTCCCGGATCGGTAGAGCCTGCATCGCAGCCGATGAAATGCGGGTTCATCGACATCCCGCGCTCGATGGATTCTGTGCGGAACCCGGACCCCAAGACACCGGGCGCAGAGATGACGCGGACTTCCGTTTCACCGTTTTCATTGGTTGGACTAGGCATGAGGTTTCCTCAAGTGTTGGCCGCTTTCAGCGGCGGCTGCACAATAGCAGAAACCCGCACACGTTCCAGGCAACCTCAAGCGACGGCGAATAGGTCTGACGTCGCTTTCAGCACGGTTAGGTTCATCGCCTTCTCAAGCCACGCGTCCGTCTGCTTTTCACTCATCAGCTCGGAGACCGTCATCCGGTAGCGCGATACGACATCGTCCATCGGCATCGGATTGTTACCGCTGCCTTTCGGCACCATGACCTTGGCTTCCTCAGTCGAACCGTCCTTCAGATAAGCAACAACACGGGCCGGAACGACTTCGCGGGTCGTCGCGCCGGCAATCTCGTCGTCGATGACACAGACCGTCCGCGCCGACAGGGCACGGATCGCCGGGTCTTTGACGCAGGTATCGAAATCGTCAAGGCCCAGGATCAACGGCGCATCCCGTTGTCCCGTTAGGGTGAGCGACATGGCGACGGCAAATGGTGCGCTGAGTTGCGCCTGCTGCGTGTCGACCGGCTCGTTCCAGGAAAGCTTACCCATGGCGGCGGGATGCACACCGACCTCTACCTTCTCAATATTTGAAGGATCAACGCCGCGCCGGGCGATGATCTCCGCCGCTTCGACGGCTGCCTGCAGGCGCGCCGTGCCGGCATGGACCTTCAGCAGCACACCCTCGGTGTGGAACGTCTCACCGATGTCCTCGACGATCACGTCGACATTGAAAGCATCGGAGACCGCCTGGCCGAAACCTTGCGCACCCTCGATCACATCGTGCGGGCCGGTCAAGTCGGCCTTGGCCAGCAACGCCACTTCGACGCCTTGTGCTGCGGCCTTGCCCGCATGAATACGTTTGATGTCGGACCCGGAAACGAAAAACTGGGACAGGCCGCTGGCGTAACTCGCGGCAAGACCAAGTGTGCTGTTCATACGCTTGGCATCAAAGCCGAACAGCTTGGCACACGCCGTCGCCGCACCGAAAGTGCCGCAGGTCGTGGTGCCGTGAAAGCCGCGCAGGGAATGGCTCAGTTGGATGCTCATGCCGATGCGGATGGCGACCTCGTATCCGGCGGAGACGGCTGTCAGCAGTGCCTTACCGTCGGCATTCGTCATCTCGGCGACAGCCAGTGCCGCGGGCCAGATCACGACGCCGGGATGGATCAGCGCGCCGGCATGCGAGTCGTCCCAATCCAGGCTGCCCGCGTACGTCCCGTTAACGTAGGCAGCACGTTGCGCGTCGAGTTTCTTGTTCTCATAAAAGATCGACGATGTTTCCTTGCTGCCCAGGCCTTCGAACGCGCGCAGGGTATCGACTGACCACGCTTTCGGCCGACCGACGGCGGCGGCACGGAAGATGTCGATCATCAGCATCGGCATCATCTCGCGGACCTTCGGCGACAGGCTGTCGAAGGTCGTGTCGGCAGCAAATTCGGCCAGTTGCTTGGTGGCTTGTACGGTTGCCGTCATCACTTCGCCCTCATCGTCAAAAATTCCGCTGCAGATTTAACCGCGTCGGGTTGCATCGCCTTGGCGAGCCAAGAAGCCGCCGCGTCCTCACCGACGACCGGCGAAGCGACGACCTTGAACCGTTCGGCAATCTCATCCAGTTCCATTTGCCGCTTCCAACAGCCCTTCGGCAGCATCACCGTTTCCGAAACTTTGCGGCCGTCCTTCAACGCAACCGTGACGCGCCCGGCAGCGTATTCGTCGGTCAGGCCGGCATCGATTTCCGGATCGACGACGCACGTGGTCCGGTCAACCAGTGCCCTGACGCGTGCATCGCCCAAATGCTCGCCGATGGTATTGACGCTAAGGATCAGTGGCGGCGGCGTCTCGGACGCCAGAACGAGCGTCAACGCCGTCGTATACGGTGCGCTCATCTGCGCTTGTTGTAATGTTCCGGCTTCCTTGAGCGTCAGCCTGCCGACGATTACTGCCGACACACCAATCTCGATGGCCTCGATGTCTTCCGGCTTCACGCCGCTCCGCGCAATGGTCTCTGCACACTCGATCTGCGACAGCACGCGGGCACTCGCCGCATGCGGCTTGAACTGCAACCCCATAAATAGGAACTCTTCGCCCAACCCATCCAGCACGGCATCCTCGTCCAGGCCATCGCCGAGCGCCTTACCGAAGCCTTGGATACCCTCCAGGACATCGCGCGGACCGGAGACGCCTTCCGCCGCGATCAGCGCCGCCTCGACACCGGCAGCGGCTGCTTTCGAGGCATGCAGACGTTTCACTTCGGAACCCGACAGGAAGAACTGCGTCACGCCACCGGCATAGCTGCCGGCAATCCCGAGAGCATTCCGCACACCGTCCTTATCGAGACCGAGGATATGCGCTGCTGCTGCGGCCGAGCCAAAGACACCGCAAGTGGCAGTCGCTTGAAATCCCCGTTTGAAATGGCCTGGCTGTACGCCAAGGCCGACACGGATGTCCGTCTCGTACCCGGCAGCGGCCGCGGCCAGCATTTGCTCGCCGGTCGCGCCGACTTTCTCGGCCAAGGCAAAAACACCCGGCCAGACAACAACACCCGGATGCAGCATCGCGCCGACATGGGTATCGTCCCAGTCCAGGCTGCCCGTGATGGTGCCATTGATATAGGCAGCACGGATCGGGTCGGTGCGCTGATCCGAATACAACACCGAAGAGATCGGCGCGCCGCCCAGATCGTCAAATGCCGCTTTTACTTTTTCCAGCCACGGCATGGACAGCCCAGCAATCCCGGCGCGAAAATAATCGATCAGCGCGATGGTCATCTGGTTCTTGGCGTTTTGCGGCAGCGACTCATAAGTCAGCGACCGCACGAACTCTGCGACCTTATCGGTGACAGGTGTTATGGCGGGGGGTCTCTCGTACGTCATTCTCTTAATCCGTTTGATTAATCAGCACTAAAATTTTCACGCTTTCGCATGCGGACGAAAACGAAACTGAAAACGATGGTTGCGATAAACAGCCCGATCGAAAGCCCACTATCGAACAGGGCTTCCATCCAATTGTAATCGGTGATCAGCAAGGCACGCCGCAGGCTGGATTCCGCCAGCGGGCTGATCAGGAAGGTGATGATCAACGGTGCATCCGGAATACCCAGGCGGCGCAGCACGAAGCCGACAACACCGAAGAACAACATGATCCCGACGTCATAGATATTTCCGCGAATAGAATAGGTGCCGACGATGGCAATCATGATAATCGCCGGGATCAGCATCGGCTTCGGCACTTGGGCCAGGCGTACATAGACGAAGGCGAACAAGCGCCCGATGCCCAGATTGATAAAGTTGGCGAAGATCAGAATGAGGAACAACGAATAGACGACATGCGGGAACAGTTCGAACATACGCGGCGACGGGATCGCGCCATGATAGGTCAGTGCACCGCCGATCAACGCCGCTGTGATACTGCCTGGGATCCCGAACGCCAACAGCGGCACCAGTGCCGGGCCGACGGTGGCACTGTTCCCGGCCTCGGCGGCGGCGACACCTTCGATCACGCCTGTGCCGATCTTTTTCTCGGGCGAGGCCTGCTTGGCGACACCGTAGGAGATAAACGCCGCGGCGGTCCCGCCCAGTCCCGGCATCATGCCGACGAACGAGCCGATGCAGAAACCGAGGAAGACCTCTTTCTTACACGTCAAAAACTCACGGAAGGTCAGCCCGTCGTTCTTGTCGAAGCCCTTGGAAAAAGCCTCGACATCGACGGTTTGCGCCATCGATTTTGCGCGTTCCTTCAACAGATCGACGGCGTCTTCAATCATCCTGGAGACGGCGAACAAGCCAATCATCAGTGACGGCAGATAGATACCGTCTTCCAGCCAGAACAACCCAAACGTCATTCGGGGCGAGGCCGAAATCGGGTCCGTGCCGATGGTCGCCAGGAACAGACCGATGGCCGCCGCCAGCATGCCCTTTGCGAAGTGGCGGCCACCCAGCGACGCCAACAGCGTCAGGGCCAACACCACGAGCCAAAATCGTTCGGATGGGCCGAATTTAAGTGCCACCAACACAAGTGCCGGTGCGACGAAGATCGTCAAAAGCGATCCGAGCGTGTCGCCCGTGACCGAAGCATAGAGCGCCGTCAGCACGGCTTTTCGGCCCTTACCGCGTTCGGTCAGCTTATATCCGTCGTAAACGGTTGCCGCCGCCGCTGGTGTCCCTGGTGTCGCGAAACTGATGGCGGCGATGGAGCCGCCGAACTCCGCCCCCTTATAGATACCGATCAAGAGCCCCAGCGCCGGCGCGATACCGAGTTGGAAGCTCAGCGGCAGCATCAGGGCAACGCCGCTCGACGCGGACAAACCGGGAATCGCGCCGATGCCGACACCAATGGTGACGCCGATCATTGTCCAAAGGAGCGTTTGGAACGAGAAAACGAGGGCCAGCGCGTCGATAAAAGCTTCGGGCTGCGGAAACATGGGCTTTTCTCAGGTTAGACCGTGAAAGGGTTCAAAAATCCAGGATGCCCATGGGCAACGGATAGCCGAGCGTCCAGAAGATGGTGAAGATTACCAAGGTCGTGGCAAGAACGCCGACAATCGTCGGCAGCCGGAGCGGCATGCCCAACAAGAAAGCCAGCCCGCTCATATAGATCGGCGTCAGAATCAGGTAGCCGACAACCGGCAAAAGATAGGCATAGACGAAGCCACCGACACCGACGACGCAGACCGAGGCAATGATGCCGCCGGAGATCAGTGGCCCGTTGGCTGCCTCTTCCCCGCTGTGGCTATCGAATAGAAGGACGGCGGCAAACACCGCCATCAAAGCAACGGAGAGCGTCGGAAAGAACCCGAGCGAAAACCCGTCATAGAGTTTGCGGTCGAAGTTCGGATCCTGAATGAGCCAGACGTAAAGGACCCCGAGGCCGAGGATCAGGCATAGCCCCAAGAATCGGTTGGTTCGCACCAACGGAGGCTTTCCATCTTGGTCCATATGCTTGATCTCTCGGACTTCGGGTTTCGCTTACTTGAGAAGTTTGGCGGCCTTTTTAACGTCGGCAACCATCTCAGTGTACATCTTCGCGGACTCTTCACGCGGCGTGAAGCCGACGCGCTCACCGGATTTTTCCAGCGGCACTTTCACTTTCGGATCGGCCAGGAGCGACTCCAGTTTGGAAGCAATGGAATCGGCAATTGCATCCGGGGTGTCCGGATGCACGCCGA
>Ga0181606_10005418_pt1 | contig 10516 bp, 11 predicted proteins | sample 041ome_10_FD_132994 | JGI IMG/M metagenome (GOLD analysis project Ga0181606, IMG submission 132994) | Coastal salt marsh microbial communities from the Groves Creek Marsh, Skidaway Island, Georgia - 041412US metaG (megahit assembly) | ecosystem: Environmental > Aquatic > Marine > Intertidal...
ACAAGCCCGTCAATCCGCAGGTTCCACGACGCAGCATCCATGCTTTCCGGCATGTTACCATTATTGCGGATGAAGTGACGCGGCGTCGGGGTTACGTCGTCATTCAGAAGATGCGCAGGCGTTTCAGCATTGACGGGCCTGTCATTCAGAATGGTCAGGCCGTCCTTGCCTTCGATTTTCATCGGATTGGCAGCGAGCGCTTCAGGGATGAATCCCGCCGGCATATTGCGGTGAAATGGAATAGCGGTGCCAATCAGCGCGCCCATGCTGGCGAGTCCGGCTCCCCTCAGGAAGCCTCTCCGGTCTTTATGCGTTTCCCGCCCGAAAACGACTTCATCGGCCTTGTCGGGATTTTCTGCATACAATTCAAATAGATCAGCGCGCTTTTCATCTATTGGTTCAGACATATCGTTTCCCCTCCGGAATTGTTTATTCCAGCGTTTTGATCGCCGGATATAGAGAAGACGTCCGAACTGGCGAGATTATTCCCTCGGGACCGGGATTATTTCAGTTTTATGCTCTCAGGCTCGGCATGGCGGGTTTTCCGCGCGGCCTTTTGCAAGGGCAACACGGGTTTCCGACCGCAGGGGGAGGCGTCGGAGATTTGTCTCGCGGATACCCTCGGCAATACTCTGAAGCCGCGCCTTGGCCATGCCATGCGCAACGACATAGAAACCTATATTCCCGATCCGCCACGCGAACCCCTTCATCGAATCCGCAATAACCGGTTCCAGCTTTTCGGTCAGACCATCGATCCGCCGCGTTACTGCAAGCGTCACTGTACACCCTCGCGTTCCCCGGTATCCGGCAATCAGGGCGTGCCCGTGACCAGGTTTGCCTGTCTGACCGACATGCGCCAGATAAAGACGCCCAGAAGATAGTTCAGGAATATACACCTCATCAAACCCGGGACGTCTGGACGTGATCTTTCTCGGTAAGGGCACCGGATCTTCCGATGCACTCCCAAGCACCCATTCGTTATGCGCAATTGCAAGCCAGCGAGTGTCTGTCGGCAATCCCGCACCGGGCGTTACGATGCGAAGCAAAACAGCCGCGGATACGACAAGCGCCAGAACAGCTGCCGAGGCCCATCTGACACGGCCGGTTTGCGATACCGGTTTCGACGCTTCGGGCACATCAAAATCAGGCGCCTCGACACTATCGGCCAGCGTCACTTTTACTCGCCGGAGAGCCGCCAGATCATGTGCGGCTGCAGGGTCGCCGGCAACCAGGGCACCAATTTGCTCCGCCGCATCGTCATCGAGTTCCCCATCGATATAGGCGTTCAGTTTTTCCCAGCGGGTCGTTTCAGACATCACAAAAAATACTCACTTAAGAATTCGTCGTCCGGGTGCAGGAACCTGGCCCCCTGGCGTCAGACCCTGACCTTGCGGCAATGGACGTACGTTCGATTCTTCCACCATCGCAAGAAGTTTGCCTCTAGCGCGGGAAACCCGGCTCATTGCCGTTCCCGCGGGCACCCCCAGCACTTTCGAGGCCTCCAGATAGCTCAGGCCCGCGACATCGACAAGCGCCAGAATTTCCCGATGCCGAATTTCCAGTTTCCGGAACGCCAGTTTGACATTCAATCTATCGACCAAACGCTCATCGCCACCCGAATATTCCATCGTGCCGGGTTCAGAGGGGTCATCGTCAAAGATGCAAGCCGCACGCCGATCGCGCCGGAGCCCGTCGATAAAGCTGTTACGCATGATACGGAACAGCCACGATCGGTAGGCCGGTTCATCGATGGGAACCTTGACGGCGGCAAGCGCCTTTACTGCGCAGTCCTGGGTAAGGTCCTTCGCGCGATCCGCATCGCCTGTCAGGCTGAACGCGTAGCCATACAGCCGCTTCATATAGGGTTCTATCCGCTGATGTTCATCAGTCATCCAGGAACCCTATTCTAAGTCTAACCGAAACGTCACCCCCGTTCAGTTCTTCGTGGCCGTGTCAGCCTGCATCTGGTTCTGTGCCCGGGTGATACGGGTGATCGCCGTATTCGCGCGGTCCAGTTCTTCGACCTGTTCCCGAAGGCGTCTCAGATCGTCGAACGCACCATGAGAAACCGGCTGCTGTTTCGAGATCGCCTGGCCGATATTCACCGCAGCCTGAAGCCAGGCACGCTGGAGCAGGGCCGCACCGGTCATCAGGGCCTTGGAGGCATCTTCCGGCGAGATATTGTTTTCGGCAGCCCCCGGAGTGGCAGGGGGGGGGCAGATTCGGTCTTCGGCGTTTCTGTCTCGGCCATGTCGTTCTCATCTCCTTCAGGATTGCGCGATCATACCAGGCGATATACACGCGGAGGATACATCATCATCGCGAGAGATTCACTCGCCATCCTGAGTTCGCGAACTTCACCTGCCAACCCGCGTTTACGGCTGTCGCAGCATCTTCCCGACGGGCCGGGACAGCGCCCATCTGGCAGCGACGAGACCGGTGGCCGCGGGAATCAACACCGATGCCGCCAGCCATGGAAGCACCGCCGCAACCGCGGGGCGAAAATCGATGATACTCGCGACGGAGGCCCACGCCGCGAGATTGCCCAACACCAGGGCTGAAAGCGCCGCCGCTAGCCCGATAAGCGCGAACTCGATCGCCGTGGCCACCAGTACCTGCCGGCGCGTGGCCCCCACAACTTTCAGCAGGACGGCCTCGCGCAGCCGCCGGCGACGGCTGGCCGCGACAGCCCCCGTCAGCACGAGGAAAGCAGCGATTCCGGTTGCCGCAGTCATGCCCGCGAGCACCCGCGTGGCGCCGTCGACCGCTATTTGAAGGAAAGCCATCACCTCCGCGACCAGAACGACCGGCGCCCCGGTGAAGGCCTGCGACAACGCGGCGCGCAGATCGCGCGCGGCCGCCATCCGGGTGGTGGGGGCGATCCAGACCGCCGCGATTTCACGGTGCGGCGGCGGGGCTGCAAAAGGTGACAGCAGGATCGGAAAGTCCAGTCCGAGCCCGGCCCGGTCAACCTGCCGAAGACTGGCAATCCTGCCCTTCAGCGGCGCTCCCAGTACGTCAAGCGTCAGGGTGTCGCCTATATCTACGCCGAGCCGTCGGGCTACCCGCGCATCGAGCGAAACCAAGGTCGGGCCGGCATAATTCTCCGGCCACCATTCCCCGGCGACGAGCCCGCCGGCCGGTGGGGCAGCCTGCCACGAGACACCACGATCGCCGCGAATAACATAGGCGACGTCGGCCGGGATGCGCCGATCCACGACCGCACGGCCGCCGATCCCGGTTACTCTTGCATGCAGGAAGGGCGCGCGCGTCCACCGCGCGACCAGCGGCGACGCCGTCATGAAGGCATCGAACCGTTCGCCCTCCCCGGGGACGATGTTGAGCACCACCAGCCCCGGTGCCGAGGCGGGCAACGTCGCGGCGAGGTGGCGGTCGGCGTTCCGGCTGATGGAGTCAACGGCAACCACAAGGGTGAGACACAGCCCTGCGGCCATGACCAGCGGCACCGTCGGCGCCCCCGGGCGGTGCAGGTTTGCCAGCGCCAGGCGGATCAAAGGGCGGCCCCGCAAGGCCGGCAGACGGCCGGTTACCCGGGCGGCAATCGCCACAAGGCGGCCAAGCGCCAGGAATGCCGCCACGACAAGCCCGGCCGCCGCGGCGAACACGACCGCCACGACCGGCAGTGGTGCGGACCAGACAAGAAGCACCGCGAGTGCCGCGACGAGTGCCGCCGCTGCGAACAGCCGGCGCCTCTGCGGCCGCACCTGCGCCATATCGTGACGGAACAGCAACTGGGGCCGCTGCACTTCGGCCTGCGCCAGCGGCCAGAGCGAGAACAGGAGCGTTGCGAGAAAACCGAACCCAGCTGCGATCAGCAACGGTCCGACGCGCAGGCTGCCTCCGACGGGCAACCATTCGCCCAGGATCGGCGCGATCACAGCGAATGCAGCGCTCCCGCCCGCAAGGCCAAGGGCAACGCCCGCAACCGCGGCACCCGCAACCTGGAAGAGATAAATACGTAGGATCAGGGAAGATGGCGCACCGATACTCTTCAGGATGGCGATGGTCTGCCGCTTGCGGTCAAGCCAGGCGGAAACGCCGCTCGCCACCCCGACGCAGCCGACGAGCAGGATGCCAAGCGCGACGAAGGTCAGCAGCGCAGAGACCAGCGCCAGGGCCCGCTCCGCACCCGGAACACCGTTGTCGGCATTGACGATACGGAAACCAGCATAAGGCGCCGCGCGCTCGAAGGCGGCGATCCATCCGCTCGCGTCAACGCCGTCGCCCAGACGGATCCGGCTGTACCAGTAGACCTGGGCGCCCGGCGCTACGAGTTCGCTGCCGGTGAGTGCAGGCAGGGCCACGATCATCCGGGGGCCGAGAGTGAAGGCCCGCAATGTGCTGTCCGGCTCGTCAGCGATCAGCGCGCGCAGTTCGAAGCGGTGATTGCCGACCGTAACGGTGTCGCCGATTTCGGCCTTCAGCGCCGCCAACAACCCCTTTGCGACGACAGCCCCCCAGACGCCGTCCCGTCGATCGAGCACGTCGGCCACCATCATGGACGGCGTCAGGGGCGGGTCCAGCCACAAGGTTCCGTAAAGCGGGTAAACAGGATCGACCGCCTTCAGTTCCACCAGCGCCGAACGGCTGTCCCGCCGTGCGACCGTGCGCATTTCCGCCGTCTGACCAACGGTGCCCGCAGCCCTAAAGGCGGCCAGATGCGACGGCGTAGGAGGACGATGAAAGAGCCTGAACGAGATATCGCCGCCGATGCTGGCGCGGGCACCCTCGCGCATCCCGTCGAAGACCGCCGCGGACAGCAACCCAATCGCCGCAATCGCCGCCGTCCCGAAGGCGATGCCAACGAGAAGAAAGACAAAGCCGCCGGCCGAGCCGCGCAGCTCACGAACGGCGAAGCGAAGGGCCAGCAAGGCTCAATCCTTTGAAAAATTTCATGCCGCTATGAGAAACTGCGACGGGAACAGAAAGCGTCCAATCGGGTGATCACCATCGATGGCGTCGGGACGCCGCATGAAAACGCAATAACCCATGCGACCAGTCTTACCCGTTTCAAGGTCCGGCCTCAAATTTTCAGGGTCCAGCGCTCGATACCGGACCCCGGGGGCTGCCCCTACCCTTCCTCGTCGGCGGCACGAGAGAGGGTCACGGCCCCCGTCCCCAGTTGCCTGACCAAAGGATGACCGTCCTTGAGCTCGGCACGTAGTTTATGGGACGCATATTTCAACGCCGCACTGTTTCGTTTGACCGCGGTCAAAACAATTTCTCTATCCGCCCGCAGACGCTCCGAGGCGTGCTTTACGGCCACGCCCCATTTCCTGACGGCTCTCAATACAATGTCGCGGTCATCGCGCAGCTCAGGCGCGGCATATTGCAGCGCGATCGCCCACTTGCCGACGGCTGCCTGCACGATCTTTCGATCCCGCCTGAGATTTTCCGCAACGAATTCCAGCGCACGACCATTCTGCCTGACCGCCTGAAGCGCCACCTCAGGATCTGCACGCAGCCGCTCGGACGCATATCTGATCGCGACCCCTGACATTTTCACAGCCGCCAGGACAAAATCACGGTCGTCGCTTTGTTTCGCGGCGGCATTTGAAAGATCCGGGTTCATCAAGACTTCCCATCGATAACAGGCGAGTGAGCCGTCATTGTGACACCTCCATAGATCGGTGACGATGGGCACGAAGCGATCTTTTTACATCCACATGCTTCTGTCAGTCGTCGACAGAACACGGCAAAAAAAATCCGCACGGATGTTCATGCAATGCTCCACGCGACTGTCATCGGCAATTTCTGGTTCTTCTGACGCAGTTCAGTGCGGTCTGCTGATCTGCACATCCGGATTCCCGATGTCCGGTCAGCGCATTATCGTCAGGTCGATTGGCGTGACCAAACAGGAAGCCGAGGGTCAGACGGCCTGAGGGTTTGCGGCGCGGCGCCGCGCGAGCGTCAGCACGGCGGATTCAAAAATGAGTGCCGCACCAGGTGCCGGAACCATGATGGCCAGATTCAACCCGTCGGCTTCATACTGGAGAAAGGCGATGGTGCGGTCGCCGAGCCAGAATTCGGTGGGGCCGACAAACTGGCCGGTGTGGCTTGCCCAATTCATGGTACGGAAAACATCGCCATTCACGGCAGCATCGATAAAGGCGCTCGTAATTTGCAGATCGAGAAAGACATCAAGGAAGACATCGCCAACGACATCCCGCAGATCATGAGCGCCCAGATCCAACTTGATCTCAAGCGTGCCGGCCGCGCCCTGCGTGAAGTCGCCGTCTATGGTGAGGGTTCCGGGAGAGTTACCGGGTCCGACCATGCCGGCAATCTCTAAAAATAGTGGCCCAGTTTTAGGGGGGAAGGACAGGCGGAGGTTAATGCCGAGATGAACGCTAATGTGCGGCACGGCTTGACAGATGACTTGGTCGTTCGGCTGCAAGAGGGGCGTGCCCGTGTCGCCGCCCTGTGGAGCATGACATACCCCGCTCAGGTCGAGTAGGCATGGTCGCCTATGCGCAGTCACCTGCACGCGTATTACTTGCACAAGGGACGTACTCATTCTGATCAAAAACAATCATTGAATTATAGCGGCTTATGCTTGCATATCAGCCATATCATCAGCTACGTAAACCGCTCTAGGTTCTCGTTCAGGGTAAAATGCCCTGTCCTGATTATGACCCAACACAAAAAATTAAAAGGTGAGTTTTTTGACTGATTTTTTTGACAGATCACTAGTACTTCACGAGCAGCTACGCGGTAAAATTAGTGTTCAAAATAAGTTACCCATAGGAAGTAGAGATGATTTATCACTTGCCTATACACCAGGGGTCGCACGTCCATGTGAAATCATCTCAGAGGACCCTGAAGCTGCATACAGGCTGACTTCGAAAGGGAACTCTGTCGCCGTTATTACGGATGGCTCCGCTGTTCTTGGACTAGGCGATATCGGACCTCTCGCTTCCCTGCCTGTAATGGAGGGAAAGGCGCTACTCTTCAGAGAATTCGCAAAAATTGATGCATGGCCGATTTGTTTAGACACTAAAGACCCGGCAAAGATCATCGAAACTTGCAAAGTGATTGCGCCTTCTTTCGGCGGGATCAATCTCGAAGATATTTCAGCTCCGAGATGTTTCGAAATCGAGGATGCTCTTCAAGACTTGGGGATTCCGGTCTTTCATGATGATCAACATGGAACCGCGATAGTTCTTCTTGCTGCACTCATAAATGCGGCTCAAGTAACCGAGAAAAAATTAAACGACCTGCGAGTAGTCGTAAATGGGGCCGGAGCAGCCGGAACGGCAATTGCAAAGCTGATATCAGGCATCGGTGTAGCAGGAACTGAAATTAGCCCAGTTGGCGATGTAATTATATGTGACTCTAAGGGAGCCATCTCTCGCAGCCGCGATGGACTCAGTCCAGAAAAGATCAGATTGTTAGAATTTAGCAATAAAGGCAATAGATCTGGCACCTTGAAAGAAGTGATCAAAGGGGCAGATGTTTTCATCGGCGTTTCAAAAGGTAACGTAATAACAACAGATGACGTCAAGGCTATGGCTAAAAATTCAATTATTCTAGCGATGGCGAACCCAACCCCTGAAATTATGCCAGAGGAAGCGATCCGTGGAGGTGCTGCTGTGGTTGGTACAGGACGCAGTGATTTCGCTAATCAGGTAAACAACGTACTCGTGTTCCCGGGGATTTTCCGCGGTGCCCTGGATGCCCGAGCACCAAGGATTAACGGTGAAATGAAGGTTGCAGCAGCGCTAGCGTTAGCCGGGGCTGTAGACGAAATCTCTCCTGAAAATATTCTTCCACATCCCTTAGACCGAACAGTTGCCCCAAGGATTGCAAAGCACGTTCGCGCTGCGGCTAAAGCATCTTTGAAAAGTTAGTATTTGGAAAAAACCCACACCTTTACCATCTTTATGGGTGTCGCTGACGGTGGTTTTCACGGAGAAATTCTTATGGTATCTGCCGAGGGTGTTCTCGGCGATGATGATATTCGGCTGGTTGGCCCAAGACAGGTACTCTCCCGGGGTCTCGGTGAAGCGGCGGTGCAAAATACTACTGCGGTTGCCGCCGGATACAGCGCTGTCGATCGCGTCGCTGGTGGTACCGAGACAGACCCATTGATAAGGAACGCGTTATATTTATGGCGCCTTAGCGGGAGAATCTGGAAATTGACTAGTTTCCCTTGCGGCAGTTTTAGGTTCTGTCGCCGCCGAGCGAATCGCTCCTTAAGTGAGGTTTTGGAACGCATGTCTAGCCCCCAAGGCCGTGGTTCGCGGACTGCGGTTCGTGGGCCGTGCTTCCTGGGAAGCAGCAACCAGAAGGCTGGTCCACGGGCCACGGGTCACGCGCCTTGATCCACGGGCCACGGTTAAAGGGGTAGGCTTAAATCTCCACGGCTGCCGACCCTGTCGTCAATTCCCGACGTTTCGATATAAAGCCTCACTCTAGCCGCCTAGGAAAAACCACCCCCGCATCAATTTTGATCCGGTCATAGCTAGCCTGCGTAAACAGTGCAGATCTAAGGAGCATTCAAATGAAAACCATCGAAGCAGCGTCCCTCACAGTAATCGTTTTTTTGACAACTTTAATTTCCGGTTCGGCCTACGCCGGGAGCTGTGGCGGAACGGGTCACACTCACTCGGCACAGGAGATGGCGGAGAAGTATTTCTCCCAGATGGATGCGAATGGTGACGAACTTGTCTCAGAGGACGAATTCAAAGCTTCGAACATGACAAAATTTGTGAAAAATTTCGGAGCGCTCAAACCGAACGCCCAAGGCCTTGTTGAAAAGAGGGCGTTTTTGAAGATGTTTGTCGAAGCACACTCGACAAATCAGCCGGAAGCGTAAAGTCGGCCCGGCATACATTGGGGGGCAGAAGTTAACGGCCAATCATTAGAGCGGGAACGCCAGACTCTTAACCAACCTAATAACCAACCTAAATTGGATGGGCGCACGACGCGTCCTATCGATGTCTATGCAGGCAGTGTTGACAAGACCAGTCGACCATCGTTCGGTGCACCCACCCATTTTGGCTCTCATAAAGGAGATGAAGCCAGTTACGTTCGTCGGTCTTTAGCACAGGCAGCTCAGTTTTTGGTTGTCCTCAAGTACTGCTGATGGCGACAACTCTAAAGCGCCGATTTGAAGTGCAGCTTGCGGGCGCTTAAAAAATGCAGCTAAAGCGCAGGGGTCACCCGGCGAGAGCTGCGGTGGCTTTTTTAATGGTTTGGTCCACCAGTGGATAGGGGATTTGAACTTCATCTTGTGCGCCCCGGCATTCCGTCAAAGGCACTCAAGAGTGGAGCGTTCGTCATGGCACGTTCTAAGACCCTCCTGCTTGAAATTTCGGACGACTGTCGCGACGTCCACGTTCAGACCGAACAGGACAACAGCGACATCACCCATAGTCGCTACAGTCTTTTCCACTGGGATAGGTCACCCCAAGATGTTATCGACTGGATGGAAGCGGCGTTAAAGTCGGATCCTGTCAGTGCTCTTGGTCCTATGGGCCCTATAAAACGTGGGGTCAGGATTCCGATGTTCGAACTCACAGCGAGACTTCTCGCACTCCCATACCCACTCCGGCCAGAATGAACCCGGTTTATCTTGAAGAGATATGTTAGGCGGTTCGACGGCGCGCTGAAACGGATCGAAGACCGTGCCGGTATTCGTTTTCGATCCGTGCCGGTATTCGTTTTTGATCTTCGATCCCTTCGGTCACTAAGATGAACCAGAAATCCTCCCTGATACAATCTTGCTAGTTTGTTCCATAGGCGTTGACGTCAGACATTGGGGGGGAAGGACAGTTATTTAACGTTCTTTGAAAGCCGCGTGCCGAAGCTTCAAAATCGGAGACACCAAGTATTGGAAAACCGACCTGTTACCGGTTTTGATATTCACCTCTGCTAACATTCCTGATGTGATGGGTAGTGATCCAGACTTTTCACCAAGAAAGGTTTTGTCAGTTTCGATCACGACTCTAAAATAAGCGTTGCCAGCGGCATTTTTCGAGACGTCAGCCGCCACGTTCTTAACTCGGCCGCTTAAAGATCCATACCTCAAAAAGTCGTATGTTTGGATCTTCACATCAGCTTCCTGACCAACGCTTACGTAACCCACATCTATAGGTGATAGCTCTGTCTCAATCACAAGGCGGTCCCTCAGTGGCACAATTTCCATCACAGCCTCGCCCGGCTGAACAATGCCACCAATAGTGTGTTGCCGCAGGTTTTTTACAATGCCGTCGATTGGGCTCTTTAAGGAAGTCTGTTCAACAATCTCCGCTGCCGTCGCTAGCCGCTCCTTTATTTGGGCAATAGCAACCTCTACCGTACCCATCTCTTCGGAGACCTCTCTCTTAAAATTTAGAAGTTCAGCATCGGCCCTCTCGTTAGCTTCTCTCAATGCTTCCTTGGCCCTCTCGCGTGAACTTTTAAGCTCCGCTATTTCAGATTCGAGTTGCTCGTACTCATTTTGAAGGTCGAGGGCCTCCATTCGGGTAACAAGGTTATTCTTTTCTAGTTC
>Ga0181606_10005430_pt1 | contig 10506 bp, 5 predicted proteins | sample 041ome_10_FD_132994 | JGI IMG/M metagenome (GOLD analysis project Ga0181606, IMG submission 132994) | Coastal salt marsh microbial communities from the Groves Creek Marsh, Skidaway Island, Georgia - 041412US metaG (megahit assembly) | ecosystem: Environmental > Aquatic > Marine > Intertidal zone...
ATCGATCGTGACGACCTCAGACACGTAAGCAGCGCGGGATTGAATCGCATGCGGTTCCTCCTCATTCCAGTACTGCGTCCAACAAACAATAACGTCGCTGATAGTAGCGAGGTATGCAATCACACGTACTGGGTCAGCCATATGATATAGCACTCCGTTAAACAATGCAATATCATACTTTAGTAATAGACCTTCTTCGATTGTGCGCGATTTTTGCTTCTGAGCAAGCTTCATAAAGGTAATAAAATCGCCAAAGAAAACATTGAGCGAACTAACTTTCAATACTTCTTTGGTTATGAGGCACCTGATGTAACATCCAACGTTACCTTCAACCGCATCGACACGAGCGACGCCGTGTGCGTGAAGAAAGAACGAGTGATGACATTCTAACGGGCCGGACTCGAATACGCTTTTCCCAGCAAGGTTTTGCCTGCCGCCCATGATCTTCACAAACCAGAGCATGCGGGGGTCGGCGTACAGCCCTGCAGATCCCACAGATGACAGTGTTGGCAGCTTTCCTGGTAGTGTTGGCCATATGGAGAACCAGTGAGTGCCATTGATGTCCTGAAAGAGGTCAACTGCGGCCTGTTTGCTCGGGAATCCTTTGTGGTAAAGACTCACCGCACTTTCCGACTCATCAGAACTAACCACTTCTTGCGAGTTCAGCCGCTTCGCGAGGGACGCGTATGGTTTGTTCCCAGTGCCGCTTGGTCCTGGTTTAAGGGCAGTTATGTCCACGCCACACCAGAGATCATCACGCTTACACGCAGTCTCAGAGCTGGGTTTGACCGTTGGGTGCGTCCGTTGAGTTTGTCCATTTTGAGAGTGGAAAAACACAAGACTCGCCAAGAGAAGCGGTAAAAGAGTCGAGAAGAGTTTCATCACTTTCTGCGCCAACGTACTTTTCATGAGGCGTGCGCGCATTGGCGTCCCCATCCGGAAGACCACCGGTCTAACTCCGAAGCCTATTTTTGAACCCGTTGGACAGCTCTATTGTTCAAGATCTTTCACGCACTCCACAAGGTAGGAGCGGGCGTCTTGCACAAGGCGACCAAATGTGCTGCAGTCTCACACAAGCTCGTCTTGCCGCCCGCAGCAAAAAAATTAGGCAGGGGAGGGGGGCTATAAAATATGTTGAACTATCGAGCAAGATAATATGAGGGAAAACTTCAAAACTTCCCCTGGTCTATATATGAATGAGTTATGAATCAATGATTGTCCGAAGAGACTTTCGACCAACTTGTCCGCGGCGTCTTCGGTTTGTTCAGCCTCGTGGACGGCGAGCTACTGTTCGACGCGTCCGACGAACCAACAGTAATGACGACATCATTGAGCTATGCTAACTACACGCCGGTCGAAGCGCCCGTGTGCCACATCGCGGGCACCGACGCAACTTGCACACTTCGGAAAACGTACGTGCACGTGACACACTTGAGCTAATTTTCTAACGTGCACGCAGCTGCCGTCTGTGCGAATCAACGAATCTCGAAGTTGTCCTGAAACTGGCACCTACGGTAAGACATTCACTTTTTGAGGAACGAAACTTACTCACGCCGAAACGCAGCCACCTGCGAATGCTTTTGTGAGTCCCGACGACCCCGTCGAACAAGCGCTGTACCCACTAGACGTGTATTTCTGTAACGAATGCACGCACGCGCAGTTGCTGCACGTCATAAATCCTGATATTCTCTTTCGCCACTACGTATATGTTAGTGGTACTTCACAAGTCATGAGAAAGCACTTGCAGCAGTACGCTTGCGACGTCGTGAATTTTTCTATCGCTTCTTCAGGTGATTTCGTCGTCGAATTCGGCTCAAATGACGGAACACTGCTGCGATTCTTCAAAGAACTCGGTTTCAAAATCCTCGGGGTAGATCCGGCGACGAATCTCGCGGCCGTAGCCACATCGAACGGCATTCCAACCATACCTGAGTTCTTCAATGAAACCACCGCAAAGGAAATCGTCGCAAAACACGGCAAAGCAAAAGTTATATGCGCAAATCACTGCTGTGCGCACATTGACGATTTCTCGGGGATCATCGCAGGTGTCAAGGCGCTCTTGCACGACGATGGAGTGTGGATATTTGAGGTCGGGTACTTTCTGGATGTTTACCAGAAGGGATTGTTTGACACAGTTTACCACGAACACGTCGACTTCCACACCGTACGTCCCCTCAAGAATTGCTTGGCAAATCATGGTATGGAACTTCTTCACGTATCGAGGAGCTCGATTCAAGGTGGTGCCATACGCTGTTTCGTTGGCTGGGCGAGCACACTCTCAAAGAATGATAAACTCACGACAGACACTGTTGAGAAGTTGTTACACGAAGAAGCAGCGGCTGGTCTATACGATCCACAAGTACTTCTTCAATGGAACAATTCCATCCAGCAGAACGCACTAGAGATAAGGACCTTGTTGCGAGGGTTCAAGAGCCTGAAAGTTGTTGGATACGGCGCGCCGGCCAAGGCGACGACGTTGATGTACTCTTTTGGTTTGGATAAGGAGGATATTGAATACATTGTGGACGATAACGAGCTTAAGCAAGGACTTCTTACACCCGGTTTGCACATACCGGTTTCAAAGCCATCAAGAATCTATGCAGAGATGCCCGACTACATCATCATTCTCGCTTGGAACTTCGCCGACTCCATCATAGAACAGCACGCCGCCTACCTGGAAGCGGGAGGACGATTCATAGTGCCACTGCCGTCGCTTCGCATTGTGAAAAAATGAAGGTTCAATCAGATCAGAGCCGCAACACATGTCGCAACTTCAGAGTGCAGCTGCTGCGCGCCTCTTTCGTTCCAATACAAGAAAAGTAGACGGGTCAAAGTGGTTTCGTGACTGGTTTTAGAGAGCTAGCTTGACTTTTATTTCATCTCACGACAACGTTTTATATTACAAATTTGAACAACTTCAGCACATTCAGACATTTAAAACGACGCAGTCGCACTGTTTGAGTAGCCAACTTTCCGTGGCGCGCGACAAGAGTCTGCTGGAGTTTAGCTCTCGCCACCGAAATGTGCCTCGTCAGCATACATTCGTACCTGAAGTGCCCTTCGTAGACTGATGAGGTAGTTAACGCCAGCACGCGCGTAATTCACCAAGTCAACACAGGAAGCTTCGTGATAGAGTATTACTGGACCTCGGAGTCGTTCATATTTTTGGTGTTATCGTGTCTGCTTACGATTTGGTTGAAGTCGCGCAGTACGCGTGCATCAGTCCCTTTAGCACGCTCGCACTCCAGGTCAGCGGCCACGTCAAAACAGGTAAACCTTTTTCTTCGGTCGGCTCCAGTTCGACGATGACTCGCGCGATGACGCGAGTTTAGCTAGGGCGTCGAAACGCGACGCGAGATCGCTATTTCGTTTTTATCGCCCTCTCCGAATTTTCGGTGCGTCGCGCGCCCGGTCGGCGCCGCGTTCAGCCGAGTTGAGCGCCATCGCGCGATGGCGCACGATGCCGACTCGGATCGGTTGAGACGCGGTCGGGCGTGCGGCGTCCTTGCGCGGGCGCGCGACGGCATCTCGACCAGACCCACACCATTTCGTCGCGATCTCCGCGCGGTGGCACCGCGCGCGACGCGGGCGACGCCGCGTCCAAGTCGTTCGCGTCGCGGCGATATGCTGTGTACGAGTCGCGCGTCGTATTCAACGGGCGTGGACGCGATGTGTCGACGCGAGAGTGCAAAAGCTGGTCCCCAAATAAAAACGGCAGATTTTATAAATTAAAGGCGAAGTTTGTCTTAAATACGACATCTGTCCAAACGGGATGGTGGCCCGCGGAGCCATCCTCGCTTGCAACTGCGTCGCCTGGAATGCACCCTCGATGAACAATCTTCGAAGACCTGAGTGGAAGACTCGTCAGCCGCGTGAACCAAATATTTCGCGCTGGTTTTCGGATAGACGAAGCAACGTAACGCCACATTCCAAGACTCGAAGATGGTTGCACAGACAACGAAAAACATCCTCCTGACCGGCGGGGCTGGTTTCATCGGGTCACACACTGCACGGTTACTCGCGACAAAGTATCCTATGTATCAGGTGCGTTAAGCAGAGCGTCCACACTCTGTTCACGCTGCGCTGCGTCACGAAACGTAAGACTGACCCTTCTGTTTCAAATGCGACAGATAACTATTTTTGACAAGCTTGATTACTGCGCGAGTCTGAAAAATTTGACTGAAATTCAGTCTCTCCCAAACGTCAATTTTGTGAAAGGCGATATCAGGTCTGCCGACCTTCTGAATCACATCTTCAAAGACAAAAATATCGACACAGTCATGCACTTTGCCGCCCAGAGTCATGTTGATAACTCATTTGGAAACTCTTTTGAATTCACGAAGAATAACATCGAGGGAACACACGTCTTGCTAGAGGCAACTAGACAAGCAGGCACGGTAAAAAGGTTCATTCATGTTTCAACTGATGAAGTCTACGGAGAGAGTTCTTTTGAACTCGATGCTTCCAATACTGAGCACTCGTCATTACTTGCACCGACAAACCCGTATTCTGCGACAAAGGCCGGCGCGGAGATGCTCGTTATGGCATACGGTCGCTCGTATGGACTGCAATATATCATCACGCGTGGTAATAATGTGTATGGTCCCAATCAATATCCGGAGAAAGCCATTCCGAAGTTCGCTATCTTGGCCTCTCGGCACCAGAAACTACCCATTCATGGAGACGGTCTCGCTACGAGATCTTACATGCATGTTGAAGACGCCGCTTCTGCGTTCGATGTCATACTTCATAAAGGTGAGATAACGCATGTTTACAACATCGGAGCGCACGAGGAACGGACAATTCTTTCTGTTGCACATGATATATGCAAAATCACGGGCCGAAATCCCGACGACTCGATCGTAAAGGTATCTGACAGAGCCTTTAATGACAGGCGATACTTTATCGACTGTTCGAAACTGCTGGCACTTGGCTGGGTCCAGCAAAAATCTTGGGAGCAAGGAATAGCAGAGACCGTCGCGTGGTACATAGATCAGGATTTAACTTCGTTCTGGGGTAACTTCGACTCCGCGCTTCGTACACATCCTGTGTTGACTGCTTCGCCATCAACTGGTGGAATCAGTTTGTGATGAAGAAGAGAAGAGAAGAGAAGAGAAGAGAAGAGAAGAGAAGAGAAGAGAAGAGAAGAGAAGAGAAGAGAAGAGAAGAGAAGAGAAGAGAAGAGAAAATCATGATATAGTACTCACCGGTCGCAGATTTGCTTGCAAAGAACTGAACACTACAAACCCGCTCAATTGATCAACGCACGCGTTACCTGAAGGCAAAAGCGCATTTTTTAATCGTACATTTCAACCGTATTTCCATTTCTTTTGCAACGCACATCACATCGGAGACGCCAAATGGAAATAACAATTTAGCGCAATAACAATGTAGCGGGTATGTCCGAATTTCGGTCTGCTGTGGGACGACACAGTCAAAATGATTGTACCACTCGTATTGCACACGTATTGATTACCCTCGTTGTCCTAACATATTCTTTATTCTTTATTCGCGTCCGTCCCCTGTTCGACAAAAATGAGAACCGATCTCGCTGAAATATAACACCGCACTTCGCGCGCGGCTTCCGAATCGGCTGAATGTCATTTCGTTCAGATCGCATTCGCATGAAGCGCTCTTCTTCATCAAGAAGACAACCAAAGATTGTGCTTATGGTGAGTGCAGTCGGCGTTGTTGCGCTCCTTGTCTCGCTTTTTTTGCCTCGTTCTGCCAAAACTCTCACGAGTCGAGGTGACGTTCTGGAGCGAACGTTTGTAACATACGCGTATTCGGATTCCGGCAACGGGGGCGTGATCGATACATACAATCTCAATTATTTCATCATAGTTGCGCTGTCTGGCGCGACTCCCGGCACTTCAGATCCTCTCGGCAGGGTGGATTATAACATCGTCGTGAACGGCGACCACTGCGAACCTTGTGAAAACACGTTACCAAAAGTGCTGAGCCTAGAAAGACTTAGGCACAGGCGTCCCGGCTGGGTAAACGTGCTATGGCGAGAAAACACTGGCATGGATCTGGGTGCATATGGCGCAAGCGTCGATTGGGTGCAGAAGTATCGCCCGAACGAGTACGCTTATTTCATCTTCATAAATAGCTCGTCGCGTGGTCCATTCATGCCGAAATGGACGCCGTCGGGTTTTCATTTCAGTGATGTCCTAACACAGTCGTTCGTAGAAGATCAGAAGATCAAAATCGTGGGCTCCTATCTCACGTGCCTCCCTGAAAACCTGGAACCGTTGCCCGGCCCTATCATCGAAACTACTTTTTTCGCTGTAGATAAGGAGTCTCTTCTTTGGATTAAGAATTGTGACATATTTTTACCGCGAAGTTTGAAGAATGAATCGGCCATACTGGGTGAATATTCGGTGCTTCGATGCATTTTTCGCCACGGGGGCCAGGCAGAAGCGCTTAGTATGAGATATGCGCACGGTATAGACTGGCGTGACACCAGGCACCATAAGTGCAATGGTAACCGACACTCATCGCGGAGAGGAAACTTGGAAGGACAAATCAGTCCGAATCTACTCGAGCATGTCTTCGTCAAGTCTACCTGGTGTGTCCGTGCTGCAGAGTCTAGTGTCTTGAGTTCTTGGCTCGTTCGACTCACTGAAGGACAATTTGGTACGGAGGATGAGCTGGATGTCACCGGTTACTTGTATGGTGTATCTGCAGAAGGGACGTCTCAGAAAACGGGGACATTGCGTCCCGACGTTCCCCAAGACACGTGTTGGATAGGAGACACGCAGAGTATGAAAGTTGATAGCAAAATGTTTGAATCGGTGGGTGTGAAAGCGACTCGATCGCGGCAACACATTTTCGGCTGATATTCCGCGTGCGTGTCTAACGTTTCATTACATCACACGAGGGCCACGTCCCGAGCATCGTAGTCGACTGGCCTATTATATGCGCAGTGTACGATATACGCAAAAGACGCTAGAACCCGCCTTCGGGAAGTCTGATCTCAGTAATCTTTTCGAGGGACCATTTTTCAATCAACAGCTCTCATTTTCAGTAGGTTTCTCCAACAAAAGATTACTGGCGTCCTCAGAATGTCTGATTCATAGTTAACGGTGCAAACGGCGGGCGCTTTCGCGCGTGGACGACCACGCGGCGTGGTGCGCGCGTGCTTTGGGATTTTAGGCTGAGGGTGAGATGGAACCAAATCATCGGGCAGACGCAGTGCCCGCGGCCGAGCACTCGCGATGAGACAATCGAGCGCGATGCGTCAGCGACCGACTCGAGCGCACGGGCGTACGGCGAACGCGCGCAAACCGGAGTCGGTCGGCAGAAGCCCTTTGATCTCGCGGGCGAGACCCGAGTTGTAACGAAGTTATGAAGAGTGACTCGTCAGTTTCGCCTCGGGTCGTAAAGTTACGAGGCGCTCTACACGTAGAGAGTCAATTTAATAACTTGGCCTTCAAGTACAACGTTTATGCCCGAGTTATGAAGATCTGTTTCCCCGAAGAGCTGTGTATTTTAACCTACGCCATGTCGGGCAAACACTGCACTCGACGTACGCGCGATCTAAGCCACCAGCGTAGATATTTCGCGCCGGACCCTCTCAATCGTAATATAACTTGAATGGACCGTATTGCACTCTCGAGACACCGACTTCGAAACTTTGACCTCTCGGTTATCCGCTCTCTGCGTGTGAGTGTGCTGCAAATTCAATTTCGCTTTTCCAAACAAGTGCGGCAATGAAGAAAACCTGGTTTCCGAGTCCTAGTCTCTGAACAACCTTACTAAAGCTGAGTTGCTCGCGCATCGAAAATTTGAGCAACTCAAGAAACCACGAGCACTCAATCGCTCGCGTGCTGACTAGTTTGTGATTTCTAGCGATGAAGCTGGCCTCCGGAACATACTTCGTAACGCTACTCAGTACGAGTTCATCCAAGTACGCGCTTCTCATTCGGTGTACATCCGTCAAATGCTTGTGGGCAAGCACGAGGCTATCGCGATCTCTAGATGAGTATGTGTTCATTTCCTTTCTTCGAGCACCTAGATGATCGATTGTCGCATCGAATTCGCCAAGTAAATCGTCGGCTCTCACTTCATGTTCGAGTGTAACGATCCCGTGAGTTTCTAAACCATGTTGAAACGCGTAGTCAACCGGGTTTTCATGCATTCGCACTTTTGCATCGATGTACACTGAGTACTGTACATGTGGAAAGATTCGGTGAGCGAGAACTTTAAGTACGTGTGCTGAAAGAGCAGGATCGGTAGCGAATTTTGAGTCAGCGATCGTTTCTATGTACCAGTTTCGCACGGTGTCACCCTGCCGCCAGCCTTTCTTTTGTTGTGTGTACTCGTCAATCAACGCAACCTGGCACAGTCTACTCTTCGTCCGTTTGAACCGACTGAAATTACCGTACAACTCATCGTAATCGTTTGTTATGACAGTATAAAGAACAATATCACACGTATAGTTGTAATTAGCAGATGTCTTCGAGCTGAACATGGGCTCAACATGAGAACACTTGTCGGAAACCCTAAGAAGAAGTTCGTTAAGAGTTGGCTCCAGTGGAACGCTGAGTTCAACACCATGCTCGTGCGCGCGATATGCTTCACTTATTATACAATCGAGCATTTCAGGAGTTTTTAAGTTGATGCTTTGAAGAAAGATGTCATGCCATCTGCTCTGTCGATTAACTGCAACGACATCGGTCCAGCAAAAATTCCCGAGCGCCGAGTGAGGATGCATACAGAGCTCATAATAATCATTCCAGTACTCGCCAGAAATTGGAAAAATATCGTGCTCACCGATGAGGAGCACGTCGTATCCATTGATATCAAGCTGTCGCTGCAGGTCCGACAGCGTTTGGCGCTCACCTGTTACGTTTCTAACATCTTCCGTTGTCATATTTCTCGAGATTTTGAAGAAGTCAACGTTCCAGTAATAAGCATACTCGAATGATATCAAAACAGGGGCTTGCGCAGATGCGAGAGTGTTCATCATGCCGTTTATCACGTTTGTTTCGTATCCTTCAGTGTCGATTTTGACGTAGAATGGTGGTTTATTCTTCGGTAAGTGCAGTTTCCTAAATGTGTCAAATGTAAGTATTTGAGCCGTCATATTCAACGCTGCGGCCGCCGTGTTCACCTTTTGCCACTCTGTATCATCTTGGAACCTTTTGCTGTCCGCGTAAGTATTATGTGCGTTCGCTCCATCCAAGCCTATGAGTGTCGTGCTTGTGTCAGTGTCCCCCAATCCCATGTGATGGCTATGAAGTGAAGTGATGAAGGGATGTAGGTTCTGTTCGTTCTCGACCTTCTGCAGTAAACCGGCTATACCGTCTGCATTGATATCTAGGGCGTGCACTTCACACTCACCGGCGAAGCTTTCAAGAAAGAAAAGTGCGTCACTGGAGTCCGCACCATCGGAGTGGTGTGCACTTCCCACGTCTATCAATATGGGCCTCGTCGCGGCATCGATGTCTGTTGTACCCAAATAGTCTCCGTGGTATCTGATCCCGTACCTGACGATCGGTGCCAAGAGCGCGTGAACCCTCTTGAGTCCGCGTCCCTTCTCGACGAAAAATCCTTGTGCGTTATTCTTGGCCTGCTCCAGCACAAACTGTGGCTTGAATTCGCAGTCACGCGTTTCGACGTCATGCACTACGTTCCGTGTAGCGCCACGCGTACGCCAGCTGGAAGAACGAAACGTGAGTTGTGTGAATAAGAGCGTAGGCAATAATCCGCTCAAGATCAAGCATACAGCTCTTTTCAAACGGCAACTGCGACTGACTCTCATGAGTGGAGCGCGAGCATGCGAAAGTCGCGAACTTGGAGGAAAGTCGCGAACTTGGAGGAAAGTGCACCACGTTGCTTTGACGTCAACTGTGAGAAACCTTGAATCGCGTCCGATGTCGTGCGTGCTTGTCTGCGCTTACTGACGCGCTACGTCGACATGTAGGCCTAGGCCTCGTAGCGTATACATACTCTTTAGCGTCACTATAATACGTGTCTGGGTCTCATGTGTCATTATCTCAGGTGGCGGCCCGATCTCGACTTCGCTCGCCGGAACGCTCTGCTGGCACACGCTAACGCGCGCTGATGTTTTTCTCACGCGAATGTGAACCGCGTGCTAGAAAGTTGCATATACACGGCGCTTTCGTCGTGGTGGGTGCCACCATATCCGATCAGCGAGGTTATTTTCGAGAGATTTTCCGCACGGACGAGAAATATCCTCGGGAGATTCAACCGCAGTCGGGCGTACAACAAATTTCGATTTCACACAGTGTGCGAGATACTTTGAGAGGGCTTCACAAATCAACGTACAGCAAGTTTGTCTCAGTTCTGAGTGGCGTAATCTACGACGTAATTTGCGACCTTCGACCTGAAAGCCCCACCTTCTGCCAGTGGGCTGCTGTGAGACTCAGCGCAGAAAACGCAAGACAGCTCTTCATACCACCAGGCGTCGCGCACGGATTCGTATGCATACATGACGCTACAGTGTTATATGTTCAAGGAGGAGTATTCAATCCACCA
>Ga0181606_10005434_pt1 | contig 10502 bp, 10 predicted proteins | sample 041ome_10_FD_132994 | JGI IMG/M metagenome (GOLD analysis project Ga0181606, IMG submission 132994) | Coastal salt marsh microbial communities from the Groves Creek Marsh, Skidaway Island, Georgia - 041412US metaG (megahit assembly) | ecosystem: Environmental > Aquatic > Marine > Intertidal...
GCATCGGGATGGCTTATAATCGCAAAGGTGCGACGTCTTTGAATCTCAGAAATTAACGACATGAAACGGGATTACTTCAACGCTTCTAGTGCCGCATCGTAGTTCGGTTCCTGCGTAATTTCGGGAACTTGCTCGGTGTAAATTATGCTACCGTTTTCGTCTACCACAACCACTGCACGCGACATTAAACCCGCAAGTGCACCTGTGGTCATAGTTACGGGATAGGCATTGCAAAATTCAGGATTGCGGTAATCGCTGCAAGATTCTACTCGATCGATACCTTCTGCACCACAAAATCGCTTGTGGGCAAAGGGTAAATCTTTACTTACGTTAATAACTACGGTATTATCCAACGAGGCCGCGGCTTCATTGAAGGCGCGAACACTGGCCGCACATACACCGGTATCGACACTGGGAAAAATGTTCAAGACGTAACGCTTACCCTGAAGATCTTTGGAACTGATCTCGGTCAAATCCGTTTTGATGAGCGAAAATGTTGGAGCGGGACCACCTACCGCCGGCAAACTGCCGGCGGTATTCACGGGGTTCCCTTTAAATAATATTTCTGCCATGGTCGTGCTTAGTGACTGCTTAAATAAGAAGCTACACCTTCGTGTGTATCTTTCATACCGGTACTTCCTTCCGACCAGTTCGCGGGGCATACTTCGCCTTTTTCTTCAAAAAACTTAAGTGCATCCACCATGCGCATCGCCTCATCTACATTGCGACCAAGGGGTAAGTTGTTTACTAATTGGTGTTGTACGACACCTTCCTTGTCAATGAGGAACAACCCGCGGTACGCAATTAATTCGCCCTCTGCCTGCAACATACCATCTTCATCATAAAAGAAATCACCAGCCAACACATCGTAGTTAGACGAGATCGTTTTGTTGGTGTCCGCAACGATTGGGTAAGTAACACCTTGAATACCACCATCGTCTTTGCTCATTTGCAGCCATCCCCAGTGCGATTGCTCGGTATCGGTAGAAACTGCAACCAATTCCACATCTTTTGCCTGAAAATCAGCTAAACGCGCTTGGAATGCATGCAATTCTGTAGGGCAAACGAAAGTGAAATCCTTGGGATAGAAGAAAAGGATTACATATTTCTTTCCAAGGTATTGCTCAAGTGAAAAATTCTCTACAATTTCTTCTCCATTAATTACGGCTTGCGCGTTAAATAGAGGGGCTTTTTTGCCAACTAATACTCCCATAGTTTCTGTTTTTAAATCGATATAACAATTAAATTTCCCAAAGTGTTTACGGATTATTTCCGTGTTGCAAAATTAACAAATTCCCAGCGAAATAAAAGTCACATCAATGCTTCTGTGGCCATTGCTGCCACTATCCCTAAAAGGGTCATCCGGACGCGGTTCATATTGAACTGATGACTTTCAGAGCTCTCAAAAATGATGGTCGTACTTACATGAAGGAAAATCCCCATGGTAAATGCAAGCAGGTAGGTGGGATTTCCCACTTTAATCCACCCCGAACTGTTTACGAGCATGCCAATGGGGGTCATCAACATAAACAGAACGAGCAAAAGATAGATGAGGATTTTAGAACCATCAGATTTTTGCAGAAAATTATAAATAATGAACGCGATGGGAAATTTGTGCACGGCTATTCCCAAAAGTAAATTTTCGTGTAAATGTTCGTGTTCATAGGCATGCGCTAGACCGGCGCCCAGGGGTAGACCCTCAAAGAATTCATGAATAAATAGGCCGATAAACATCAGGTAGGGCAAGCCGCGGGAGTGCTTGTGGGCATGACCGTGCTCCAGGCCCTTCGAAATAAATTCCAATATAAATTGCGTGAGGAAACCGAGTAAAACCAACCTGCTATTGAGCCATTGTGTGCTGCTTGAACTAAAGATCTCAGGCAGCATGTGCATAATGGTGATGGCGAATAAATAAGCCCCTGAAAAGGTGATGGCGTATTTGGATCCGCTCCAAGTTCTCTTGCCCAAAAAGTGAGCTAAAAGGTATCCCAATAATACGGACGACAGTAGAACAGCTAGGGTCATTTTTGAATTAGCATAATCATTCGTTCGGATTGCGTATCGCTAAAAGACTCCAACGCATAGCTGCCAAAGGTATGAACGATTTTCATAGCATAGGGTGCTAGAAGTTGCACAAATTGTTCTTTTGAAATGAGACGAACTTTTTCTTCTACGCTGTGATCCTTACCTTTTGCCCTAAACTCGATGCGCTTAACCACCCAATCATCCTCAATGAACCGATGGATATGAAAGGTGCGTTCAGGGCGGTCTACTTGCTCCGATGTGAGCAGGTGGGAGGCTACATAGGTTGGGTTTAGGTAATCGAGCACCAACCAACCTCGCATTTTGAGCGCATTGTACATATTCTCGATAACTCGAGCATTGTCCGCCGCGTTTTCAAAAAAACCAAAACTCGTGAACACATTAAAAATGGCGCTATAGCTACCCGGAAAAGGATCGCGCATATCGGCTTGGTAGAAGGTTTGATTGGTATAGCGGGAGCGCGCTGTGGAAATGTTTTCGGCACTCAAATCGATTCCCGTAACCCGCAAACCGTGGTCGGCCAACACACCGGTGTGGCGCCCGAGTCCGCACGCGAGGTCAAGAACCTGTTCGCCCGGTTTCAGCCTCAGAACACTCAAGATGTTAACCATAAAAGTACGGGCCTCCTCGTCGTTTCGATGGCGGTATAATTCATGGTAGTACGGGCTGTTAAACCAATATTCGAACCAATTTCTCACTTCCGGGCTAGGCATCTTTCGTTCCACTCTGGAGTTTATAGAGGCTTAATCCAGTGAATACGAGCCCGATTGCCGCAGTAGCGGCGTAGCTGGTTGCATCATTGGGTTGATGCAGGAGGATGGATCCCACACCAAATAAAATACTATAGGTAAAGACCACAGCCGATATCCAACCGAGGATTCGGAAACGCAACAATCTACTGGATTGGGTTCCATATGCTCCCCAAGATCCCTCGGGGCGCACCCTATTCACAAATGTGCTCAGGGTGGATGGTGATTCGGGTTTGGTAAGGAAGGTTATCGCGAGCCAAGAAAGGGTTGTTGCGGCAATGGTAAAGAAAAACCGCTCGGGAAAATCCAGTTCTAATAGGTATCGCCCGATGGTGTAAAAGAGGAAGGGTGCCGCGGTAGCTGTTATTTCTGACCATGCGTTAATACGCCACCAGTACCAGCGCAAAATCAATACGAGACCCAGACCCGCTCCGCATTCAATAATAAAGCTCCAAACCCCGCTGATGGATTCAACAATAGTTGTGGCACCCAAGGCAAGCGCCATTAAAATTAGGGTGGTCCAACGCGCCCAGACTACGGTGGTTTTGGATGGGGCATCTTGAGCAATGAAACGGCATACAAAATCGTGGACTACGTATCCAGTACCCCAGTTTAGCTGCGTACTTACTGTACTCATGTAGGCAGCGAAAAAGGCAGTTAACATCAACCCGCGCCATCCCGAAGGAAGAAAATCGACCATCGCCTGAACATAGGCCATCCGGGCATTTGCCTCGCCCAGCTCTGGATACAGAATTACCCCTGCAAGCGCCACCAAAATCCAAGGCCACGGACGCAAGCCGTAATGGGCAATTTGAAAAAGCAGCGTAGCTTTCACTGCATCGGATTCCTTGGGCGTACTCATCATTCGCTGCGCAATGTAGCCCCCACCGCCGGGCTCGGCACCAGGATACCAACTGGCCCACCATTGGCCGCCAATATAGGCCAAAAAGGCACCTATACCCATGCCGATATCGGAACCCCGCCAACCATCAAACCGAGGGAAAAAACGCAAGCGCTCAGGATCCGACTTTTCGATGAGTCCAGACATTCCGCCGATTTCAGGACTGTTAATGACCAATACGGCCAACACGATACTGCCGGTCATGGCCAAAATAAATTGCAGTGCATCGGTAGCCGTTACGCCCCACAACCCGCCCAGCGCGCTATACCCCGAAGCGATGAGCATGGCTGCACCCGTCCAAAGAAAAGCCTGCCCCTGCGTAAGGTTAAAAAAGCCTTGAAGCAATGCCATCAGCGCTAAGTTAACCCAGGCTAGAATCATTACATTCATAAAAATGCCCAGGTACAGACTCTTGAACCCGCGCAACCATCGAGCCGGAGCTCCGCCATAGCGCAACTCTAAGAGCTCTACCTCCGTGAGGATGCCCGCTCGACGCCAAAGATGGGAAAAGAAGAATACCGTGAGCATCCCGCCAGATAAGAAGCACCACCACAGCCAGTTGCCGCTAATTCCAGAACCGTATACCAATTCGGTAACTGCGAGTGGAGTGTCTGCTGCGAATGTAGTGGCCACCATAGAAATCCCCGCGAGGTACCATGGAATATTGCGCCCCCCTAAGATGAAATTGGATAAATTGCCCGATGAGCGGTTTTTAAAATACAATCCCACGGCCAGCGATAGGCCAAAAAATGCGATAATTATAATCGTATCGAGGGTGCTCAGGGTCATGGTTCTTTTTTACAAATCTAAAATTTTAACGCATGTTTAGCGAATGCCGCTTAGAATGCCGAATTTTGAAATATGCTTATACAGAAACAGTACACCGTTGTAGCCAAGACCTTTCACGGATTGGAACAAAAGCTCATGCTGGAAATGAGAGATTTAGGAGCCGTGGAGTTGAGGGTAGGCCGCAGAGCGGTTTATGCTAAGGCCAACTTGGAAACGCTGTACCGGTTAAATTTATGTTCGCGTTTGAGTTTGAGTTTTCTTATTACGCTCAACGATTTTAAGGCGCACAACGACGAGATATTGTACAAACGCATCCATCAAATGCCATGGGAGTCTGTAATTGGTTTGCGCCAAACAATCGCTGTGGATGCTACGGTTCACTCCAACACCTTTACGCACAGCCAGTTCGTGGCTTTGCGATGCAAAGATGCCATAGTAGATCGACTGCGGAAGTTTCTGGAGGACGCCCATCCGTGGACCGCGAATCACCGGACCTCAGAATAACGATTCACGTAGCCGATAACGCGGTTTCTGTAGGTCTCGATTCCAGTGGGGATCGGCTTCACAAGCGCGGGTATAGGAAGCACACAGGCGTGGCTCCCATAAATGAGGTGTTGGCTGCGGGTATATTGTCTTTAGCAGGTTGGGAAGGGCAGATGGATTTTCTCGATCCCATGTGCGGCTCCGGTACGCTGGCCGTGGAAGCGCTGATGATGGCTCGCAATATTCCAGCGGGGATTTTTAGAGCGAAGTACGGTTTTATGGAATGGCCCAATTTCGACAGCGAATTATGGGAAAAGGTAAAGGAGCAGGCATTGAGCGGTGAAAAAGAGTTTCCCCATCGAATGTATGCTAGAGATGGGGATGCTCGAGTTTTGGAAGCGGCCGCTACCAATATAACCGCGGCATTATTAGACGATGAAATACGATTGCGCCGAGCCGATTTTGTAGGGTCTAGCTCGGATAATCCGGTGTTTATAGTTATGAATCCGCCTTATAATGAGCGCCTTACCGTATCCGAGAAGCAATTGTACCGGTCTATTGGGGACACCCTTAAACAGGGTTATGCGGGCAGTGTGGCTGCTGTTTTTTCGGCGAGTGTAGAGGGGTTGAAATCGCTCGGTTTGAGGCCATCAAAGAAATTTGCGCTTTACAATGGAGCGCTGCCTGCATCGTTATGGCTTTTGGAAATGTACGATGGGAGTCGGCGGCAGACCGGGGTTCAAAACAAGGAAAACGATGAGGGATAAGGTAACAACCATCGGAGTACTCACTTCGGGCGGAGATGCACCGGGTATGAATGCCGCTATACGGGCAGTAGTGCGTTCGGCTATTAATCAAGGACTGCGTGTTTTTGGTAGTCATAGGGGATATCAAGGGCTTATTGAAGGGGAAATTTCGGAATTACGCACAGAGGATGTAGGCGGTATTCTAAACCGTGGCGGCACCTTTTTAAAGAGTGCGCGAAGCGAGGCCTTCCGAACGTCGGAGGGGCGTCAGCAAGCTTTTGAGCATGTGCAGTCTGTGGGAATGGATGCTTTAGTGGTTATTGGTGGCGACGGAACGTTTGCAGGTGCTCGAATTTTTTCTGAGGAACACGGAATTAAAATCATAGGGATTCTAGGTACCATCGATAACGATTTGTACGGAACGGATTGGACCATAGGATTCGATACTGCGGTAAACACGGCGTTGGATGCCATGGATAAAATTAAAGATACCGCAGATGCGCACGATCGTTTGTTTATTGTGGAGGTTATGGGGCGTGATGCCGGGTTTATTGCGCTTCGAAGCGGCATTTGTGCCGGTGCAGAGGGTATCTTAATCCCCGAATCTACATCGGATCATGACCATTTACTCAGCGAATTAATCGAGCTGTTTAAGAAAGGACGACGAAGTGCACTCATTGTAGTGGCTGAAGGAGATCAATCTGGGGGCGCACTGCAATTTTCGAACACCGTAAAGCAACATTTTCCCCATCTCGATATTCGCGTGGCGGTACTTGGGCATATAAAGCGCGGCGGCAAGCCCTCAGCGATGGACCGATGGTTGGCCTCGCAGCTAGGGGTGCGTGCCGTGGAACGCTTTATTCAAGGTCATTCCGGAGAAATGGTTGGATATTTAAAGGGTACATGGGGGCAAGTTTCGTTGGATGACGCCATTAAACATCACCATGCCCCGCATCCAGGTCTCTTAAAACTAAACGAATTATTGGCCCGATGAGGGGAGCGTATGTAGATGTAATACTGCCCCTGTTTCTGCAAGCCTCTTATACCTATGCAGTTCCCGACACTGAAGAGGTACGCGAAGGGGATCGCGTACTCGTACAATTTGGCAAAAAACGCATTTATACTGCAGTGGTGCTGGAGATTCATGACCGAGCTCCAGAGGCATATGAGGCTAAACCCATCCTTGAAATTCTCGATCGGCATTTTGCTATTCGTCCCGAACAGCTTAGGTATTGGCGTTGGATGGCGCAGTATTATCTGTGCAGTATGGGCGATGTAATGCAAGCCGCGCTTCCGCATTATCTCAAGCTACAGAGCGAGTCTCGCTTGTACTTTGACCCGGATTTGAATAGGGACTATGAGGAACTCGATAAAGATGAACTTCAATTGTGGCAATACGGTCAAGAAGCGGGGAAAATTGGGATCGATGAAGCTTATGCATCACTCGGAAAGAACCGGGCAGCCAAAGCCATTCAAGGCTTAATCGCCAAGCAGTGGATTCAGATGGAGGAGGAGGTAGACGAAAAATATAAACCATCTACTCGCTGGATGATTCGAGCCACTACGGAAGATTGGGAACCCCTATTTAAAGAAGTGCAGCATGCCCCGAAGCAACGCGCCATTCTATTGGCTTTTTTCGATCTTCGTGAGGGGCGTGGAAGTGTGGACCGTAAAAAACTCTTAAAGCGCGCGCAGGCGGATCTATCGTCGCTTCGTTCACTTTTAAGTAAAGGTGGACTCATGCAATATGAAGAGCGCTCGGACCGTACGGCCGCGGAAAATGGGGGCGTGAAAGGGGGAGTAGAGCTAAGTCCAGCACAAAAAATAGCGGTAGCGGAGATTTTGGAGCAGCGTAAAACGCATGGCGTAGTTCTTTTGCACGGCGTTACCTCCAGTGGGAAAACGGAGATGTACATGCATCTCATACAACGTGCGTTTGAGGCATCAGAAAACACTCAGGTGTTGTTTTTGCTTCCTGAAATAGCACTGACGGCTCAAATGGAGCATCGATTGCGACGGGTTTTTGGACAGGATTTAGTACTCTATCATTCCCGCATGAGCCACGCGCAGCGCTTGGAGACCTACGAGAAAGTAATTGGATCTGAGGAACTCGGATATGCTCGATTAATTGTAGGCGCTCGATCGGCCTTGTTTCTCCCGTATAGAAATTTGAGTTTGGTCATCGTGGATGAGGCCCATGATTATTCTTACAAGCAACACAGTCCAGCGCCACGCTACCACGGGCGCGATGCCGCCATTTATCTGGCATCTCTTTTTTATGCCCAGGTAATTCTTGGCACCGCTACGCCCTCCATGGAAACGCTCGAAAATGTGCGACAAAAAAAGTTTGGATATGTGCGTATTACCGAGCGCTATTGCGCACAGTCATTCCCAGAAATAAACTTGGTTGATGTGCGAAAATACCGCAGACCTGCTGGGAAATTGCTTACCGATCCAATGAAGGTGGCTATCGATAAAGCTATTTCTGAGGGTATGCAGGTAATTCTATTCCAGAACCGAAGGGGGTTTTCTCCTCGATTGGAGTGCGAGGTTTGTCAATGGACGCGTTATTGCGATCGGTGCGACGTGGCCACCACTTATCACAAGGCGAGCCATCAACTCCGATGCCATTATTGCGGCTCCCATTACGAGGTGCCTAAGGTTTGTCCAGCGTGCAAAAGTGGGCGACTTAGCACTGCTGGTTTTGGCACAGAGCGATGCGAGGACGAGATTCACGAGTGGCGGCCAGACTTACGGGTAAAACGTATGGATCTCGATACCACTAGGGGCAAGAAGTCGCTGCAGAAGCTCGTAGACGATTTTCACTCCGGAGAAATCGATGTACTGGTTGGTACTCAAATGGTAACCAAAGGACTGGATTTCGATCGGGTGGCTCTAATTGGTGTGCTGGATGCGGATCAGCTGCTGCGTTTTCCGGATTTCCGAGCCGATGAGCGCACGTTTCAAACCTTGGTTCAAGTTTCGGGAAGAGCTGGACGCAAACACGGCAACAGCCTGGTACTCATTCAAACCGCTCAGCCCGATCATCCCACGCTTCAACGTGTGGTCAATAATGCTCCCGAGGCGTTTTACAGTGAGGAGAGAGTTAAACGCGAAGCATTTGGATATCCGCCGTACAGAAGGTTAGTTTCCATTCGGTTTAGACATCGCAACCCAGAGCGCTCCTTCGATGCAGCGCAGTGGATGGCTTCATTTTTGCGCCAAAGTGGAGTGGAAGAGATCCTGGGGCCGGAGCCGCCGCTGGTTGCTCGGATAAAAAATGAATATCATCAACGCATTTTAATAAAAAGAAATCCCGCGCAATCCTTAATTAAAGTGAACGAATTACTTTTAAAAGGGTTGCAGTATATAGAACGGGATCCACGTCTTCGTTCGGTTCGGATAGATTTTGATGCAGATCCTCAACAACTCTAATTCATGGATAACCTAAGAACACCAATCACTCTAGTACTGGGCGCAAGTGAAAACCCCCTGCGATACAGTCATCGAGCTGTGCGAATGCTACAAGAAGCGAGTCTTCCCATTGTGGCCGTAGGGCTTAGAGAAGGAGACATAGAGGGAACGCCGATTTTAACGGGAATGCCAGAGTTGGCCGACATCGACACCATTACCTTGTATGTGGGAGCGCGGCATCAAGAGCCCTACAAGAATTATATTTTATCGCTAAAGCCAAGACGTGTACTTTTTAATCCCGGCACGGAAAACCCTGCTTTAGAACAGGCCCTAAACGAAGCGGGAATCGCTACTGAACACGCTTGTACACTGGTTCTATTGGGAACAGGACAATACTTAGATTAATATGAAAACGGTTCAAAACCTTCAAGAATTAGAGCAGGTCCGGGAGGCGCATGAGATTATTGGATTCTATTTTTCTACGCCTACTTGCGGTGTTTGTCATACGTTGAAGCCACAAATAGAACAAGCATTTGACCCTTTGGATCTCAAATTAGTGCACATCGACTTAACCGTTTTACCCGCGGTTACTGGGGAATTTATGGTTATGGGAGTGCCTACTTTGGTGATTCAATACCAGCGAAAAGAACAGTTTCGCTTTGGAGCCTACGATCGAATTTACGAGATGGTGGAGCGGGTAGAGCGTTTCCTTGAACAGGTAGGCGATTAATGGTATGCCGCATCGATAGACTCCAAAATCACACGGCATCCGTTTCTCAATTCTTTGTGGCTTATGGTGAGTGGCGGGGTGATGCGCAAGGCGCTGCCCTTATATAAGAGCCAGAATAAAATTACTCCTCGTTGCATGGCTTCATGCGCTACTTTTTCAACCCGTTCTGCACTGTCTAGATGTACGGCAAGCATGAGACCTTTTCCTGTAACCGATTCAATTTTGGGATGGACCATCAACTCACGTACGATGGCTTCTTTTTCGGGAATTGCTTCTATAATTTGCTCATTGCGGATAATTTCGATGTTCGCCACAGCCGCCGCAGCAGGTATGGGATGTCCGCCAAAGGTGGTGATATGCCCGAGCATGGGATTGCGCTTAAGTGCATCCATTACGTCGAAACTACTGGTAAAAGCTCCAATGCTAAATCCACCGCCCAGAGCCTTTCCCGTGACTAAGATGTCGGGCACTACATCAAAATGATCAAAGCCAAACCAAGATCCCGTACGCCCCATTCCTGGCTGAATTTCATCGAGAATGAGCAAAGCGCCCACTTCCTTGCAACGCGCCTTTACCCGCTTTAAATAGTCGTTTTCTGGCAAAATAAATCCCGCGGCACCTTGGATGGTCTCTAAAATAACGCAAGC
>Ga0181606_10005435_pt1 | contig 10501 bp, 18 predicted proteins | sample 041ome_10_FD_132994 | JGI IMG/M metagenome (GOLD analysis project Ga0181606, IMG submission 132994) | Coastal salt marsh microbial communities from the Groves Creek Marsh, Skidaway Island, Georgia - 041412US metaG (megahit assembly) | ecosystem: Environmental > Aquatic > Marine > Intertidal...
ACGGAGAATAAATGATAAAGAAGCTGGCAGTCTGTGCTGGCTTTATTATGGCTACATCACTTACGGTTGCTCAACCAATCGTTACTGAATCGACTTCAAATAGCACAGTAACATCAAACGGTAGAAATGAGACAACCGTAAAGTCTCCACCCCCTTCGGCGATATCGCCAAGTATTAATGCAAGCAACACCGACCTATGTACAGTTGGTGTTTCCGGTGCAGTGCAGACTCAGATCCTAGGAATCTCGGGTGGCACAACAGTGCGCGATATGAATTGCGAAAGATTAAAGTTATCCAAAACCCTTTACGATATGGGTATGAAGGTTGCGGCTATCTCTACATTATGTCAAGACCCGAGAGTGTTCGACGCAATGTTGATGGCAGGAACCCCATGTCCGTATGAAGGTAAAATTGGTCCAGATGCTAGAGAAGCTTGGAAACAAGTCGGAAAACTAAGCAATGTGGAATCACCGGTTGAGGATAAAGATGATACAAAGACTTATATTTGGGTGGGCGTTATTGCTTTCATCCTTTTTGGTATCTAATCCAGCACTCAGTAGTGAAACCGGTAATATCCTAGGTGGTAACACCAGTTGGGACAACTGCCTAGCGAGTGGCGCTAATACTTGGGGCAATAATAACGGTGGTGATGGTGGTTACACTCCCAACTGTGGCCCAGATCAAATAAACTTTGGTTGGCTTTATGGTGTACAAAATAAAGTCATCAGCCAGACGGTAGGTATTAACCGAGCCTTGAAAGAGGTCGGCATACAAGTTGATGGCTTTAGATATTCTTGGTCCATAAAAAATCGTAATGCAAATGCAGGCGAACAAGGTGGTGTGGATCCAATGATTATGAGTATTGATGTCTACAAGGCAAACGGTGATTTATACCAGTCATATGAGTATGATTATTCCTACGATATGGATTGGACTCGATTCTCAGGCACAGAGTTATTTAATCAGAATTACTTATCACCCGACTTCTTTGGTAATATGACTGTGTCCGCATTCGGCGCTGATACGGGTTATTGGTGGGGTTATTTCGGTCCAGAATTGGCAGACGCATCAATTAATTTAATATACTCATCCAATCCTTGTTACAATAATGCACTATACGACCCATCGTGTGATGGTTATGCTGAGGCATATGCGCAAGTGTTATACGATCAGAATTGTGCGGCAAATCCACTATACGACACGGGTTGTCCAGGATATGCTACGGCGTATTTTAATCAACAGTGTACAGCAGATGCATTATATAGTTCAGCTTGTCCAGGATATGCAGAGGCGTATTTCGATCAACAGTGTACATTGGACCCATTTTACAATACCACATGCCCAGGCTATGCCGCTGCCTATTATAATCAGCAGTGTACACTTGATACACTATACGATAGTGGCTGTGATGGTTATGAGTCCGCATACTATGAGAAGTATATTAAACCACAGCTAGAAGAACAAACGGCACAAGCTTCTGGCACAGACACAACAAGTGCTACATCTACAAACACATCAATACCTACGGTTTCAAGCACAGGTGAGTTTAACGCAATTAGTTTGACTGGTGATTCCGTGGTTGATAGTTTTATTCCAGGAGGAACTGCTAATGACATGGTTGCGTCGTACACCCCGGCCCAAGAATCAACCCCAGCCCCAACAGAAACACCACAACAGTCCAATGGCGGAGAAACTGTGGGAGAAAACCAAAGAGAAACAGAAAGTTCAAACGAAGCAACAACGGGAGAGGTGAGTCAAAATGAACCAGAATCAGAATCAATATCAGACTCCAGTGCTGATGTGGAAGAGCCGATGGGAGATGGTGGGGGAGAAGATAGTGGAGGATCCGAAGCAGGGTCCGATGAAAAAGAGGATACTGCAACTGGTGGGGATTCCAAATCTAAGTCATCGTCTGATTCAAGACGCGATAAAATGAAAAAAGCCATGACTGAAAAAGCCATGGCACTAGCAGATGATATGTCCAAGGCAGCAACGGTCGAGGCGCAAAAGGCAGTACAGGCACAAGTGCTCGCAGTTATGTCATATGTTCCAGGTTTCGGAAGTTATGGTGGCTCTATAGGCGGTGGTTCCTATTCCGATGCACAGATGTACGCACCAACGACGGTACCAGAATCAAAGCGTGGGTTGCGAAATGGTTTGGCCCAACAACTCCTCCATACAAAAATGGTGGACTCACAGTATAAGGAAAGTGACTAATTTATGTACACATTTATAGTATATTTCTTCACCGTCGTTAATAACGGCACCGCCTATGTTGTTAATACCATGCAAGTAAGTGGCGAAAAGGAATGTGTTTCCATAGTTAAAATGGTTAACTCACAACCCACTGCTGGTGGAAAAAATGTTCGAGCAGCATGTCATATCTCTGAAACAAGGAAATAATTATGTTAGCAGAACTCGCCGCTGCCAATGCAGCATTCGATGTAATTAAACAAACACTCGCAAACGGTAAAGAGATTTACGACGCGGGTGAAGCACTGGCAAAGTATTTCGGTTTAAAAGCAGAAATTGCCAAGAAGGCACACCAGCACGGATATAAAAGTGACATCGCTGCGTTTATGGCAGCGGAACAACTTGCTGCAAAAGAAAATGAACTCAGAGAGATGATGATCTACCAAGGACGTGGTGGAATGTGGGATGACTGGGTACGGTTTCAAGCAGAGATGAAACGAAGTCGTGCCGAAGAAGAATTGCAGATACGTAAGGCTAAATTTGCAAGGAAGAAAAGAATTGTGAATATCTTCATGTACAGTGTATATACTGTTATGGGAACTTTGTTAATTACAAGTGCTGTGTTTATTACACTAGCAATTATTAAATATAACTAAAGGAATTTAAATGGCTAAAAAAGAATTAACAATAGAATCAGGTTCCATATTGGACGCGGCAGATTCAAATGGTGATGGGCACATTACCAATGAAGAGTTGAATATGCACTTAGAATTTAAGCGCAAAGAGCTTGAGGATCAAGATGCACAACGTGATGCAATGCGCAAGATGACGTGGTTTGCCCTATTTGGTATGTTGTTGTACCCAACGACTATTATGGTTACATCAGCATTGGGTTTGGATAAAGCCGCTGGTATTATTGGTGATATTGCACCAACGTATTTTGTTGCCATCTCTGCATTGGTTGCAGCATTCTTTGGCGCGAATGCTTATAGTAATAAAAAAGCAGACCCAAAAAAATAAGGAGTTAAAATGTCAACAGAGGTAGAGTTTGGTGGAGTCAAGTTCACTGGCGGCAAGATGTTTGCCTTGATTACTGCACTGTCTACTTTAGGTGGTGCGGCTTGGGGTGGCTTTGAGGTCTATAAAGACTATATGGATATGAAAGAGATCATTGCCAATATTGATACCACGGAAATTGCCAATCGGCAGAAGCAGATCGAAATAAAACTTGAGGAGGCCATTTCATATACACGTGATATCAAATCTGGTTTAAGAGATGATATTCTAGGTATAGAGAAACAAGCCGATAGAGTTGAGGATATGGTCCGTGCAACGGAAGAGAAAGTGCGTGATCAAATCCAAATTGCGGAAGGTCGGTTTGAAAACAAGCGTGACCAATTACAGAATGATTATGATCAAAAGGCCGGAGCACTGAGAGACACGACTGATCGAAAGATCAAGGATGTTGAAGATAGGTTAAACAAGAGGCTTCAGAGAGCTTTGGATAACCCATTGGCAAATTAAAAAAAGGACCTTTCGGTCCTTTTTCTTTAAGCGTTAATACCTACCGAGTAGACGGTTTTACCATCTACACGAGATGCGGTCAATGCCTTACCTCTATTGCTACCATCTGCCTTATAGGAGACATGAACCCATCCTGAGTCAGGAATACCGGGTGTGTAGAACTCTAGAATCACCTGATCAAAGTCAGTATTATCTACAATCCAATTAGCAAGGTCACCATTGGCTACACCAGGAACTTCAATGTCTGCGGCTTCACCGTGACAATGTTGTGAGGTGGCTGAACCACCCACAGCAGAATTTAGTTCTGGTGAACGGTAACCACTGTTAATCGTGGTAGGGCCAAAATGGTCACGTACCTTCTGTACGACATTTTCAAATAGAGCCGTTGCGGCTTCCAAATGCTCACCCTGTGGTGTGTTGTCGATACCCTTGCGTTCAGCAGTTTGTGACTTGGTGAACTCGGCCATTGAGAAGTTTTTACTTAGTTTCATTTGTTTCCTTCGGTAAGTTATCGTGAATGTATAATTGAATCAAAGCGTAATGAAGTACTTTCATTAGGTCTTTACGAGCATCAATATATGTGCCCTTTTTACCATAACGCTGTGCATATTTCATCACGTTACCGATACAAAATCCAGTGCCGTGACCACCATCAATCACAAATTCAGTTGCCTGAAACTTATTCACTGAATAATGGCCACCGTATGTAGAATCGATGTATCGTCTAAATTCTTCAATCAGTTGACCTTCATTGAATTTGTAATCTACTATTTCAGTCATGGTAAGAGCAATCCCGTTATATTTATAAGCTTTAGGCATAGAAAAAAAGGGGGACCGAAGTCCCTCTCTTTACTATTAGGCAGTAAAACCGGCCTGGAAAGCAGCGGCGACCATAGCCTTTGAAGGACGGCCGACACGGTACTTGGTGGTCTTTGCACCAGTATACAACGTGGCTTCGTTAGAGTAAATGCAGACACCTTTACGGCGCAACTCACTCACGGCTGCGGTTGGGTTGGCCAATTTAAACATTGACTTGATTTGCTTGGCGGTTACAGATGCGCCAGATTGCAGGTAGGTTTCGAGTTTAGCAGTTTTAGACATATAATTTCCTCATTATAAAATACCCCAGTTCACATCACAAGAAAAGGTGGGGTCACCCTTTCCCTGTGTTTAAGTTAGTATTATAACACGTCCAAGATGGAATGTAAACACTTTTTTTAATTTTTTTTAAGCAAACGCCTTATCCACGGTTCCAAGGTTGGATGAGACGGTCTTCGTCCTACCGTTGTACGCAATACTGCAACGGATCATGGGCCAAGTTCTCTCGTTAGGGCGAGGCTTACGGTACTTACCAATGATAACTTTAATAGTCTTTGGCCAGATAATTTGTGCTTTTTCCATGATATAAGTCTCCTATTAAGGTGTCATTACAAAGATGAAATAGTACGCCAACGGCGCACCAATGATAACAGAACAAATTGCGGCTTCACCTAGATCTTTAAGAAAGTTAATCATTTTGATATTCCCTTTTTGGTTGGTATGGTACTATTATACCATGACCAACGAGAATGTACATAATACTTTCGTATAAGATTTATGTAATACTTAGGTATTACTTTCTACATATGATGATATCATAGGGAAGGCTTGAGTAATCGCCTGAGCGCACGCCTGAGCGATCTGGATGTGTTCCTTTTGGGTACCATTGCCTGACCGTAGTTCGATGTAGTGGATCCATGATCTAATGGTACCATTGACCTGTAGCCTGGACATCATGAGACCCTCAGGCAATACTGCCCTAGCTTGTTCCTTCGCGATACCATTATCAATAGCCCAACTGTATGCTTCACGAGCAGCATCACGGACCTTAATCTGTTGTGCTTCCCACATCCAAGCAAGACGCCGACCATCGTCCGTGGTCATATCAATCTCTACACTATTCTGTCTATTTTTCTCGTCCTGAAGGCGTGGTTCGCGAAGTACCATTTCCAAATCTTTAGTTGGATCTGCGTACCTTTGTGAGAACTCTTGAAAGGAGAACGAGCGGTGTCGTAGTAACTGACGGCCGATGTCTCGGGTTGTTTCAACTTCGATACAGGCTGAGACCATTTCAAATGGGGACCAGTGTTTGTGTTTGGCCAGATATCCGAGCAGTTTTTCAGCAGTCGCTGTATTAAACTGGTTGGCTGGATTGCTAACTCTGGCGCAGTATGCAATAAGGTCCTGCGCGTCATATAACCCTTGATCATATAATTGCCTCGTAGGTTTGGAAAAGCTGATTAGTGTTGCTTTCATTTCTTTAGACTTTCTTCATATTCTTCTATGGATCTTTTAAGTGATGCAATAAACCCAAGTTCAATTAGATTCTTTTTGGCCTTAGCATCAAGCAATACGCGCATCGTTGCAGGACCTTCATCCGAATCTTCGTTATAATCAATCACATCAATCATTATTCATTCCATTCAAAATTTTCACCCATGACATTATAATTATAATGTGCTTGTAGTTCCATATACGCATCTTTAATATCATTTGGCATTTCATTAAAGTGGTCATTAACTACATTGGCCAATGCTCTGGATAATCTAAGTTCCTTGGCTGTGCCTCTTTCATGTGTTTCAAAATCACTCATAATTTAAATCCTTCAAACTTTTGTTTCTTCACTGCTTGTGACTTATCATACATTGGGGTATCATCCGTCAGCGTTTGTTGAGTTTCCTCTACATCATAAAGGCGCATTTTTGAGCGGTCAACACCAATAACGAATCTTTTATGATACGTTGGATCATTATATCTATTCTTTAGTTGTTTGACCATCATCTGGCCTTGTTGCTCTAGCTCTTCTGTTGAGATAAGGGCGAACATAAAATCGGCAGTTGCTGGGAGTCCAAAAGACTCGGATGTGTCTTCAAGGCCGACGTCTGAGTTCCCATATCCACTTCTTGTTGTCTGAGTTGCAGATACGATTGGTACGTTAAATTCGACAGCAAGGCCACGTATTTCTTCGGCAATTGCTTTGATGTAGTTATAGGAGTTGATGGCACCGCCCATTCCTTTCATTCGTGATGAGGAGCAAATATTCAAGTAATCAATAAAAATGATCTGAGGTATAAATTGTTTCTTAAGTTTGAGTTCATTCAACAAGCCACGGTAATGGCCAGTGTGTGCAGAACCCGTAGGGTATTCCTTAATAATCAACTTGCCTGTAGTCTGTTTAGATATATTCGCCACCTTGGTGGTAAACATATCCTTAGACATTTTATCAATCTGATCAATAGGTACATTTAATAAATTAGCATCGATACGTTCAGCAATACGTTCCTCAGACATCTCTAATGTGATATAAAGCACATTTAAGTTCTGAGTCAAGGCTGATGCTGCCATATGACACATGAATAATGATTTACCAACACCCGTGCCAGCAAGAGCAATATTTAGAGTTTTGTTTGGCAAACCACCCTTGGTGATTTTATTAAAGTAATCCAAGTCAAATGGAACGCGTTGCTCCTCAGTATGATAGAAGTCATACCGTAGGTCTACGTTTTCAATGTAATCATGGCCGACGTTAGTGTCGAAACCAACGCCGAGTGCTTTGGTCAGAATGTCAGGCAATGCATTCTTTGTAAGCGATTCATGTTTACCATCGATGATGGAGATGGATTCCATAATCGCATTATAGACTGCTCTATCCTGGCACCACTTTTCAGTAGTGTCCAACAACCATTGCTCATCGACCTTTTCATCAGAGAAAATATGCGGCAACACATCCATTGCCATATTATGTTGTTCACTCGACAACTTATCGGTTTGGTCCAACTCGATTTTAAAACTAGTTGATGTTGGCAATTTATTATATTTGGCAACAAACTTACCAGTCTCTTTAAACAGAGTCCGGTAGATACCCTCAAAATACTCGGGTTTAATAAATGGTAACACCTTACGCATATATTTCTCATCAGTAAGAATATTGCGTAAGATTGTTTGTTCAAGATTTACCTGCAACTTGTTCCTCTCGTTCCTTTAACTGAACACTACCATCAGTAAGACCGACCTCAATAATTGCCTCCAATATAGCAGCGGCATGTGTTTGAAGGCCAACAGTACTCTCATCCAATTCAGTGTCTGGGGTAGTAACAATTCTAAAATTAAATGTCAATTGATCTTGTATCTCATTAAAGGCGATTGCGTTATATTGCACAACCGTCTCAACGTAATCGCCGGTCATGAACCTAACACCCCAAGCATCTTCTGTATCCTGTAGGGGTGTTAGAACATAATCAACGTTTTCTTTTAATTCATTCTCCATCGGGGTCTGCATATACTTCTCTTCTAATCATATAGGATCTAGCCAAATGATCGGCAAAGTCCGTAGTGTCAAAAACAGGTTTCCAGAACTCTTCGTTCAGAGTATCCTTTTCTCTATATTTACCTTCAATCACTTCGCCTGTGGACTTATCGACTTTTTGATACCAACCGTTGCTAGGTTTAACAACATATCCACCAGTGAGAGCAACATCCAATAGACCGGACCAACGCTGTACGCCACCTTCCCATGATACGGAGATTGGAATCTTTGATTTCTCTCGGACGTACCGTGATTTCTCTACGTTAATAATAAAGTGGTAACCTTGGATCTCAGTGCCAACCTTATCCTGTTGACGACCCAGGATCCAAATATTATCTGCCGAGTAGTAAATGCCAGTGCCACCAGAGACAATATCCTTAGGGAACAGACCGATTTCCTTGTATGTGTGATTAACGGCAATCATGGGAATATTTTTCATATTCAAGTACGGTGTACACATACGGAAGAGGCCCTTCAATGCCTTGGCGCGAGACATATCTGCCACTGATTTCTCATTGATAGCATCTTCCAATTCTTTCTTAGAAGCCAAGTTACCAACCGAATCAATAACGACACATACCTTATCGCCACGTGTAATGCCTTCGAGTTGACCGATCAAGTCAAACTTAAGCTCTTCAACGTTAGTAATTGGCGTGTGCAGTACACGTGATGGATCAATACCGAACTGTTCGAAGTACGATTGAGGTGAACCAAACTCAGAGTCATAAAATAACATCACTGCATCAGGATATGCTTTCAGATAGGCGCTGGCCATGATAAGAGCAAATGATGTCTTAAAGTGTTTGGATGGGCCTGCCAACACCGTCAGTCCTGGACTCAAGCCACCATCAACTTTACCAGACAGTGCAACGTTAATCATTGGCACATCAGTGGCAACCATATCCTTCTCATTGAAGAATTTAGATTCCGATAGAATTTCAGTATGATCTAACTTACTATTCTTTTTTAATTTATCCATAATGGACATAATATAGTTCCTATATAAAAAGCAATACGAAAAACAGAATAACAAAAAATCCTAGTACATTTTCCAACCATGATGATTTGTTATTACACGATGGACACATCCAAACTTTCTTTTTACGTGTATAATTTCTGCGAGAGAGATTTATGTTATTTTTTCTTTTTTCATCAAACCATGACAAAAAATTCGTACCGTAGCCAGTAGAATGTCCTGCCTTTTCCTCAATTATTTTTTCTGCCATCTCTGGTTGAGGTAAACGTATACCACAACTGTAGCAGGTGCGATTAGCATATTTTGCCATGATGATTCCAAGAGTATATTATAACACAAATACGGATGAATGTAAACACTTACACGATTGCATAGTACTCTTTGTACCATTCAACAAATTTAGCAACACCAACCTTTACTGATGTTGTTGGTTTATAACCAAGTGCTTGAAGTTTCGTTGTGTCCGACCAAGTAGCCTGTGTATCGGCTGGGTGTTTCTCAACCAATTCTCTAATTGCCTCCTTACCAACGTTCTTTTCAATTTCACTCACAAAGTCCAAAAGTTGAACCTGTTCGCCGTTACCTATATTATACACTTCTTTTAGGTTCTGTGTCGTATTAATTGCTCTATTAATAACAATATTAACACCCTGGACAATATCATCAACGTAAGTAAAGTCACGGATCATATCACCGTAGTTAAACAACTTAATAGGAGTGCCGTCGATAATGGATTTGGTAAATGTAAACAGTGCCATGTCAGGACGACCCCAAGGACCGTAGACAGTAAAGAATCGAAGGCCAATGGTTACGGGTATTTTACTAGCCATGAACTGTGCCTCGTTCGTTGCCTTGGAGTAACCATACGCGTTGAGTTGGTAACCACACTTCTCACTCTCATTCCAAGGTAGTTCATTGCCAGCCATTACACATGATGTTGATGCATAAATGATTTTATTAACACCACGTTTTTCACAAACTTCAATTAAGTTATGTGTACCATTAATGTTGTTGTCAATATATAATTTTGGATGATCCAGTGAATGCCGAACACCAGCGTATGCACCCAAGTGTATTACAATCTCAGGCGCAAAGGTAGTAACAGCAAAGTCTACATCAACCAGATTTACCAAATCACCCTTGATAACCTCAATGCCTCTTGTTGCCAGTGAACGCGCACGAGCGTACTTTAGATCAACATCATAATAGTCGTTGTAATTATCAAAGCCGCATACCCGATGCCCTTCTGCTTGTAGTTTTTGTGCTAGGTGATATGCAATGAAACCTGCGCCACCAGTGATTAGAATTTTTGCCATTTTTTTACTGCCTTTCAATTGTTCGTACTATAATACCTGCTTCGTCAAACATGCTTTTAGAGAAGTCCCATGAATCTTGCCACTTTTTAGGTATACCCTGTGTCTCTGTGATAATTTCTTTAATGCCGACTTGGATAATACCCTTGG
>Ga0181606_10005438_pt1 | contig 10499 bp, 15 predicted proteins | sample 041ome_10_FD_132994 | JGI IMG/M metagenome (GOLD analysis project Ga0181606, IMG submission 132994) | Coastal salt marsh microbial communities from the Groves Creek Marsh, Skidaway Island, Georgia - 041412US metaG (megahit assembly) | ecosystem: Environmental > Aquatic > Marine > Intertidal...
ACGAACTGTAAAAGCTTTACTACCGTCTATTGTTTCTTGTAATGATTTTTTTGCTGCATTACTATAATCAATACCTCCTCTAAATACGTTTACTCCTAAACCGTAGAAGTAAATAGGAATTTTACAATAACTTATTATCTCTTTATTAAAAGGTAATTTGTAATTAGTTTGCTGATCTTTGTAGAATTCTACCAAACCACCTCCTCCTACTAAAACAGCATCAAATTCAGAAGTGATTTGATTAAAAAAGTCACAGCACATTTTAATGTTATTGCGATTGTTCCAAAAATATTCTAAATTTTGATTATAAAATTCAACACCGGGAACATATTTTGCAAAAGATCTTTGAAGATTGTCTAAAGCTATACTATCACCAATATTTCTATCAAAAACTCCTATATGAAGAACCTTCATTATCCTCTTAACTTTTCTCTTACTGCTTTTTCTGATTCAGTTACTTCTACTACTCCATTTCCGTATGCTTGTTCTAGTTCTCTAATACCGCTAACAAGTTTAAACAAACCCCAAGGTGTAACAGAAGCCATATGGTCAGAGCCTTCCATGTTTCTATCTAAAGTAATATGTCGTTCAATAATAGAAGCACCAAGTAAAACTGAAGCTACTGTAGTTCCTAAAGTCATTTCATGACCTGAATATCCTATCTCAAAATCAGGATAATTATCAGCTAAAGTATGAATAGCAGAAAGATTTAACTCATTAATCGGAGCTGGGTATGTAGAATTGCAATGAAGTAAACCAATTTTATTGTCGTCTAAAGATACATATGTCTTCTTAGCTTGTCTTAAAACTTCTACTGCATGATCTATTTCTTCTTGAGTAGACATACCTGTGGAAAATATAACTCTTTTTCCAGTACGTACACATCCTTCTAATAGTTCGTCGTTAGTTAATAGAGCAGATGGTACTTTAATAAATGTAATATCGTAACGTTCTAAAAATTTTAACGAATCCATATCCCAAGGAGATGCTGACCAAGCTATACCTTGTTGTTTGCAATAATCATCAATCTCATCATACTCTTCCTGACCAAACTCAACTTTATACTTGTACTCTAAGTATGTCATATCTACTCCTTGCCAACGTCTAGGTTTAGATTTCTGAGCCTCTGGTACAGCAATGTCTGGGTTACGTTTTTGAAATTTAACTGCATCACATCCTGCTGCTGCTGCAATATCAATAAGTCTTTTTGCAATTGAGAGATCACCTTGATGGTTAATACCTATCTCTCCAATAATGTAAGTTTTCTTCATAACTATAATATAACTAAATTTCTTCTATTCTCCTACTTTTATCACATATGATTAAGTCAAAGGCTGGTTTATGACCTGTGATTAGTTTGTGGTATTTACAACCCCAGTCTTTTAGTTGGTGAAGAGTAACCTTATACCAATCTATACCTGTTCCTGATCCTCTAGCAGTGTAGTAGGTTATTTCATGACCTTGGTCATACAGTTCATTAATTTTATCAATGTTCATCCATATTGGACGTGCATTGTTATAATCTGTTTTATCTACCCCTATTTCGTAATCTGCTATTGTATCGTCTATATCGACGTATATTTTCATCTACTAACCTTTTTTTCTATAACTTTTAAACCTTCTTTAACTACTGGAGTAGCATTAAATTCAGGTATTTCTTCTTTAGTGTAACGGTCTTCAAACGGTTTGACCGGTTTAGTTTTTTCAACTCTCATACTTGCATCTTCTATTCTATCAGATTTAGAAACTTTAGTAGGTTTGAATTCAACAGGAGCTACCTTATTTCTAATATATGATTTTCCATTTGAAGTAAAAACTTGGTGTGAGAGATTATTTTGTGATATAAACTCATCTACTGCACGTGTAACTTCTTGCTTTGTACCATATTTGTGTACTAAAATTAAACCGTCTCTAATTAATTTAGAATGTAGAGTAGTAAGAGTGTGTAGAACAGGTAAATAACCGCCTAGATTAATGCTAATACACGCTATTTTACCACCGTTGTAACTGTAAGGAAGAGTATTTTCAACTAAACCTCTAATTATGCTTACTTTTTTATTTGGCTTAGTAAGTATGAATCTAAGGTCCATAGTCTTTCCTAACTTACCTTTATGCTTACCTTCGAATGAATCAAATAAGATATTATCTCGTTTGGTGAGTGTACCATCATTCATTCCATCTAAAATAGATTTTACATCAGATGGAGTTGTTAGTCCAACTTGAACAAAATTACCTTCAAGGTTATTTGCCTGAGAAAAAAACGTTACTAAGTCCATATTTTATAAATAGTTATGACAAAGTATCGTAATACGCATTTTGTCTTTCTTGTCTTTCTATGTCTTTCGGGTGGTATAGAGATAATTCTTCATTAGCTGGTAGAGGAGCATATGTTTTAAATCCCTCTAACCTTTCATGAACTTTATTAACCCATTTAATTTCTGGTTTGTTCTTCCAGATACGCCATTGATAGTCTGGATAATTTACCCATCCTTTTTCATTTACATTCCATCTCCATTTCAATTGATGCTCTAATGTTAAACCTTCTACTGTGTTAACTCTAGGAACTAAATAAACTTCATTATCAGGATTACCTTCTAATATAATAGGTAAAGCTGTAAGTAAAGATCTATGAGGAAACTCATCAGCATCTATCTGAAAAATATAATCTCCGGAACATAGTTCTGTGAGGTAGTTTTTATGGTCTGCGTAATGACCTTCAAAATCTTTTTTATGCCAAGCAAATTCACTATTAACAGAATGAGATCTCAAATAGGCTTCAATTTCTTCATCTCCGTTTTCACTATCGTATAGTATTACAATTTCATCTTGTCTTCTTTTATCCTTGAGTAGAATATTTACTAACTTTTGAATCTCTACAAATTCATTACAAACTGTTATGGCATAACTTATTTTCATACGACTGCTCTTCCTTTCATTTTTTCCCAATCTCTATTTTTCCTAACAATATTGTTAGTGTCTTGAGTTGCGGTTAAAACGTTATTAACTGTGTCTAAATTTTCAGATAAGAAAAGTAAAGCTGCTAAATCTTTTGGAAAGCAATGTCCACCAAAACCAAAGTCACCATCAGTGCCGGGTACCGCCCAAAACGATTTACCCAACCTTTCATCGTGTGTAGCATACTCAATAACTTTGTCGTAATCAATATTCAACTTGTCACATATTTGAAATATTTCGTTAGCAAAGGATACCTTAACGGATAAAAATGTATTAGTTACATACTTTACCATTTCAGCATGAGTGCTATCAGTCTTTACTATTGTGGCTTTAGGAAATAAGTTTGAATATATTTGTTTAAGTCTTGTGGTAGAAGGTCTAGGACCTCCTAATATGACTCTAGAAGTATTTTTAAAATCTTGTACGGCTGTCCTTTCAGTTAAGAACTCTGGGTTAAATACTACGTCTATGTTGGGGTAAAGAGAATTCAATCTGGCAGTAGTACCGGGTGAAACAGTTGACTTTATGACTACGGTCTTTACCGCTTTATGACTAGCACATTTTTTTACTACTCCTTCTACAATAGAGGTGTCACAACTTCCATCCGTATCCATAGGAGTAGGTAAACAGACAAAAACTATCTCATTGTTATAAGTATCTTCTTCGGTTGAAATGCATTTATTAGAATCTATATCATAAGTAAATACTTTGTAGTATTGTTTAACTTTTTGATATATTGCATTACCTACGAAACCTTGTCCTACTATCCCTATCATAATGAATTAATATAACTTTTTAACCTATCATTAGGAAACCAACCTAACTGTCTTTGAGCATCATTATTTTCCTGTAAGGTTACTCTGTAATTTCCAGACTCATCTGGTAGATATGTGAGTTCAGTACCAAACTTCTCTACAAACATATTTGCAACTTCTAGCACCGAGTAGTTCATACCTGTGCCTAGTTCCCATGCATCATTATGCTTTTCATTACTATGGGCAATTTTTACTAGTCCGTCAACTATATCGTCAACATGAGTAAAATCTCGCCTTTGTTTTCCATCTCCTACTATAGTGAGTGGTTGATTATTAATAACTTGAAATCTCCATATTCCAATAACAGCAGCCCATCCTCCTTTTGCTCCAACTATCTCTCTTGGACCATACACATTGTAAAATCGAGCTATCTCTACATCTAGGTTATAGGTTCTTCTATACATTTTGCACATCTCTTCTCCTAACCACTTGGTGGTAGCATAGGGTGATTGGTGTGGGTCATGCCACTTAGAAGATGAACCAGCATACACAACTTTAGCACCAGTGTTACGAGCTAACTCTAATACTTTTTGAGTACCTTGTACGTTTACCCTAAAAGTTTCTTCTGGGTTATTAAATGAAGGTTGTATACGGGATAATGCAGCAAGGTGAAAAATTAAATCAAACTTACCCGACACTTTAGATATATCCTTATCTTGGTAGATTACACCATTAAGGTGATTATCTTTAAAATAACCGGTAGAGTAGTCGTCAACAACAGTTATATTGTGACCTTCTGATAGTAATCTTTCAGTTAATGTAGTACCTACAAAACCAGCTCCTCCAGTAATTAGTATATTCATTGCTGTTCTGGTTCAAAAAATCCTATTACTTCTAAAGCATCCATAAAACCTTTTTGTTCAAACCTAGATGCATTTTCCATATCCATTCTTACTGTTTGATCTTCGGGGTAATTTTTTAATTTTCTTGCTTCTTCAGTAATGGGTATTGCCTTAACAGCAGCCCATTTCCATTCCTCCTTAGTAGTGCCATCTAAAAATACCATACCTTTACCTGGAAGAGTTATTGTAGCAGGTACCCATGCCTTATTATCACTATCTATATGAATTAAATCTTTATATAATTCTGGAGAAGTTTCAAGTGTTGTTTTGTAAAGTTCACTTCCTTCTGATAATTGTGTTGAAGTGGTAAATCCACAACCCATACACAACCATGTGGTAATGTTTTCATCCACTACTTGTTCGTAGCAGGCATTACCTTCACATTTTTTACATTCTGTTAATCTATCCATTTATTTTTTCTAATTTAGGTAGGTTTAGTTTAGGTAAGTTAAGACTAATTTGTTTAGGTAGTTCCGGTATATTTTTATCTAATAGTGTATGTAAAACCTCTACCATTTTTTCGAAACTAAAATTAGTCTTACTAAAATGTTTTTGTTGTTTTGCTAATGTAGTAAACTTTTTGTAGTGTTTAAACGATTCTCTAAAAGCTTTAGCTACCTCAGCATCGTTAGGAGTAAACCATGAAGCATCTTCCAATATCATATCCTTCTGTACAGCAGATTTATGTACGTTATTTAAGGTACCTCCAACCAGTATACTTTTATCACTTTGTAAAAAGTCTACCTGACCAGACCAACCTGAAGCTATAATAGGCTTACCTGTTAAACTAAATTCAAGCAACGGTCTTCCAAAACCTTCTCCTTTTGTAAACGAAACCATAACTTTTACTTTAGGGTGGTTGTATAAATTATTAATATCTGCATCAGAAATTTCACCATGTAGAAGGTACACATTAGGTAGTTTACCGTTAACAGATTTTCTAATGTCGTCTATTTTGTTAAGTATTCTTTCTCTGTCAATTATAGAAGAACCAACTTGCATTGTTTTAAGAATAAGTGCCGGTTGTTTGGGTTTGTTCTTAAAAGCTTCGAAAAAAGCTTTAACTAAGTACCCAACATTTTTTCTATCTTGTCCAAAGTCACCCTGCATCCAATGACCTACCATTAGGTAACAAAAAGATTCATCTATAGTAGATAAATCTAAATCTGTAGATGATTTCTCATAATACTTATTTAAGTCTGCTCCTTCAAGTAAAACCTCAATAGGTTTCTCTAATTTAATTTGACTAGTTACCTGTTTAGTTTGTTTATTTTCAACATTGTATGTAGTCTCTTGAAATACTTTTTTACTATGATCAGATGATGTCAAAATAATATCCATTCTATTACAACCTTCAATCCATGTGTGGTGGACTCTTGTTGTTTCCATACCAGCTGTAACTCCAATATTATACTTACCTACAGATTGAAACTCGTTAGGTACAGTTATCTGAATCCAAACATCTGGTTTATCAGTTAAGTTAGGAACTATTCTAGATGATAAATCATCCTCACTGTGGTCCTCTAAATAACCAAATCTAGTATTACCCCATCTTTGAGATAATATCTTTACATCGTATTTTTTATTTGTTAGTAAAGCCTTAACTAAATCTCTAGCTCTAGCTCCATAACCTGAATATGTGTCTATAGGACAACTTACTACTACTGATATTGTATCCATTAATAACCTATTAATTTATGTTCTATATATTTACTTGGACGGGGAACAGCTTTATGAATTTCGTATTTAGGTCTTGGTTTAAAGTTCTTAAAACCTTCCTCCATGCATCTAACCACATTACCTGACATTTTAACAGCTGACATTTGAGCTTCATCAGAAAGTGCCCATTCACGACCTTTTTCTCCTCTAACTGTTCTTTCATTATCTCCTAACAAATATACCTCAAGCAAAGCTTTTGCAGCATCTTCTGGAGAGCATCTGTCATCATATATGTACGGAGTTGCTGGAGAACCTGCTAATGAAATATTTGATGGAAAAACTGGTACTGCCCATTCACCGTGATGTTTATATGTTCCTCTGTGATTAGAAGGAAAATCTGCATCAAAGTCTATCCAATTAAAATCATCATCAATAAATCTCATTTGATCTTGCATCCCACCTGTAACATTTGCTACAATCATAGTACCAGCCATCATACTCTCAGTAAGTGCCAATCCCCAACCCTCATTAGAAGATAATAACATTGTAACATCTGCAACATTGTAAAGAAGGTTCATCTGATTTGGGTTAAGTCTATCGTGTGAAAAATAAACATTAACATACTCTGGGTCACAAAAAGCTTCTTTAACAGCTCTTAGGTCAGTACCATTGTTATCATTTGGAGATGTATGCATTACTAATGCACATTTTTTAGCTTTTTCTTTTCCAACAAGGTCACAAAAGTGTCTAAAAGCTAAAATAGTATCACCAGGTCTCTTCCTGTGAATATTCCTTGAATTAAAAAATACTACAAAATCAATATCCTTACCTTTAAACATGTCTTTTTTGAAAGTAACAAACTTTTCATCAGTTTTATCTATAGGTTTAAATATTTCATGATCTATTCCATGAGGAACATACCTAAGTACTTTACTCTTAGCTTTTTCTCCTAATACTATCTCATTAATATTTTTAGTTTGTTTAGAAATAGCCATTAAAACATCTACTGAGTCGTAATAGTTTTCGTTATACTTTGGTGCAGGATAGTCGTCCCAGATGTTTAACCAAAATATTGGCATTTTACTTCTTATCTCTCTTTCTATTTCAAATAACCATGTCCAGTATCTAGGGTCAGTAAAGATGAAAATACCATCTGGTTTGTACTGTTTAATCAAACCTCTAACAAGTTGGGCATCTCCGTAACCGTTGTTCGGGATTACCTTAACATCAGCATCCTCTATACCTAACTTTTTGTTAATGTCTCCAGATATATCTAATACCTTTCCTTTTTCTGGATGATTTATTGCTGCTCCAACATTTATCCAATTGTAGTGGTGTGCTGAATTTATTACAAACTCTCTTGCCATTGTAGCAATACCGGAGTGCATTCTAATGTCATCACATAAAAGAAGAATAGTCTTTCTATCCCCATGTTTAATATAACCTTCCTTATTCATTGTAAATCAATATTGTGTTGTTTGTGTATTTTAGCTCTAAACTCCTTATCTGTAATATAGAGAAAAATTGCACGATCTGCAAGCTTTTTAAAAGAAAAATTATCTTTTAAGCATGCCATTTTAAATTCGTCAAAAAGTGGTTGTGTAATTTTTACTGACGTGAGTTTTTCGTCTTTTGCCATAACTATCATAACTTAATATATATGTATATAAATATATATAAATTACAAAAACGGAGAACAATGTTCACATTTACCGAAAGGATTGGTACATTTATACTCCTTATCTATATATTTCCCTTTATCGTCAACTACTTCGGAAACAAATTTATTCATCTGTTCAATCACCTGTTTGGTTTTCCTAGGTCCAGAAGAAGGACTAAATTGCTGTACTCTCTTTTGCATTGAAGCAAATTCAGCATCTTTAGGTACTCTTCTTTTAACAATAAAAAACTCTACATCAATCTTATCTTTATCGATACCAAATTGCTTTGCAAAAAACTCTCTATACAAAATAACTTGAGCAGTTAGATTAGGATTTTTCTTTTGGCTGTCTCTCCACCCTGATGTTGATGTTTTTATATCAACTATAGTCCAAGTGTCAGAATTTTTATTATAAAATACTAAATCAACCAATCCTTTGAACATAACGCCAGGTCGTAACTCTTGGTATAAAAGAGTCTCTATACCTGCCAATTGCATAGTCTTAGTACTAAAGTATGCTGCTCTTTTCTTCACTAAAAAGTCTAAGATGTGTTTACCTTCAACCCAAAATTGAGTAAGTTCATCTTGAGTAGAAAAATGAGTATGATTCATTTGAGCCTTACCTGACTTATACGCTTTAATCATATTTTGATAAAGTAAGTCATGAAGATTGATATCGTTAGCAGCTTTAACTGTATCGTAGTACATTACCTTTAACCACTCTTGTATGGTCTCATGCATTGCAGTACCGAAACAGGTATATATGTTCTGTTTAAAAGGTACGGCTTTACGTAGATACTGTAATTCCCATAATTTAGGACACTTGTTATAAGTACTCAAGGAACTATACGATATGTGTTTATTCTTTGAAGGTGTTTGTTTTATCTTACTCTCCCAAACTTCCTTCACTAGAGGGTTTGTATTCTTTTTCGAGTCTTGATAGATCTTCTTTGGCATAACTTTTTAATTTTTCAACATATAACGTAGCGTCCATTAATTCTTCCTGTAGATGGGTAAGCCAGTCTACAAGATTTAAATCATCTCTTTCTAACGTTTTATTGTATTTTTTGATCCCAGTCTTAGATCTTTGTTCAAATTTTTCCTTGACAGCTTGAACATATTTGTCTTTCATCATTGGTTCGTCTATTGTAAATAAAATATCTCCTGGATATAATTTCATATTACAATATAAGAACTTTTTTACAAATAAACAATTTTATTTTCATCTCCTTTGTCGATCCAACCTTCAGAACCATCTGAAAATTTAACTCGCCTTTTTGAAGGAGTCTTTTGCAGTACTCTAGTAACCTTTTTTTGTTTGATTTCTTGATTATTTTCATCAACAACTTTCCAGTCTTTTTCTATCTCAACCACTTCCGGATCAATAACTTCAATATCGGTTGGGTCTTTAACTACAGCTGGTTCAGACTTTACAGGTTCATCGTCAAAATCATCCCATAGGTCTGGTTCAATATCATCTTCAAACTCTCCGTATAGATTCTTTTTATTTGCCTGATCAAAAGCAAAGTTGGCTGCTATTACTAGAGATATAGCTAAAGGATCAAATACAAATATAATAATAAGAAGTAGAATATTAATAATCTTATCCATTAAGTACCGGTAAGGCCAGATAAGTATTGAATAGGACCTAATTCACCAACAGTATCAGATGCATTTTGTAGGTCTAATATTTGCAGTTTATAAGTTTGTAAACTATCTGCTGCTACTGTTCTCCTTTGGTTAACTTCTTTACGATTTTCTTCTTCAACTTGAATACGCTGTTGAGCCAATCGAAGTTCAGCAGTGGAGACGGTTGATCTAAGGCCGCCCACAGCCGATGTGTCCCGTACTTGGATTGAGGTAGCTTTTGCATTACTGAGAGTACTAATATTGCTAGAAATTCTTTCAAGTTCTTCATCATACCTATTTACATCATCTTCATAAAACTTTGCTTTGTTTTCTAAGAATTCAATCTTGTTCTGATTAACAGTAAGCTTTTGATAAGTCTCTTGATATGCTGCACTTAAAAAGCCGTATATACCCATACTAGTAATCAATACTAATACTACCGCAGCTATTGTTAAATACGTTCTGAGATACCTATTAATAGTGTCCCAATACTGATATAGTAGAGAAGCTATAACAAGTTTAGATACTTCTAATGAGCCTGCCATTATAATTACTTCAAATTATGCTCCTGCAAATAGTTTTGATAGACCACTTACTGAATAGAAAGCAGCAGATGCACTAACAGATAGAGCTGAAAGTGCTATAATTGTTGGAAGTATGTTTGCTTTTAGTCGTTTCATTATTGTACAAGCAATAAAAGGATTGCTCCGCCTCCTATTGCTGAACCTATTTGGTACAACTTTTTGGACCTACGCTCCTTCTTGAGTGCCTTCTGCAACGATCTAGTAGCCTCTTTTTGGCTTTTCAGTTGATGTTCTCTACTCTCAATAACTGACTCGAAGTTTAATATTTGAGCCTTTAAGTTTGTAACCAATTTTGTTTGTGTATCTAATTTATTATTAGTTTCTGCTAATAATTCATTTAATGTTCTGACTTCTA
>Ga0181606_10005446_pt1 | contig 10491 bp, 3 predicted proteins | sample 041ome_10_FD_132994 | JGI IMG/M metagenome (GOLD analysis project Ga0181606, IMG submission 132994) | Coastal salt marsh microbial communities from the Groves Creek Marsh, Skidaway Island, Georgia - 041412US metaG (megahit assembly) | ecosystem: Environmental > Aquatic > Marine > Intertidal zone...
AGGCGCGTCGACCACGTTCACGAACGTCGTTTCGAGCAGTACGTCCAAGCATGCTTTTGTACGTCTTGTGGGATCTTGAATAGCGCCGAGGAGATAGCTACTCAAAGCGATAATCTCTGGGTTGCGAATAACGTCACCCACTGCCTTGAGGGCTTGCGTTGCAGCCTCTACGACTTTCGGATGGGTATCAATCAACGTTTCGCTCAGACGAGGCACGATCTGAGGTAAGCACGCTCCAAGCTGTTTCGGGGCACAGTTTGACATCGCGCCGAGCAGTTGAACCGAACCTTGTTTCGTACGCCATTTGTCGTCATCGACCCCGCAAAGAAGTGCCGGTAAAACAAGCTTCACGCCTTGCGCAGATAAATTTGCCATGATTACGCGCGCTGCCGCTTGCGTGGCTTCGCGAACGGGGGCAGTAACGTCGCCAAAACAAACTAGAAGCATGGGCAGAATGTTCACGACGTATGGCTCAAAAAGCCTGCCCAACCTCGTGCAGAATAATTCAAAAGCCATAACCGCGCCTTCTCTCGATTCGGGATTCTTTTTGTCCTCGATCGCTACCTTCAGAGTGTCCATGATGTTCATGCCTTTGAGACTGCTCATACCGATGCCCTTGACGGCACCTGCCAGGCCAAACGCCGCGCCTCGCCGATCGGCATACGCATGGCTCGTCGTGAGTTGCTGCAGCAGAGCATCAACCAAAGCTTGTTGCTCTTCAGCACTGAGCTTCTTCATGAGAGGAGGTAAACAATCCGCCACTGAACGCTGTACAGCTTCGGATGGTGTGCTTAAAACCTCGAGCAAGCGAGTCAAGATTGCGCGAACTTTCTCATCCTCTTTGTCTAAGTGCACCGCAAGTGCGCCGAGAAAAACGATGACACCTTGTCGAACGTGATCCTCTGCTTCTTCCGATAGATTACCTCTACTTCCTCCTCGGTCGAAGTATGCTTCGTAAACAGCAAGTAGCTGTTGCGTGTGCTCTGCACCGTGTGCGTCAATCATCAAGCGTCCGGTTTCTACCGTCGCGGAACGCACGCTAGCGTCGACATCAGAGAGAACCTTTGTGAGAAATGTGGATACGAGCGGGAGATCACGGGCGCTAAGACTTGGCGTACAAGCGCCGAGTCCCTTGATGAGCGCTTCTCGCCCATACCCATGCTCACATGAGTTGAATTCGCCGAAAAGCTTCGGTAGTGAAATCGACATGCCGTTTTCTTGCGCAGCAATCGTCGCCGCAAAAGCTTCCACGGCACTCCCCCTAACGGAACCGCTTGCGTGTGTGAGAAACGGCAGGACATCCACAGGAGACGGAATCGTGTCTGAAAGTCCGCACAATACCCAAACCTCTTCAGCCGTCTGCTTATTTACTTCGTCGGCGTCGAAACGCGCAATAAAAAGCTTTGCAATCGCGATGTTAGCCGTTTGCTGTTCCATGGAAGCAAAATTCAGCGGCGCGTTCAGCAAACCTGATAGAGAGGCACCTCTAACCGCTCTGTACTCACTTTCGACACCGTCGACCAATGCGAGAACGTCATCGCTCGTGCGCAAGTATCGCGACACGTCTGACAGAATGGGTTTTGCTATGTTTACTAGATCTGGTGTCGCATTCGCGAGCGTGTTCAACAACAGTCGTACAGCGGCCGCGGCGCTCGGCAAGATTGGCACACCGTCTTCATCTTCACCGGCGTGTGCTGCAAGTAAACCGAGAGCATCAACGCGCAAACTCTTTGGAGCTTCAGGAAGAAGTAGAGCGTGCGCGATGACAGGGAACATCACGCCAAATATAGGTGCCGGAAGTGGATCTGGATCATTGTCCTCCAAGGCTTCTTGTGCAAGCTCAATTGCTTGTCCCAAGATGCGACTCTCGAATCCAACCGTATGCATGTCCACCGATACAGGTTTACCGTTCAAGCCGATCTCAACGGGTGCGGGCGTCCCGTTTAAGCTCATTGCCCCCAACCGAATGGCTAAAGCTTCGGCTTGTCGTTCCCGTGGAAACGAAAGCATCATCGCTGCCCCTCTCGCCGCGGCGCAATACACGAGTGCCTCTACTGCTTTCAGAACCGTAGACTGTGGGATGATTTTCGACTTTAACAGTGGAAAGACGTTCGAATACGCAATATCGCACACACACGCACGCGCTTTATGCCCGAGACCTTCTAAAGTAGCAGTCAAGACCTCGAGTCCATCAACAAACTTGCGGACGACTTCCTTGACTCGCGATCGAACAGTGTCTTCTTCGGCTAGCTGCGCGCGTCGCGCTGCTTCTCGTGGATCAATCGCTTTCGTCGAAGGCTTTGAACTTGTCTTCTTTGCTCCAGCTGATGCCTGGCTCGGTCGTAAAGAGACCACATTCGATTCCTTCTTCGGTTGTTGCGTCGATGTCGAAACCGCAGGCTTGTTCGCGGGATCTGTGGAGAGCGAGCCCGGTGCTGTGTTGTAGATGAGTACATCCTTCGCACTCAGGGCGTCGTGTATCGATGTATCGAGCATCTCTAACGCACGGGGCACGATAGTGTCCAGAACAACACGTCCAGTCTCAGTGCCCAGTCTTGCAAACGACACGATTGCTCTACGCGCCGACGAACGTTCCATGCTGGACTCGCTGCGCAACCCCTTGTCACCCATAATGGTACTACACACGATCGCAGCGTCCTCGACGTCGATGTTATCCCCCACGAGCGATAAAATTGCGGACCACGCGCCTCCACGTCGGCCATCAGACGCTTTGACGAGCGGGTGATGTGCAAGTAAGAGCATTTCGCCGATCAAATCATTCGGAAGTGTCAGGGCTTGCTCGCCTTCATTGAACTCGCAATATGCTATCAGTGAAGCACCGGCGTATTGCGACGGGAACGTGTCGTCCATCATACCCTCCCACTTTCCAGCCTCGGCCCAAGCGAGCCAATGTCGCAGCCCTTGGATCATTTTGACGGATGGTTGTCCAACAGAAATTGCGCCTCGCACAGCCTCTCTCGCCGCCGCTCGTGTTCGTGAGTGAGCGTGCACAGTCAAAAAAGCAATCGCTTGAATCACCGAATCTACCAACCCCATCTTCGCCGCATGTGAGGCGTGGAAAGCCATGATGGACTGACCCGTCGCGGCAAGAATTTCAGTACTCTCGTCGTCCAAGCGTGTCATGGTCGCAGGCTCAAAGTACGCCGCGACAGAATCCCAAACCTTGTTCGTCTTCAGCGCTTCAGCAGTAGATGGGTCTTCTGCTGCAACGCGCAGAAGTATGTATAGTGAGCTTAAGCCCTCGGCACGTAGTGCTAGCTTACCACTGCCCGCCACCGCAATCGGAGACAAGTTGGCGACGACGCCTGATAGCCCTGCCGGAAGCGCAGAGTTTACGCGCAAAGCCTGTGCTACGCACTGAAATGTCGAGCAGCGCTCCGTCGTGTCCTTCGAAGCCTCCTTTACCAGACTAGCGAGCGATTCTGGGCATTCACTCGCATGACGAAGCCATGCAGTTAGAGCGCTGAGCGCTGCGGCTTTCGCTTCGAGTTGCTTTTCCACGGTCAGTTCCGCTGAGAGAACACCGATGGCGTCGGCGCTGAGCAACTCTCTCGCTTTGCAGTCGCTCAACTGCGAACAGGACGCAATCACAGCGTACAAACCGGTGCGAGCGGTCCACTCCTTCGGTCGAGGTCCTGAAGAAAACTCGCTCGTGCACGGCGCAAAAATGTGCTCCTTGACGACGCTCGCATCGGCAGAACCATTCACGAGGGCGCTTACGATCTCCAGAGCCATCGCGCGACGATCTTCGTTTGCGTGCTTCGCCAGAGGCAGTATTACCGGCCCCATTTCCGCGCACATGTTGCTCACGTCCGCGCTCAACGTCTTCAACGCGCCGAGAACGGCGGGCAAGACAGCTTCGGGACTGCGACGCAACTGTCGAACGGCTTTTGGGAGCAAGGTCTCGTTGAGTTCTTCGCTCGTAGCATTCGTCAAAATGGACGCAAACGACTCGCTCGACACTCCAACTTTGGCGACTTTCGCGTCGGCGCCAAGCACGACGGTACAAAACACCTCCAAAAGCGCCTTGCGGATCTCGGCTGGTCGCCGAGAAGTCGTTTTGGCCACGGCGAACGCTTCGTGCGCCAACGCGCACAGAACCGGATTCGTCCCACCACTACTTTGCACAAGCTCGATGTATCTATCCAAAACCACATCCCCCCCGTGCGCGAGCACCATCTGTTTAAACGCCTTAGCCGAGAACGCCTTGGCGCCCTTCGCTCGCAGCCTCGCGAGCGTCTCCAGCGACTTCGCCAACAACCCATCCTCGCTCTCCAACGTCATCGCGCTCATCACGGCGCACATCAATCGACTCGCGACGTAACACTCGTGTTCACTAAACCCTCCCTTTTCCACCGCTTTCCCGCACGCCGCGACGAAGACGCTTCGAAATCCCGCGTCTCTCCCGCTCGCGGCGCTCGTCGCCGTCTCCATCGCCTCCCGCACCTCCTTCACCCGCCATCGCGCGTCTCGCACGTGAGCAAATATTGACTTTATCAACGTTTGCACGTCATGCGTCGACGCCAGTCCTGTTCGTCGCGCCGCAGCGTCCGTCAGTCCACGCTCGCGAGGTCGCTTTCGACACATCCGACACATCGCGTGCCCGTCTTCGTCGACGTCGTTTTCTCGTCACCGCGCGCGCGCGCGCGCGCACCTTCGTCCGCGATAACGTCTGTGATAGTTTCCCACGCCGCGAGGACGGCGGCGCGCCGCCGGAGCGGCGGGACGGCGAACGGCGAGGCCATCTTTGCGGCGATCCCTGAGTTCGGGTTTTGAGGCAGTTTGTTTCGTTTCGGCGAGACGAGCGTCGGACGAGCTGAGACTACAAAGACGCGCTACTGTACAGTGAGCTAAACCAAGCGCTAAGAATGACTAAGATGATACATCGGCGCCGTCGCGCATCCAGCCCATGCGCTCGGCGCCGGATTCGGCGTCCGTTTTGAAGGCGTCGGACTCGACGTCGACGTCGGTCGCGTTCATGGCCATGTAATGACCCTCACTCAACTCGACGACGACCGGGGCGTCTTCTTCGGCGTCGACGACGCTCGAGTCCGCGAGCTTCGCCTCGCGAGCTTCCTCGATGAGGTCGACGTCGAATTTCTCGCGCACGCCGCGAGCGAGCGCGGCGAGCTTGCTCGAAATCGCGTCCAGCGTCGATTCGACATCCATGTCCGTGACTTCTCGCTTCGGGGTGTCGTCGACGTCGATGCGCATCAGTGCTACCATGCACGGCCGCAAGAAGTTGTCCTCGGTGTAATCGTCCACAAAAAAGTCTTCGCCCGCGCGCGCGAGCTGCGCATCGAGCGCGTCGACAAACCCGAGGTAAAGCTCCGGATAGTCGAACACCGCCGTCTCCGCGCACGAGCACACCACGTGCGCGAGATGTTTCCACTGCTCCAGCGCCGCCATGGAGGACAGCCCCATCAAGAGAACGAAGGCGAGTTGAAACTCTCCCAACAACCCGCGCCAGCCGTCGTCGCCGAAGCACGCCACCGCGTGCGCCAGCCGCGCGTTCGCATCGATATTTATCGCCGACACCTCCGCCGGCGTCATCCCACTCGGCCTTTTCCGCACCGCATTCACCGTAAACGTCGGCGCGCGCTGTATGTTATCGAAATACGGCACCACTCCTCCCCGTTCGTCGCCGCGCGTCTCCGCCTCCGGGCCGCCCGCCACCACGCGCGTCCCGCAATCCACCCCACACCTCCGCAAGCTGTCCCGCGTGATCCATCCGCTCAATCCCATCCATCGCGTCTCGACCTCGGTCGGATACCACGCTAACCCTCCATCGAACGCTCGTCCTTCCCGCGTCGCCGCGCGCGCGCGCTCCGCGTCCTCCGCGCTCATCCCCTCTCCCTCCCCCAGCGTCTCCACCGCGGCGTCCCACCTCCGGATCTCCACGCTTCCCGGCGCGGCGTCGATGAACTCTCCCACGCGTTCGCCCGCGCCTCGCTCGTTCGCGTCGCGCACGGCGACGAAGTGCAATCCACGCGCCAGCGCCTTGACGCCCACGAAGCGTTCGTCGCACGTCCACTCCGCCGTGTCCAGCGCGAACGTCGCCCCGCGCGGGACGTCGACGGCGACGTAGTACCCGCGTCGATCGAGCTCGGCGACGCGCGCGTCGCTCGACATGGCGCGTCGCGCGGGGCGAAGTGCGGCCCGGCGCGCGCGGCGCCACACACGCCGACGCTCGACGCCGCGCGCGACGCCGACGCGCGGGATGGCGACGGGCGCCGCGCGCGCGCCTCGCGCGTCGATCGCGCGCGTCGCCGACGCGCGCGGCGCGCGGCGCGAGCGACGCTCGCGGCGGAATCTCGACGCCGAGCGACGACGTCGACGCGGCGTCGCGCGCGGGAGCGTCGCGGACGACGCGCTCGAGCGCGCGCGCGCGACGGCGCTCGAAGCGACGGCGACGATCGATCTCGCGAGCGCGGAGGGCGCGGGACGACGCGCGATGGAGGCGGCGCGCGCGGCGGCGGCGAGCGCGGACGCGGCGGAGGCGGCGGCGAGCGCGGCGACGTGGGACGCGCTGGAACGCGCGGCGCGGACGGCGATGGCGGCGTTTGATTCGGTCGTCGACGGTGGTGGGATCGATGTGATGTCGACACTGGTGAAGGCGCTGACGGACGCGTTCGAGGGACTGCCGGCGATCGATCGGGAAAGGTTTACGACGGACGGCGCGGCGTTCTTCGAGTCGCTGCCGAACGAGGCGAGCGAGCTCGCGAACGAGGCGGCGAGGCGCGCGGGGTCGATCGCGGTGAACGGAGGAGGTGCGGATTTTACCACCGGCGCTGGATTGATCGCCGGTCTCGCGGCGTTGGCGATGGTCGCGTCGCGACCGAAGAAAGGGAACGGCATGGACGAGTGGGCGGCGCTCGCGAGCCAAGAGGGCGACGTGGAGCCGGCTGAGTTGAGGCGGTACGACCCAGCGGCGACGCGCAAGTATTTCTCGACCAGACCGATCACGTTGTTGAAGCGTGGGATTCGATCATTCATCTTGCTCGGCGGTTTCAGCGCTAAGCTTTGGTTGGATCGGAAGACGCGAGGCGAGAACACGAGCGACGCGAAGCGCAAGGAAATCAACACCAAGCGCGCGACGCAGCTGCGTAACCTGCTCGTCTCACTCGGACCAACGTACGTCAAACTCGGTCAAGTTTTGAGTAGTCGTGCCGATTTGCTACCGGCCGAGTACATCGAAGAGTTGCGCGTGCTGCAAGATAGAGTGCCGCCCTTTGACGACGACTTGGCGCGAAGAATTTTGGATCGCGAGCTCGGACCCACCGCTGACCGGCTGTCGCTCGGCTCAACGCCCATCGCAAGCGCGAGCTTGGGACAGGTGTACAGAGGGACTTGGCGAAACGACGAGGGTCAATTAGAAGAGGTGGCGGTGAAAGTTCAACGCCCCGGGGCGCTTGTCGCCATCAGCCTCGACGTCGGCATCATTCGTTCTTTTGCCGAGCCGTGGCGAAAGTGGAACAACTTGAACTCCGACCTCGAAGGTCTGGTCGACGAGTGGGGGCGACGATTCATCGCTGAGCTTGACTATGAAGCTGAGGCGACGAATGGTGAGAACTTTGCGAAAGCCATGGCGTCGCGCTCCGATTTGGGAGGTGTCGTCACGGCGGCGCCCGTCTTTCGTCAGGCCTCGACTCGTCGTGTGCTCACCACGGGTTGGATAGAGGGCGTGCGTCTGCAAGACAGCAAGGCGGACGATACGGCGCAACTCTGCGCCGTCGCGCTCACATCGTACCTGGCGATGCTCTTGGATCTCGGTTACCTGCACGCCGATCCGCATCCGGGCAACCTGCTGCGTACGAATGACGGCAAGCTGTGCATTCTTGACTGGGGTCTCGTCACGCCAGTATCCAAGGATTTATCGGCGGCTATTTTGCGCTTCATCGCGCACTTGGTGAGCAAGGATTTCGAAGCCGTACCGGGGGATTTGGACGCGATGGGTTTCATCCCGTCTGGTAAACGAGAAGCGATGGAGGATTCAGGTGTCGCTCGAGCGCTTGGCTTGTTATTCTCTGCCCTCGCTCGCGGTGGCGGGGCGCAAGGTTTCCGCGACGAACTCGGTCTTCCGGACGAAGAGCGCATTAAAGAGATTCGCAAAGAGTTAAAGGGCGTCAAAGATCCCAAGGCGCGTCGCGACGCCTTCTTGGAAGCCGCGGGCACGGATAGCAAGGTGGCGCAGTTGACGAAGGATTTGGAAGGTGTCCAGGAAAAATACGGAAATATTTTTCAGATTCCAGCCTATTTCGGCTACATTCTCCGTGCGTTCTCCGTCCTCGAGGGCATCGGGCTGTCTTCCGACAAAAACTATTCAATCGCGAACGAGTGCTATCCGTACGTCGCTCGTCGTTTGTTGACGGACAAGTCACCCGAGACTCGACGTGCGTTGGAACAGCTCTTGTACGGCAAGGAAAGCGGCGAACACGCCGTTCTGAGTGTTAATCGCGTTCGGCAACTCTCTACCGCGTTCGGAAGCTACACATCGATCACGAGCCGCGCCAAGCCTTCGACGGAGCCTGAAAAGACTGGAGGCGCGCACAAGAAGATTTCGAGCAGCACCCGCGAAGCGTTGAAACTAGCGTTCGATCCCACGGGCGGGCCGATTCAAGACATTGCGCTACGAGAGCTCGGTCGCTACGCCGGGGCGCTCGCGTCCACGACAGCGTCGTCGGCGTTATCGGCTCCGCTCTCCGCAGCCGAGTCTTTCGCGCAGTCTTTCGCGCCCGCCGCTGAACTCTTGAGCAGCGCGCAGGGCACGTTGGCGCCATTCGAACGCGCGACGCACGTGAGCGAGGAAGATTTGGAAACCCTCAAAGTCGTTGACGAGCTTCGTAACTTCTTCAGCGGCAGTGATGGAGGGACGGACAAGAAGGAAGAAGCCAACGCCTTAACTCCGCCGGAGATTGATATGGAGCTCGTGCAAGAGCTCGTCGACCTTGCTCCGGAACTCGCCCCTGGTGCGCAGGCGGCGGCGTTGCGATTGGGCTCGGTATTATTCGACCAAGCAGCCTATCGAGTCGCGCGCGCGACTCGATCAGATTAGAGCAGCATTTTATATTCATGGATTCTTTTTTACACCCGGAGTCTCATTCATCCGCTAAACTAAGTTGATGCAGTTGGACGCCGTTTCGCGCCCCCGCGTCTCGGCCCCAACGCCCAAGTCTGGGCTCTTGCCCCATGCCCGCGAGAATAAATCGACCACTACTCGCGACCTGAATCGAGTTCACAAAGCCTCGAGCGGGTACGCAGTCGAGCGGCACGAGAGGTTCGCCCTCGTGAGACGTCTTCCACAAACGCATCGCGCCGTCACCGGCGCCCGAGGCGGCGAGATCCGTGCCTTTGGCGACGTGAACGGCACTGACCCAAGAAGCCATCTCGCCCACACCTCCATCATCGCTCGCGCTCATCCCACATGCCGCCTGCGCGGCGTCCCGTTGAGCCATCGCCCGGTCGGCGTCGGCATCGCTAAAACCTTTCGGCGCAACAATCTCTCTGAAACCGTGCACGTTTTCCCACGTCTGCGCCGCGCGCTTACGTTGCGTATTCCAAATCGCCACCGTGCCGTCTTGAGAGCCGGTGATCCAGTGATCGTGCGCGGTAAAAGCACAACTCTCAGCCGGCCCGCCGCCCTCCGGCGGACGAAGCACCAGTTGAGAATCTTCGGGCACCTTCCAGAATCTCGTCGATCGATCCGCGCCGACGGTGACGAGACGCTCGCGACGCTGCGTGTCCAAGCCGATGCACCGATCTTGATGCCCGAAAAGCGTGTCCACGTAAGCCATGTCATCCAAAGACCAGACCTTCACCGTGCGATCCTCCGCGCACGAGAACAACTGTCCGGTGCCGTGGCGGAAACCGAGCCCCGTGATCGCCCCTCTGTGTCCCGCGAAAGCGGTGATGTGCGTCATGCTCCGTGTGTCCCACACGTGGACGCGTTTATCCGCACCACCGGTCACGAGAAGATTTCTCTCCCCGCTCACCGCGCAGCACGACACGACGTGCGCGCCGCACTTCGGCGGCGCCTGCGGCCCGCCGCCGCCTTGCGTCGGGTCCACCACCGCCTCGGGAGTCCTCGGAAACTTCGTTCGCTTCTCGGTCTCGATATCCCAGCCAAATATAGATCCATCCTTCGACACGCTGTACGCCGTTCGATCATCCTCCGCGAGCGCCACGCCCGTCACCGCGCGTTTATGTCCCCGCCACAGCCTCGCCGGCGCCCTCGTCGCCGTCGTCCGATCCGCGATCGACGCCCGCTGATGTCCCGACTTCCGCTGCGCGTCCTCCATCAACCGCGCCGCCAACCGCGTGTGCGAGTCCAAATTCTTCCCCTCCTCCTCCCCGTCGTCCTCGTCCGTGTCCTCCGCCGCCTGTTCCTCTCGCAACCGCTCCAGGTACGCCTTCGCCAACCGCACCCGTTTCTCCTGCGCCGTCTCCCTCGCCGCCGCCGCCGCCTCGCGC
>Ga0181606_10005452_pt1 | contig 10483 bp, 11 predicted proteins | sample 041ome_10_FD_132994 | JGI IMG/M metagenome (GOLD analysis project Ga0181606, IMG submission 132994) | Coastal salt marsh microbial communities from the Groves Creek Marsh, Skidaway Island, Georgia - 041412US metaG (megahit assembly) | ecosystem: Environmental > Aquatic > Marine > Intertidal...
AACTCTAAGTGTAAAATCAGGACTATCTACACTAAACAAAATATCTGGGTTAAATTTTATAATCTCTTTAACAGTGTTGTCTATTTTTCTTTTAATACTAAAGATATTTAACAATACACTTGTAAAACCTATATATGTAATTTCTTTAAGATCAAATATAGATTTTATCCCGATTGAATTTAAATGTTCTCCCCCAACACATGAGTACTCAATGTTTGGATTTTTTTCTTGAAGTTTTAATATTACTTTGGATGCTAATTTATCGCCAGAAGGTTCACCTGTTAATATAAAAATTTTTTTCATTTTACTAAAATAAACATTTTATTTTTATTAGCATATTGGATGCATTTTTTTTTATCTAAAAAAACATGCTGTTTATTTTTAATCACCACACCTTTTAATCCTGCATTTTTACTTTGAATTAAAGTATCTAAACCAATTGTAGGTAAATCAATTCTAAGATCTTGTTTTTTTTTAGGAAACTTTACTATAACACCAAGATTTTTGAATTTTTTGTATCTACTTTTATTGAGCATTTTTTTTGTTCCCCCTTTTCCCTCTATAGCAACTAGTTTATTATCTCTTACTACAACTCCTTGGCTATAATTATATTGTTGTAAACTGTTTAATTTCTTGATGGCTTTATTGATATTTAATTGATCTTCTTTATTAGGTTTAATCTTCGAATAAATTCCTTTTTTTAATGAAAGTTCAGGATTAAATTTTAATGAATTTTCAGTTTTTATCTTATTTAAAGCTAATATCTTTATAATTTCTTTAAGTATTGCGGCATCACCTAGTTTTGAAGCGTTGATTATTCTTGGAATATAATAAATACCTTTAAGATCTAATTTTAATTTAGAAAAATTTGGTTTATCTACTTTACCGGCAAATAACACTTTTTTACAGTTATTTTTTTTTAAGATTTTTATAATTTTACCAAATTGTCCAATTGAAACTCTATAAGATCTTTTCTCTTTTTTAAATATTTCATTTTTTGATAAATCAATTATTAAATATTCAACTCTTTTTTTTTTTATAGTTTTGAGAATTGTTTTAGGAAAATCAGTATCACCAAAAATTAATCCTATCATCTTAAGAAAAAGGTGTACAAATAGATCTTTTTTTATCTTTTATTATAAAATCAATTACATTTTTTACTAATAGGTTTTCATGATAGTTGTCATTTAATTTTTTAATATTTTCTATGACATTTTGTGTAGCAAAAATTTCTTTGTATGCATTACTTAAACCTAAAATATCCTTATTTTCAAACTTGGCTCTTCTTAACCCTATTAAATTTAGCCCTTGAAGTGAATTCCGGTTACCAGTTGACAACCCGTAGGGAATTACATCATGTAACACTCCTGTCATTCCACCAATCATAGCCATTTTACCAATTCTTGTGAATTGTTGAACTGCTGAATTTCCTCCTATAACGACATTATCTTCAATTATTACATGTCCACCTAATGGAACATTATTTGCAATAATTACATTGTTTCCAACTTGACAATCATGTGCAATATGTGATGAAATCATAAATAGACAGTTATTACCAATAACTGTTTTACCACCTCCACTAATTGTCCCTTGATTTATTGTTACATATTCTCTAATTTTATTATTATCTCCAATTATTAAATTAGTTGGCTCACCATCATATTTTAAATCTTGAGGTTCGTTAATTGAAACGAAAGGGTAAATTTTATTTCCATTACCTATTTTAGTATTTCCAGAAATATTTACATGTGATTGGATAATATTGTTATCACCTATTTCAACATTAGGTCCTATTACAGAGTAAGGCCCTATTGCAACATTTTTTCCAATTTTTGCTTTAGGATTAATTATTGCAGTTTCATGTATCATTTGTTTTCTTTTAAGAATTGTCTTAAATCTTTAGATGGATATCCCATTACCTTGCTGTTGTCTGGTATATCTTTAATAACTCCACTACCACCACCAATTTGCACGTTACTGCCAATTTTAAGATGACCAGAAATACCTGCTTGTCCACCTATTATTACACTATTACCTAAAGACGTACTGCCAGCTAATCCAACTTGACCTGCAATAATACAATTATCACCAATTTTAACATTGTGGGCTATATGAATTTGATTATCTAAATACGTATTTTTACCTATAGACGTGTTTGACATTGATCCTCTATCAATAGTTGCACCACATCCAATCTCTGAGTTTTCACCAATAAAAACTATTCCAATATGGGGATATCTTTGGTTATTATGTTTATTAGGAAAAAAACCAAAGCCCTTTTTTCCAATAACACAATTGTCAAGAATTCTTACATTGTCATCTATAATTGAATTTCTTATAATTACATTAGACCCAATTGAGCAGTTAGATCCTATTTTAACATTTTTTTCTATAATAGAATTATGACCTATTAAACAATTATTTCCAATTTGAACATTTTCACCAACTAAAACATTGTAGCCATACTTAATATCACTATAAATATCTAGCTCTTCAATTTTTTTTACAGAATTATCAAAATCATCGTTTATAGAATCTGGGTAAAATTTTGATGTAATTTGAGATATAGCTAACAAAACATTATCAACACAAATTGGATTACAAGAATTAGGTAAATAATGTTTTAAACTATTAAGGGTTATGCAAAATGAGGCTTTAGTTTTGGAAGCTTGTGGGTGGTATTTCTTTGAATGAAAAAAGGTTAAATCATTTATTTCAGCAGATTGAAGATCTTTAACATCTTTAATTAAATCATTTTCTAAATTGTTAATATTATTTAATTTAAGATCATTAAGAATTTCATTAATTTTAAAGGGTCCATAATTTTTAAAAAAAGGATTTTTCACAGTATGTTAATATCAATATTTTTTTATAATTGATTATCAACAAATATTTCTAATTATTTTTGTCAACTATTGTGGCAGACCATTGTGCATCTGCCATACGTTTTCCTTCAACAAAAGCTTCACCTTTGTATTTCCAAACTCTTCCATGAGATCTGATTGCTTCAATCTTCAATTCTAATTTACAATCAGGTATTACCGGGACTCTAAATCTTGCTTTATCTACACTCATCAAAAAAACTAGTTTATTTTCATATTCATTTTTGTCTATACCGTGTGCTGTTAATGCGGCAGCAGCTTGACCAAAAGCTTCAACAATCAAAACACCTGGCATAACTGGATTTTCTGGAAAATGTCCATCAACATAAAAGGCATTTTTACGTATATACATAATCGCTGTTGCAGATTTTAGTTTTTTTATATCTCTTAACTCATCAATTAAAAGCATGGGCTCTTTATGAGGAAGCAAATCAGAAATATCTTTTTTATTTAAAAAAAAATTGCTCATATCAAGATTAGTTAATTTTCAATTCGATTTTTCTAGAGTTTAAAATTTCAATAATTGGTTGAGTAATATCTAAATTTTTATTACCAAAAATTATATTATCTTTTTGCAATAAAATAGAAACTGAATTTTTATCAAGATATTCGGTAATTATTGGATTTATTACTCTTAATAATTCATTATTTGCTTTTACCCTAAAATTATTGAATTCATTATTTTTTTCATTTTGTAAAATATTAAATTTATTCACATCATTTTGAAACTCTTTAACGAGTTCTAAATAATTTTTTTCATCTAAAATATTTTTTTGCGCAGTAATTTTTTCTTTTTTATTATCAAGAGCTACTTTTTGTTTCTCAAGATCTTTCAAAATATCATTATTTTTTTTTTCTAAAATTTTATTAAATGTGACACCGATTTTTGAATTTTTAATAATATAATTTATATCAATATATTTAATTGCATCATCTGAGTAAGCATTAGTGATTAACATAAAAATAAATATCTTAATAAGTATTTTCATTAAAAAGTAGTACCAAGATTGAATCTAAATATTTCGGTTTTATCAGATGATGCTTTACTAAAAGCTTCTGAAAATGAGAAGCTTAAAGGTCCTATTGGTGTTAGTACATTTACTGCCAATCCTGCAGATGATCTTAATGTGCTTCTGTCATCTAAAGCATCATTATAATCAATCCCCCAAATATTTGCAGTGTCTAAAAAAATAGAAAAATCAATATTTTCAAATTCAGCTAACAAATTAGGTAATTTTGTCGAAAGGTTAAATGCAGCAATGTAATTACCGCCTATATAATCATTATTATCTATTGGACCAATTTTTCCTTTTTCAAATCCTCTTAATCTTGAAGATGGTACATGTAGCCTTTTTGAAATTCTAACATCATTATCAAAAGAATTAATCATTTTAGAATAAATACTTATTTTATTTACAATATCTGATTGTCTAGAAAATTTTTTGTATGTTGTAAATTCGATTGCATTAGATATCTCATTAACATCAGAATATAATGGAAGTTCTTGAGTGAAATTTGTTCTATTCCCTGTTTGAGGGTTAAATTTATTATCTCTATTATCGTTAATTAGTGAATAATTAAAATAAATATCTGAATATGTACCTTTTTGTTTTTTTATAGCGTTAGAGGCTTTGCTGTTTGTATCAAGATTTTCATATGATAAACTTAGATTTGGACTAAAAATAATCTTCTCATAAGGTTCAAAAGATGTTCCAGATGATAGTTGAAATTCATTGGTTTTGTAACCAAAAGTATCCAAATAATCATTTTCTGTATTTGAAATTGATGCAAAAAGAGAGTTGTCTGAAAAATTAAAATAAGGTTCGATATAGTCTAATGAACCTTTGATAGACTCCTCAGTTAATTCAAGATTTGCATTTAATGTAATACCTTGACCTAAAAAATTTTTCTCTTTAATACCTAAAAGCACTGTACCACCCGAGGTACCATATCCGGCTCCAGCCATAATTTCACCAGTAGGTTGCTCAACTACATCAACGTCAATAATTTTAAATTCATCAGATGATCCAGTGCTAATCTTATAATCAACTGTTTTAAATATACCCAAGCTTCTAATGTTATTTAAAGATTTATTAAAAAGAATTTGATTGAAAGGATCACCTTCATCTACAATTAATGAATTTCTTACTACATCTTCAATTGTTACATAATTTCCATTAATATTTATTTTCTCAACGTATTCTTTTTTACTTTCTTTGATATTTATAGTTATATCAACACGATCATTTCCAACAATTTCCTCCGATACAGAAGCATCTATGAATTCAAATTGCTTCAATAAAGCAGCATCATTAATCTGATCTAAAAAATCTTCTATGACATAAAGAGAATACTCTGTATCTATGAACTTATTAAATTTTTTTTGCATCTCATCAAAAATACCCTGATTGTAGTCAGCGGGTACTTTTATATTAAAATTATTAAAGAAAAACTTATTCCCCGCATCTATATTATAGACCAATTTAAAGTTTTCATCTTTATCCAATTCCACAAAGGTGCTATTTATTTTTATATTGTAGTATCCACTATTTTTATAAAAATTTGATAACAACCTTTTGTCTAGGTTCAACAAATTTTCATTTATATAAACATTTTTTGTTAAAAATTTCCAAAATTTATGTTCTTCAGATGCAATTATTTCCCTAAGTTGTTTATCTTTGAAAATTTTATTTCCAATAAAAGAAATATTCTTAATATGTGCTTTTTTACCTAGATTTACATTTATAGAAATTTGAACACTATTGAGCTCATTATTATATAGTTCAGACACACTAATTTTTGAAAAATAATAACCACTACTTTTTAAAATATTTTCAATTATCTTAAGATCATTTTGTAGTTTTTCATTGTTAAATGATCTCTTATTTTTGAGAGAAATGTTGTCTAATAAAAACTTATTTAAATCATTTTTTTTTATTCCATTAATTTCAAGATTTTCAATAATTGGACTTTCGACAACATCTACATATAATATATTATCTTTTATACTTATATTTATATCTTTAAAAAAATCTGTCTTATACAAATCTTTTAATATTTGGTTTAGATTATTTTCATTAAAAGATTCGTACTGATCAAGTTTGGAATAAACTTTTATAGTGTTATCTGAAATTCTTTTATTGCCACTTATTACAATGCTATCTATTATTTGAGCAAATACAAAGCTAGGAAAAAAAAATACGATCAATAATGATTTAAAAAAAAAATTTATCATTTTGAACTTATACACCTAATTTGGATAATTGAAAATTAACAAATCTTTTTGTTTTATACACATCACTTACTGTATTTACAGGAAATTTTTTAAATTTTGTAAACATTCTTAAATTTGAATATTCATAAACAGAGTTTACTAATGATAGGTAATCAATTTTTTTATTTAAAAATTTATCAACAAAGTAATCATTTATTGTAATTAAGGCAGTTTCATAAAGAGAATTTTTTTGAGGTAAATTTTTAATAATATTAATTAATGGAAATTTTTTACCATCAATTGTTTTAAAATTAAGATTATTAATCACATCAAAATTAATTTGTTTGGATTTGTATGGTTTATTCTGACCCCAATATAATGAATTGTGAATAGGAATTTTCATATCGGCATCATGTAAAAGAAATTTACTTATTCCATTATTGAATTTTACAATAGCATGCACATATGACTTCGGATGCGATAAAACAATTATATCTTTATACTTAAGGTCAAAAATATTTTTGGCTTCAATAACCTCAAAAACTTTGTTCATTAAAGTTGAAGAGTCAATTGTAATTTTTTTACCCATTTTCCAATTGGGATGTTTTAAAGCTTTAATAAGACTAGCTCTTTTTAAATCTGATAGTTTATAATTTAAAAAAGGACCACCAGATGCGGTTATGTATATTTTCTCAATTTTTATATTAGATGAATTGTCAATCAATGAAAAAATTGAATAATGTTCAGAGTCAATAGGGTAAAAATTAGTTTTGTTTTTTTTTAATTGCTTATTAATTAATTCCCAGCCACAAATAAGTGACTCTTTGTTAACAATTGCAATATTTTTGCTATATTTGATAAGTTTAATAGATGGAGTTAATCCATTAATTCCAGAAATAGAAACCATAGAATAATCAATTTCTTTTTTATTAAATAAATGATCAATAACTTTAAAAGAATTATAAAATTTAATATCTAAATTTTTAAATTTTTTTTTTGCAAGTAAATATTTAGTTTTGTCATTAATTATTAAATGTTTAACTTTAAAAATTTTTGCTTGTTTTAATAGAGATGAAATATTTTTATTTGCAGATAATAATTTAATCTCGAAATTTTTTTTATCTTTTAAAATTAACTTAAAAGTATTTTTTCCAACAGAACCTGTAGAGCCTAAAATTACAATTTTTTTTTTCATACATTTAGGTTTACAAAGAAATTTATAAAATAAACAATTGGAAAAACAAAAATCATTCCATCGATTCTATCAAGGAGACCTCCATGGCCAGGAATAATTTTTCCAGTATCTTTAATATTGGAAAGTCTTTTGAAATATGAAATGATAATATCTCCTATTTGACTTACTGTAGAAATAATGAATATTAATAAAAAATATTTAATAGATGCATTAAAATAATCGCTAGAATTAATAATTATCAAGAAAGAAACTAAAGATAAAAAATATCCACCAATTACACCGTTATAAGTTTTTTTTGGACTAATCTTTGTTAATTTAGGTCCTTTTAAAATTCTACCAAAAATATATCCACCTACATCAGTAGCTACACATATAATTATTACAAAAAAAACAAAAGTTTTATCAAAGGAAATTTGGTAAAAAGAATAAAAAGACAATATTAAAAAAATATATCCAAATATTTTTAAAAATATATTATTACTGATTGAGTGCCATTCATAACATGCAACAAAAAATAAAATAAAAATAAATAAAATTAGTATGTATGAACCTTTGAATAACAAATAAAATATAAAAGGTAAAAGTATTATTGAACTTAATATTCTTTTTAAAAGATTATTCATTAAATATTTCCAAAATTTCTTTTAATATTTTTAAATTCTCTTATGATTTTATTAAAATCATTTTCACTAAATTCAGGCCATAATTTTTTTTCAAAAAAAATCTCTGAATAGGCTAATTGCCATAATAAGAAATTACTTAATCTTTTTGTATTACCTGTTCTTATTAATAAGTCCGGGTCGGGTATATTTTTAGTTTGTAAGCTATTAACTAAATTTTTTTCTGTAAAATTTTTTTTTCTTTTTTTTAAATATTTAAATGCATTAATTAATTCAATTTTAGAACCATAATTTAAAGCAAGATTGATTTGAAGTCTTGAATTTTTAAAAGTTTTTTTTTCACAAAAACTTAAAAGTTTATTTAATTTAGTTGAAAATTTCTTTAAACCTAAAATATTAATTTTTATATTTTCTTTGTGAATTTCTTCAATTTTATATTTTAAAAATGTTTCTAGTAGATTAAATAAGTAATTAATTTCTTTTTTAGGTCTTTTCCAATTTTCAGTAGAAAAAGCATATAATGTTAAATATTTTATATTATTTTTAATTGTGGCTTTTATGATTTTCTCGACTGTTTTTAAGCCTTCTTTATGACCTTGATTTCTTGATTTTTTATACTTTAATCCCCATCGACCATTACCATCCATAATGATGGCTACATGATTTAATGGATTCATATAGTCATTATTTCTTTTTCTTTTAAAGCAACTTTATCTTCTACAACAGAAATATGTTTATCTGTAATTGTTTGAATATTTTTTTCAAAAGATTTTTCTTCATCTTCACTGATATTTTTTGATTTTAATAGTTTTTTTAATTCTTCGTTAGCTTCTCTTCTGATATTTCTTATTGAAACTTTGCATTTTTCACCCATAGATTTAATTATTTTTTTAATTTCTGTTCTACGTTCTTCATTAAGTTCTGGAACTGGTAATCTGATTAATTGCCCATCTATTTGTGGATTTAAACCAAGTTCAGATTTTTTAATTGCAGCATCAACAAGCGAAACATTGTTTTGATCCCAAACTTGAATGTTTATCATTCTAGGTTCTGGTGTGGTAATACTTCCTATTTGATTAATAGGCATTTGTTGACCATAAACATCAACTTTAACTATGTCTAGCATCGCTGCGTTAGCTCTACCTGTTCTTAATGAAGATAATTCTTTGCTAAAAACCTCTATGGTCTTATCCATTTTTAGACTGTATGATTTTTCATCAAACATTATTCACCTATCTTAAATCTTACAAATTCCTTAATTTTTAAATCTGGTATAGATAACTCTTTAAGAATATCTTGAACTTTTTTTTTAGGCTCCATAACCCATGCTTGAGTCAATAAGGCATTCTCTTCTTTAAATTTACTCATTTTTCCTAAGCTAATTTTTTTTGCTATTTCATCGGTTTTGCCTGAATTTTTCAACTCTTCTGCAACTAATTCCTGTTCTTTATCAATAATAGATTGCTCAATTGTATTTTGATCAATAGCTAATGGGCTAGATGCTGCTATATGCATTGATAGTTGTTTTCCAAAATTTTTAACAACATCAGAATTGTCAGACGTCTCAAGTGAAACTGCTACTGCTAATTTAGCTAGATTATCTTTTACAATAGTATGTAAATATTTTGATTTAACGGTACCTTCATTGGATAGTGTTTTTGTTTTACCAATTGTAATTTTTTCACCAATTTTAGCAATAAGAGCAACTAGATTTTCATCTACTGTTTGCCCATTTGACATTTTTGATTTTTTTAATTGTTCAACATTAGAATTAACTTCATTATTTAAGTCACTTAATTCTTTAACAAAATTTGCAAAATCATCATTTTTTGCAACAAAATCTGTTTCACAATTTACTTCAATTAATGAAATTTGTTTGTCATTTTCAGTAACTGCAATAACACCCTCTTTTGCATCTCTAGACATTTTTTTTGAGGCCTTTGAAATTCCTTTGACTCTCAAAATTTCAATAGCTTTATCAATATCACCATCAGATTCTTTTATTGCCAAATTACAATCTTTAAATCCAGCTCCAGTTAATTCTCTAAGTTTTTTTACTTTTTCTATGTCACTCATTAGTTTAGAGTCTCCTTACTGTCTTTGGAAAATTTATTTTCTAACTTTTCTCTGTCTAGTTCTTGAATTGTTTTAGAAGATTTTTCTTCACTTTTTAAATCAACTTTTTTATCTTCTTTAGGTGTTGTTTTTTTAGCAGCATTAATTGTCTCTTTTATAAGATTACAATAAAGATCTATTGCTCTTCTTGCATCATCATTACCTGGTATTGGAAAATCAATTCCATCTGGATTTGAATTACTATCTAAAATTGCAATTATAGGTATTCCTAATTTAACAGACTCTTGGATTGCTAGAGACTCATAATTAGTATCAATTATAAACACTAAGTCAGGAACTTTTTTCATCTCAGCAATGCCACCTAAAGATCTTTGTAATTTATCTTTTTTCACACTCATTTTTAAAAGTTCTTTTTTGGTGAAACCTCTATTTTCAGCCACAAGATCAATTTCTAATTTTTTTAATTTTTTGATAGAATTCGAAATTGTTCCCC
>Ga0181606_10005457_pt1 | contig 10476 bp, 9 predicted proteins | sample 041ome_10_FD_132994 | JGI IMG/M metagenome (GOLD analysis project Ga0181606, IMG submission 132994) | Coastal salt marsh microbial communities from the Groves Creek Marsh, Skidaway Island, Georgia - 041412US metaG (megahit assembly) | ecosystem: Environmental > Aquatic > Marine > Intertidal zone...
GAAGCGAAACATGTTTGGTTTAGATATCAACAAGAAAGGAACGAAAATGGGCGAGATTCCTATTCCAGAGGCGTTAGGTTTAGCGAGTGGATGCGCGGTGCTCGTGTCGTTGGTGGTCGGGAGGTCTATACACACGGCGTTCATCTTGGACAACAGCGGAGAGAGCGAACACAACGCGGCGCTGGCGACGATTGGGTTCATGTTGTTTCTCGGGTTCGTAGACGACGTTTTAGATTTACCGTGGAGAGCAAAGATGATTTTGCCTGGGTTCGCCGCGACCACTTTGGCGCAAAGTTACCAAGGATCGACGTCTATCGTCGTCCCTCGCTTGTTTCGTGAAAATGTGCATTCAGTTTTAGCGGCTATCGATTCGATACCTCTCGTAGGGGACGTCATACCATCCCTGAAAGTGGACATGAAGAGTGGATTAATGGACGTTGGATACATTTACATAGCGTTTATTTGGTTGCTCGCAGTTTTTTTATCGAACGCGATTAACATCCACGCCGGTTTGAATGGGTTAGAGTGTGGCCAATCGTTAGTCATCGCCAGCGGAATCATCGCCTTGAACGTTTGGAGTCTTTTGACGGATCCCACGGCGAACGTAGTCGTTGGACCGCACGTGTTTTCCTTGTTGTTAATCGCGCCCTTCTTTGCCGCGACGGTAGGTTTGTTGAAGCAAAACTGGTACCCGAGCGCGGTGTTCGTTGGCGATTCGTACACGTACTTCGCCGGGATGACTTTAGCCGTGGCTGGCATTTTAGGCCACTTCTCGGAGACTTTGCTGTTGTTTTGTTTACCGCAAGTGATAAACTTTTTGTACTCTATTCCGCAGCTCTTTAAAATTGTGCCGTGTCCTCGACACCGATTACCGAAGTTTGATACGCAAACTGGTTTATTGAGTCCATCGAAAGCGACGGAGACGCGATATAACATGAATTTGGTCACGTTGTTTTTACGACTTTTCGGGAAAACGACGGAGAGGAAGTTATGTTTGCGATTGTTGGCGTTTCAAGTCGCGTGCGTGGTGTTTACGTTTGCGGCGAGGTACGTGTTCATCGCTTTCGTTCATTGGAAATAATAATACAGAAGAATAATACGAAGAATTACGATATTGTCTCTGACTAATACTATTTATGACGTTGTCACGACTACGCGCTACTACTGGGCTAAACTGCTTTTCTAATATATGAGACTAACGTTTTCACGCGACGATGTTTCTAACTACTTTTTACTCGGTAACTTTGCCGCTCTGATGTCGTGCAACTCCTTAGCCAAAGATTCCGCGCGCAGCTTTTCTTCCGCGCAGCTCTTCTCTTCCCCACTACCACCGGTAATAAAGGTGCTCATGATTTCAATGCGCTCCTTGGGCATGACGAAGATACCGCTCCTCGTCGTCTCCAGCTTTTGTAGTTCGTCCAAGACATCGAACCCGCTAATCAACTCGCCAAATTGGCAATAGTTCCCATCTAAATGCGGAGCGTCACCTAACAAAATCGAAAACGACGTCGTTCCACTGTCTGGATCATCGTATCGCGCCATAGACAACGTGCCTTTCCTGTGCTTAATGGTTTGACCAACGTGTTCGCCTTTTATTTTCTTGTCCGCGTGCGCTTTCTGTTCTTCAGTCATACCAGGCACTCTTCGATTGGTCGAGCAATCGGCGACTTGCGCGACAAAGTTCTTGTCCACTCTGAATATGTGATTCGTGTCGTATAATCCCAGAGCAAAAGCTTTCAGTATGTGCTCGGCGGTCGCGGAGGCCTCGTCTTTATAAAATCCGAGCACCAAGTTCCCGTGAAGCAGTTGCATCGTGACTCTTTCTTCTCGCAACTCTCTCTGCGGTTGATGAAAGTCTCGTTCTAAACTCATCATCGCCCCCGAAGGAAAAGAAAACGAGAAGAAGAACAAGAAGAAGAAGAAGAAAGGTATCATCCTCTAAATAACCGTATCTAAACTGCTATGTGTGTTATGTAGTATGCGTGTGACAGTTTTCTCTCCACCTCTCTCTCTCTCTCTCTCTTGTTGTTTTTTGTTGTGAGTGAAGGACTGATGAAAAAAGACAAAAAATTCGCCATAAACATAAACAGGAAACACACGCTTGGCGCGCGCGTTTACATAACATAACAAATACGTTTTTCGACACTCGCACCAAAAAAAACTCTTTCAAAACGCAAAGAGCGAATATATCTTCGCCCGAATACGCGTTTTTCGAACGCTTTTTTTGTTCGCGTGAGTCGTCGTCGCGGGCCGAAGAATATACATTAAAGAGAGAGAGAGAGAGAAATCTTCTCTTTTCTTCTTCGCGTGTGACGGACAATTATATCAACTTTCTCCAAGAGACGTGTTTTATTATAATAAGACACGTTTAAAGAAGAAGTATATATAATAAATAAACACATAACGATATGAGTTTTCGGGGCGATGGAGATATCATGGTGGACGCTTTGATCAAAGCGTCCGAGGAACAGAAGTGCGTATCCGCGGAGCCTTTACCCGGGGCCGGGAGGGATTTGGTGCCTTTTGATTTCGAAGCGCACAACCACCAAGTGGATGGTAATAATAGCAACACACCTTTGTTAGTTGGCGTAGATCCGAGGCTGAGAGCGCACCAGGTGTGCGCTCCGCAAGTGCCAACTGGAGGACACGCGGCGGCGGCGGCGAAACTCTCCAACTCGGCGCCGTTGGAAGCGACCGCGAAAGGAAACAATAATAACAAAGGAAAGAGCAACAAGAACAAGAACAATAACCGAAACGATGACGAGCCTAAATACGCCGGCGCGAGCTTTACGAACTCGCCCGATCCAGATGTCGTGCCGTTACCGAGCTTTTTGAAAACGATACCGGGCGCTCAAGCGGCGATGGCGAGAAGAAACACTTCGCATAACTCGTTGTCGTCTTCGGCGGGGAGTTCCCCGCCGACTACGACGACGGCAAACGCGAACAACTTGATGCAGAATTTGCTTTCTCGCTCGCCACCACCTCCACAACAACAACATCAGCAGCCACCGATGAGTGGTCAAGCTCTACTCGGAAGTTTGCTCGGAGGTGGCACGCCGGCACCGCCGCAACACCATCATCAACACAAGCCGCCGCCACCGACACCGAGCGTTTTGAACGATCTGTTTGGTGGCAATAGAAATGGAGGAGTACAACTCCAACCGTATAGAGGTCCGGAGGGATCGCAACAGTACCCAAACATTCCAGAACCGGCTAATCACGATTTTCAGATGATGATGGCGAAGCTTTCCGGTTCGCAACGGTAAAATCGCAATTTGGATATCGTAGAAGAAACCACACGAAGACAGACGGCAAACGAGTTTTTTTTACCCGCTCGATTTGCGTGCTTCGGTGCGTGCTGTACCAACATAGAGATTTTTTTAGGCTAAACAGAAAGAGCTACAATCCGCGGCGCTGTTCCGCTTCTCTCTTTCACTCGTTCTGTTTCTCTCCGAATGCGAGAATATTATATGTATAAAAAATGAAGAACGGAGAGAGAAAGAGATGAAAGAACGAGCAACGCGAAGTAAGTAGCCAAACCATATTGGTTCGCGACGCGTTTGACTGCGGCGTTTTTTTACAGTCGTATACAGTCATTCGCACCCGTTTACGAACGCGACATCAATCCAAAAAGTCACGTTTGATGACTTCTTCTTCATCCTCTCGCGGAAAGAGAGAGAGAGAGAGAAGGAAAGAAGAACGAAAACGAAGTAAACACGAAAAAGAAAAACTCGCGCGAAAAACTTCAGCGCAAATTCCAATCGAAGAGAGAAGCGAGCGAGCGAAATAATAATCTACCGTTATCATCGCTTCTCTCTCGCGAACAACTCAAGAACGCAGGTTGACTCCGTCGACCTCTGTTTCGCGCACGGAAACACACACACACACACACACAAACGCACATTTATACGCGCGCCTATACATTGTATAAGCAAATAGTAGTAATAGTTGTTGTTGTTGTGTAATAAATATTTCACGCCGCGCGCGAGAAGGCACATATTTTACTCTTTCTGTTTGTACGCTTACGCTTCTCTTCTTTTTTCTTTTCTGCGTTTTTTTGTTCTTCTTCACTTTTTTTTCTTCTCGCGCGCGCACACACGCGAAGAAGAAGAAGAGAGAAAGAGAGAGAATGTCAGCGACTGCTCAACAGAAAGACTTCACGCACCTCTCCGCGCAATCGGTCCAAACGATCGCCGAGGCGTTCGGGATCGTCATTTCCGACGATGTCGCCAAAGCGCTCGCCCCAGACGTGGAGTATCGTCTGAGAGATATCATTCAAGAGGCGCTGAAAGTCACGAAACGATCGAGACGGACGGTTTTGACGACGGAGGTATTTGATTTACAAATTTGTTTTACTTCTTCTGTTTGCTTGTTTGTGTGCGTGTGCATCATCTTCGCTCTTCCATTCCATCGTCTGTAGTCAGTCTCTTCGATGTTGTTGTTGTTGTTGTTGTTGTTGTTTCAACACTCGCGCATCGCGGCTCGTTCACGCTCGGCGTTTCAAAAAAGCGCGTGGTGCGAGAACAACAAAATTCAATTCAACAAACAACGACACAAAACAACAACAAACAAACAAAAATTGAAAAAAAAAATTAAAACCACTTCTTCTTCTTCTTCTTCTTCTTCTTCTTTACGCACAGGACATAAACGCGGCGTTGCGCATACGCATGTGCGAACCGTTGTACGGCTTCCCGTCGAACATGCCATCGCAAGAGTTCATCAAAGTGAAAGGGACGAACGATCTTTTTTACACGTACGACGAAGAGTTGGACGTGAATGAACTTTTGTCCGAACCTTTACCGCCGCCTTCGATCGCCATCAACGTCGTTCCGCATTGGTTAGCCATCGAAGGCGTGCAACCATTAATTCCGGAAAATCCGAGCTTGGATTCGCAAATTTATTATCAGCAGCAAGCGAAGGAAAAAGAGGAGACGTTGGCGAAAGCGAAAGCGAAGAAACCGACGGTGACTGGACCGCCGCCGCATCCGAGCGCCGCGGACGGAGCGGAGAAAGCAGGCGACGAAGGCGGGGAGAAGAAGGAAGGCGACGCGCAACAACAACAACAACAACAACAACAAAAGGAGCACGGAAAGTTCGCGCCGGTCGTGCAGCATGTTTTATCGAGAGAGCTGCAGGTGTATTTTGATAGAATTACTGCTTTATTGAGAGGCGGCGGCGGCGCGAACGACGAAGAGCAAGGCTTGTTGAACGCGGCGATTGGGAGTTTACAAACCGACGCCGGGTTGGCGAATTTGATTCCGTATTTTGCCAAGTTTATAAGCACGGAAGTGCAAACGAATTTAAGAAACTTGCGCAAACTTTTGGCGATGATGCGAGCGATTGGAGCGTTGGTTGAAAACCCAGACGCTAATTTAGAGTTGTACTTGCACCAGCTCATGCCTTCGGTTTTGACGTGCATCGTGGCGAAGCGATTATCGGAAAATCCTGAGAAGGATAATCACTGGCGGTTGCGAGTCTTAGCATCGAAAACGGTCGCGGAGATTTGCGAGCGGTACGGCGAGGAATACGCGACGTTACAGCCTCGCGTAACAGCAACTTTACAGAAAGGCTTGAAAGCGACGCAATCGCCGTTGCCGACTATTTTTGGAGCACTCGTCGGTTTGAGTTCGTTGGGCCCGCGAGTGATTGAAACGGTCGTTTGCCCTGAACTTGATCGGATCGTCCAACGCGCCGAAGATATCCTTAGCAGCACGGAGAAAACCATCTTAGCCATAGGAAGAAAGAACGAACAAAACTTAACCGAGGAAGAGAGAAGGAATCGAGAAGAAAAGATGTATGAACGATTGTGCGCGGAAAAAGTTTTAGAAGCGGTGGAGTTAGCGACGGATGTGTTACACGAGAGAGAATTAGCCGAACAACGAGAAGTGGCGAAACGAAGCGCGTTGCAAAACAGAGTCGGAAGAATGTTGGCAGAAGTGCGAGAGGCGAAACGGAAAGAGGCGGAAGAGGCGATTCGGAGACCGTCGGCGGGTGAGTTACCGCCGATTATTAAAGAGGCGTTGAAAGACGAAGCCAAAGAGACAACGAAACGATTGGAAGCGGCGGTGAAAAAGGAAGAGAAAGAAGAAGACGGCGTAAAGGAAGAAGAAGAAGAAGAACCGGTAGCAGAAAAAAAGACGACGAAAGCGAGCACGAAATCTCCAACCGCGGCGGAAAAGAAAAAGAAAGAAGCGGAGGAGAAAAAGAAAGCGGAAGCGGAAGCTGCCGCGGCATCGAAGAAACGTAAAGCTAAATCGAAATCGCCGACGCCTCCGCCGCCCGCACCTCCCGCGAGGGGTGGTCGATCTTCCAGAAGAGCCGCCTCTAAACCTCCGGAAGAGGAAGTGAAACCGCCCCCGGCGAAAAGAACTCGCAGAGGAGGACGGTGATTAGATTTTTCTCTCTTTTGTATTTGAAAGAACGTTATTAGCAGTCGCTCAACGAGAGCGCGCGTGTATTACATTCACACGACGAGTGATCACAAACTCATGTAGTATATTCGAACCCATGGAAACCCCCTACTATTGCGCACGCATGTTGGTATCGTTTTTTGTTCATTACTTTTCTTTCTTTCGTCAAAAGCTTTTACTGCTCCACTTTTTTATCCACGCGCGCGCGCAATATATATACTCGTAGATAGATAATAAAAAAAGGACGACATAAAGATATTGATTATGATGACATCGGTGGCATCATTGTCGGTGCCATCATTTATTTGTGGCGGTAATCGCAAAAGTCTCGTCGATAGCGACGCGTCGCGTCGAAGACGACTTCGTTATTGTTTTGGAAGAACGCATCGAAAACACCCAACGCGACGGGCAGCGGCGAAAACAACGAACGAAGGAGAAGAAGAAGAAGAAGAAGAAGAAGAGCATCACCGTAACGATAATACCGATGATAACATCTACGGCGTGGACGTGGAAGACTTGGTGGTAAAATACGCGTCTTCAGATGATGATGGTAACAACAACGCGCCCGCGTTGAGAGGCGTCACGCTTAAAATACCTCGCGGTGCGCTCTTTATGATTCTCGGCCCGAACGGTTCTGGCAAGAGCACGTTATTGAGAACGCTGGCGGGATTGACGCGAAAGGAGGAAATTAAGAGCGGTTTCGCGCGAGTGAACGAACCGAGAGCGTTTGTGTTTCAAAATCCAGATCACCAGGTAATTATGCCCACGGTTGCGCACGATGTCGCGTTTGGTTTGCGACGGAAACAGAACGACGCGTCTTCGCCGCGGCTCTCGAACGAAGAGATCGAAGAAAAAGTGAGAAAGACGTTGAAGATGGTAAACATGTTAAAAGTTGATTTAGACGATGAAGAGGATGAGAACAGAGACGATGAGGATGAGGATGAGGATGATAGCAACGAAAAGTACGAGAACGCTTTGAATAGACAAGTTTCTACTCTATCTGGAGGACAGAAACAGAGAGTCGCCATCGCCGGTGCGTTGGTCGAGGACCCGAAGACGTTGTTGTTAGATGAATTGACGACTTTCTTGGACGAAGCTGATCAACGCAGCGTATTGAAAGCGGTCAAGAACGTGTTGAAGACGAGTAACGAAGGAGGAAAGGATCCGAAGGATAAAGTGACCGCGGTGTGGGTGACGCATAGATTAGAGGAGTTGAAAGAGGCGGATTTGGCGGCGTACATCGAGAACGGGCAGGTGGTTGCGTTTGGTGGGCCCGAGGACATTCAAAAGTGCATCGCAGAGAAGCAAGCGAACCGAAGACGAGAAGAAGCGAGAATTAGGCGTGGCAAAATTAGCAGATAGAGTTGTAGTTCTTAGTTTTATAGTAAGTAGAGAGTTTAGCTTAGAAGTATTTATTATTAAAAGAGTATCGTATCGTGTCGTATCGAGAAAATGAAAGTTCTTCGTCTCTTCTCAGTCGTCGTTGTCTTCCTCATCGATTTCCACCCGTCGTCGTTTCTCGAAAGACTCGTCGTTTTCTTCTCCATCTATGTAACGCGAGCGTCTCTCTTCAACGCACCGAAACTCTTCCACGCGAAAATCGCATTCGGCGAGATCTTTGAAGAAACCGTTGCCCGTATCGCGCCCGAATCCAACGGCTTTTAACGTGCGTTTGCCTTTTCTCGGCACTGCCTTTATCCACGCCTCGAGTAATGACGATGCATTCGCACCACCTTTAGTTGTCTCGCGAACAACGCGAGGAGGGAATTTCGCGATTATCTCCCACTTTTGGTGCTTCTCCTCGCGTTCCTCGTCCAGTCGAGAGGACTCGTCTTTATCGTTTTCGTCGTCGGTGTCGTCCGAACTCAGCAAAACGTCGTTTTTTTCTCGTTTTTCATCTTCTTTTTGTTTTCCACCGTCGTCCTTGTCAGCGTTGATTGAAACAGGCGTCGTCATCGCGCATTCGTTCGCCTCATCGTCGATAATCTCGCGCGCATTCGTCGACGACTCTTTTGTTTTCTTCTTCTTCTTCTTCTTCTTTGTCGTCGTCGTCGTCGTCGTCGTCGACAAAACGCACAACGAAAACACGAGAAGGAAGAAGAAACTTTCGAGAATAAGTCTCTGTTGTTGCGAGACAAAATCGAGAGAAGAAGAGCGACGGCGACGACGATTATTATTATATTGACGATACTCCGCGCCGTCGTCGCCGAAAGGATGGAGCGACGACGAGAGCAGTTTGCACAGAGACGAGACGAGAAGGACGCTCGTCGACGATGTCATCGTATTTTTTACTCGTTACTTTTACGAAGAGTGAAGAAAAGAAGAAGAAAACAAAAAAAATCAACACACACACACACACACACACGCGCGCGCGTAAAATTACAAAATAGCGTCGTTTTTTAACATCTAATGCCACTAATGCACGCGGTTTGACTCAACAAGTTCGCGTTGACCAACTCAGAACTCATGAGAGGATTGTGCCACTTCAACTCACCCAACGGTTTCATCAGCGCGTTCCTCCAAACTTTCGAAGCGAGGACGCGTAACAGCGTTCGCTCGGCTTCGGCGTTGTGTCGAGCGTCCCAACCTCGAAAATGGTCGTCTTTGAAGTACTCTAAATCCTTCAAGTCTTCTTTGTTCATGGTGCCGACGCCGATGCCGTAAACGTCGACGGATTCGCACTCGGTTAACGCTAAGACTAAACAGTATAAGCCAGTCGTCGGGACTCCGTTTTCTTCGCCGACGCCTTCTTGTAAGGTGTAGAGTAACTCCTCGGCGAGTTTCTGTACCGAAGGTTTCATGTTTCTGATTTTCTTGTCTTTGGTGCGTTCGATGCACAAACCGCCTTGGGAACGTTCAATGCACGGTTTCTCCGAGTCACCGGTTTTTGCGTCTTTACCCGGGACGTCGCCGACGACTAACACTCGTTCCGGAATGTTCCCGTTATCTGTGACCCATCGCCCGTTGCTACTGCTAACCCCACTACCGCCGCTACTACTTCTATACCCTCCACTACCATCCATCTTCTTCTCCATATCCGATAACTCCTTCCTCAAACCTCTTCTCATCTTTTCTGGATTGACGCACATCGTGTGCGTATTCACACCGACGTCCACTTCAAACATCTTTAAAGGTGCAAAATTCATGCGATAAATAGCTTGCGCGCGTTCAATCTCAACACCTAACTTGGCGTTGCGCATGGACGAGTCGTTCCCAACCACCGAACAGTTTTTGAACCTTCGATACTCTCTCGCTTCCACGTCGTGAATCAGAGTGTCTCGTAACGTCTTCGGTATAATTCGAGGTCGTGCGAGCGTTCCCACGTCTTCTGAGTCGTTGGTAAAAATGTTGTTCTCTCCGTCGTCGTCGTCGTTGCCTTTCGTCAACTCGCCTAAATTCTTGCCAGAACTGTGCATCAGATTCTTATTCTGTTCGCGTTCCATTTTATATTTCAACGTCCCAGAGGCTCTCTCTTTTTCCATTTGCAATCGCAACTCGTCGTCGTTAATCGGACGAGAAGAAGACGAAGACGAAGAAGAATGGAAGCGAAACAAGTTCGCGATCGCGTCCGCGTTCAACGTCAGCACGTTTTTCCCGTGCGAATGCAACTGCGACTCGTTTCGGATTGAACTTTGTTTCGGCACGAACGCGTTTATGAACGCAACCGTCATGAAAAACCAACACAAAACGAGTATTCGCTGACGCCTCAGGCGCCTGTTCCTTTGCTGCAAAGCCACAGAAGAGGACGGGCTTCGAAGCATGCTTCTCTGGTTTTGTTTGCTCTTCTGTTTGTGTTCGTTTGCTCGTATTATCGAGAGTTTGTCTTCGTGCGATGATGTGTCGGTTCCCCCCTAATTTAGGGTTTTAATGTGAAAATTGCCTCTTTTTTTGTCGCCTTTGTGCTCTGGGTGGTTGTTTGCTGCAAAAAACACATTTTTAGAGAGAGAGCGAGAGAAAAAAAAACAATACACTAACACATGTCGAGCGGCGACGCCTCCTCCTCTTCCTCCTCTTGTTCTTCTCTCAAGGCGGTGGTAGCGATCAGTTTCTCCGTTGGCGTGATCAC
>Ga0181606_10005460_pt1 | contig 10469 bp, 6 predicted proteins | sample 041ome_10_FD_132994 | JGI IMG/M metagenome (GOLD analysis project Ga0181606, IMG submission 132994) | Coastal salt marsh microbial communities from the Groves Creek Marsh, Skidaway Island, Georgia - 041412US metaG (megahit assembly) | ecosystem: Environmental > Aquatic > Marine > Intertidal zone...
CAGACGAAGAACACGGAATCGCCGTCTTTCAGGCCGCACGCCTCACGGATCTGCTCAACGCGCTCTGGGCCAATGTTATTGGCAATCGGCCCCGCACCTTCACCATCACGGAAGAAAATATAGCCAAGGCCCGGTTTGCCTTCACCCTGCGCCCAGCTATTCATGCGGTCACAGAACGCGCGACTGCCGCCACCGGGGCCTGGAACGGCACGGACGACAGAGCCTTTTTCGATCAAGCCCGCAAAAATCTTGAAGTTTGAACCGCGGAACGCCTCGGTCACGTCCACGATCTCAATCGGGTTCCGAAGGTCCGGCTTGTCTGAACCGTATTTCAGCATGGATTCGTCATAGGGGATGCGCGGGAATGGTGCCGGCGTTACGGAGCGGCCGTCTGCGAATTCTTCAAACACGCCATGAAGGACGGGTTCAATGGCAGCAAAAACATCCTCTTGCGTCACAAAGCTCATCTCAAAATCGAGCTGATAGAACTCACCCGGCGAGCGATCCGCGCGCGCGTCCTCATCCCGGAAGCAAGGCGCGATCTGGAAGTAGCGATCGAATCCGGCGACCATGAGCAACTGCTTAAACTGCTGCGGCGCTTGCGGCAGCGCATAAAACTGCCCTGGATGCGCCCTTGATGGCACCAGAAAGTCGCGCGCACCTTCCGGGCTCGTGGCCGTCAGAATCGGCGTCTGGAACTCACGGAAGCCTTGGTCGATCATGCGACGCCGGATCGAGGAAATCACGTCTGAGCGCAGCGTGATGTTGCGCTGCATCTTGAAACGGCGGAGGTCCAGGAAGCGGTAACGTAGGCGCGTTTCCTCGCCATAATCCTCTTCGCTGTTCACTTGGAGCGGCAAGGATTCAACGGCAGAATCAACTGACCCCTCATCCACCCACAACTCAATGCTGCCGGTTGGGAGGTTATCGTTCTTAGCATCGTCAGCACGGGCCACGCATTCACCCGTTAGCGTAATGACGCTTTCGAGCCGAACGTCTTCAGCCATGACAAATGCCGCTTCGTCCCGCTCACGGTCGAACACACACTGTGTCAGGCCGTAATGATCCCTCAGATCAATGAACAGCAATCCGCCGTGGTCACGCTTGCGGTGAACCCAGCCGGATAAACGGACAGTCTGGCCCACGTTCTCTTGGCGCAGTGCGCCGCAGGTGTGTGATCGATAGGGATGCATGGCGGTATGGCTCTTTCAGGTGCGTCAGGCAGGAAGCTTCAGGCCGGATTGGCCACGGGGAACGTGCTAGTGTCAACCTTCGTCCCACGTTAGGCCCACGAACAATTGTCTCAACTGGTTACATTTAGGTGTATATGCTTGTCACATGACTGATTCTATACGTCTAATCACCGAACAATCCGAACTCGATGCCTTTTGTGCGGAGATTGCCACCGCAACCTATGTTGCGGTGGATACCGAATTCCTGCGCGATTCGACCTTCTGGCCACAGCTTTGCTTGATCCAGGCGGCCACGCCAGAATTCGCTGCAGCAATCGATCCACTCGCTGAAGGGCTGGATTTGGCACCCTTCCTGAAGATCATGGCTGACCAGCAGGTCGTCAAAGTCTTCCATGCCGCGCGCCAGGACCTGGAAATCTTTGTCCAGCTCATGGGCGAGCCACCCCTGCCCGTATTTGACACGCAAATCGCAGCGATGGTTTGCGGCTTCGGTGATTCTGTTGGGTACGACAAACTGGTTTCAGCCATTGCCCGGGTGCAGATCGATAAAGGCCCGCGCTTTACCAACTGGGCCGAACGCCCGCTGTCAGCGCAGCAATTAAGCTATGCGATATCTGATGTAACACATTTATGCGTCGTCTATGAGCGTCTGGTTTCAATGCTGGAGTCCCGCGGACGGTTGGATTGGGCGAAAGAAGAACAACGCGCACTCGTTGACCCAGCCCTTTACGCCAATGAGCCTGATGAGGCCTGGCGTCGGCTGAAAATTCGCAACGAAAAGCCGAAATTTCTGAACGTTCTGCGCGCAGCCGCTGCTTGGCGTGAGCGCGAGGCCATGCGCCGGAATCAGCCACGCAACTGGGTGATTCGGGATGATGCGCTGTTGAACATCGCAGCCCAAATACCGCGCAATGAGAATGCATTGGCGAAATGCCGTGGCATTGCAAAAGGCTTCGCTGCGAGCCGAGGCGGCAAAGAGATGCTTGAGGCGTTGAATGCAGCTGCGGAGTTGCCGAACACAGCAGCCCCAAAACCGAAAGCCCGCAGACAGCCTGACCCTGAACTACAGCCAACGATCGAACTCCTGCGAGTTTTGCTCAAACGCGCTGCGGAACGGCATGGCGTCGCACAGCGGTTAATTGCGGCATCAGATGATATGGAAGCAATTGCCGCTGGAGACGATTCGCCTGCCCTCAACGGTTGGCGACGGACGGTGTTCGGTGAGGAAGCCTTGAAACTTATCAATGGCGGTCTTGCAATGGCGATCCAGGACGGCAAGGTTCGAATTTTTGATATTGAACCCGGTCAGGCAACCGCAGACTGATCCACGGATACGACGGCCTCAAGCTCAAGCGCTTTCGCCAAGGCGTTGAAGCGTTTGAGTGCCGTTTCGCCAAGCGCGTCTTCCGCACCTGGGTCCGCCAGCAGCCGTAAAACACCCGGCCCGCGCGCCAAATGGAACCTGCGGCGCAGGCTGGCACCCGTCGGCACATCAACGCCATTAGCATCGACATGCCCGCCACCAGGCTCAATCGCGTGGGCTAAACGGAGCGCAAGGCCCAGGGCGACAGCGCGTTTGCGCATGCCTTCGTCAACCATCTCTACGGCTGATCCGAGCGCTTTTTCCATGCCAAACCCGTGATACCGCGCATACACAGCGGCTGCCAAAAACACCCTGTCCGAATGCTTAAGGCCACCTGCCGGCAAATGGAGCGCGCGCGCAGCCGCGTGGTGGCCGCGGTAATCTGGATGGTCATGGCCTGATATGTCGCTGAGCCAACAGGCAGCACTAACAAGCCGTTCTGGACCTAACGGTTCTTCGTTGAAAGCGCCGCTCAGCCAATCTGCAAGCCGGTCACCGTCAAAAGGCACGCGCATGGCGCTGCGCCCAAGCCGCCGGCAATAATCGACGAGCGGGTCACGGGCGCGGACCGGTTCGTCCATGGCTTCAAACTGAACCCCTTCGCGAAGCCCGTATGCCGAGAACACGACCTCAGAGGGTTTCAACCGGGCCATCAATGCCAGGAGGACCCTGGATGCATATGGCAGTGTTGGTCGGCGGCGCTGGGATACGCTTGTAAGCGTGCTCAGGTCGTCTCCAGACAGGCTTGCAACTGCTTTGGCTGTCTTAGATGCTTCAGTCGCTGAAAGCGCATATTGGTGGATGATATTGATGGGGTAGGACTTCGCGAGCAGGTCATGTTTCGCGAGCGAACGCCACGCGCCACCAACCAAATAGAGCGTCCGCCCTTTGGCCCCACCCGTTTCAACTGGTGCCAAAAGCTCCTTAATGTAAGAAGCTTCTTTTTTACCGCCGACCATATCCCCCAGCGCCAGTGGGCCAAGCGGCACAGATATTCCACCATGAACGGTGCCGTCCCTGACGTCCGCTAACTCCAAGCTACCACCGCCCAAATCCGCTATAACGCCATCTGCTTCGGGAATGCCGCAAAGGACGCCAAGCGCCGACAAGCGTGCTTCTTCTTCACCGGGAATCACCTGAATAGTGACGCCGGTCGCCGCTGATGCCTCTTTCACGAAATCCGGGCCATCACTGGCTTCACGAACCGCAGCCGTCGCAACTGCGCGTAACTGGCCAATGCCCATGCTGTCAGCAATGGCGCGGAATCGGCGCAGAATCTTCAGGGCGGAGACTTTGCCTTCAGGATGCAATTTGCCGGTAGAAAATATGTCCTGGCCAAGACCACTCATGGCCTTTTCGTTGAAGATCGGCTCAAGCGAGCGGCTATCGCGGTCATATGCGACCATACGGACGGAATTTGAGCCGATATCAATAACCGCGGAGCGGCCTTCATATGCAGCTAGGCCTGGTGCGGCGAGCGTCATCAACGCGGGGGAAGTCCTTAAAGATCGGCATCTTCTAGCGTTAGATCAGGTGTTTCCGATGCATTCAAGGCACTGCCGCGACCGGAAAGGCTTGGGTTGTGCATGAAATAGGCATGGGCGGAAAATGGTTCCCCGCACGTTTCTTCTTTCGTGTAGCTGCCGTCCGCGTTTAGCTGCCAGCTTTGGGCATTATCCTTCAGATTCGCGATCATAATTTGATCGATGATCTGCCTGCGCACGGTCTCGTTTTCAATCGGAACCAGCGTCTCTACCCGGCGGTAAGATTTCGCGGCATCCAATCAGCCGATGAAATATAAACGGCGGCCTTAACGGAGGGCAGCCCAAACCCAGCTCCAAAGCAGACGATTCGGGCATGCTCCAAAAATCGCCCAACGATCGATTTCACCGTGATCCGCTCTGACAATCCTGGCACGCCCGGACGAAGGCAGCAGATACCGCGGATGACCAATTCAATCTCAACCCCGGCGTTGGACGCGCGGTAAAGCGCTTCGATAATCTTCGGATCAACCAGGGAATTTAGCTTTGCCCAAATTGCAGCAGATCGTCCGGCCTCAGCATGGGCGATTTCAGCATCGATCAGCGCCAACAGCTTCGGCTGCATCATGTCTGGCGAGTAGATCAGCTTAGCCATGCCATCTGGCTTGGCATAGCCGGTGATGTAATTGAACAGCAGGCTCGCATCATGGGTGAGCGCGGGTTCGGAGGTGAAGAACGATAGGTCCGTATAAATGCGCGCCGTAATGGGGTGATAATTGCCGGTTCCGTAATGGGCATAGGATCGAAGCTCTTCCCCCTCCTGGCGCACAACAAGCGATACTTTGGCGTGGGTCTTGAGGTTCATGAACCCGTAAACCACCTGCACGCCGGACCGCTCCAAATTCCGCGCCAACAGAATGTTATTCGCCTCGTCAAAGCGCGCCTTCAATTCAACCAGCGCTGTTACGGACTTGCCAGCTTCAGCCGCTTCGACCAATGCCTGAACAATGGGGGAGTTAGGCGTGGTGCGGTAAAGTGTTTGCTTAATCGCTAGGACATTTGGGTCCTGAGCCGCTTGGCGCAGAAACTGCACAACAACATCGAAGCTTTCATACGGGTGATGGACAAGGATATCCTTGGCGCGAATAGCAGCAAAGCAATCGCCGCCAAAATCACGAATGCGCTCGGGAAACCGCGCCTGATAGGGCTCAAACACAAGATCCTTGCGGGCGCTATCAATCAGCTCTGAGACGTCACCTAGGCCAACAATGCCGTTGACGATAATCATATCGCTGACCGTCGTTTCCGCTTCCCGCGCAAGTTCCGCGCGAAGGCCTGGTGGCATAGAAGCGTCACAGGCCAGCCGCACGACATTGCCCCGGCGACGGCGTTTCAGCGCGCTTTCGAACAGGCGGACCAGATCTTCGGCTTCTTCATCGATTTCAAGCTCACTATCCCGGATAACGCGGAAGCAGCCTTTACCCAGAACATCAAAGCCAGGAAATAGCCGATCCATGAACATGCCCGCGACCTGCTCAACCGCAATCGCTCGTATAGCCTCCCCCGGCAGCCGGATAAAGCGATCCAGCCGATGCGGTATTGGCACCAGCGCATTGATGTCTTCGCCATCGCTCCGTCGGCGCAGGGAAAGTGCCAAGCCGTAGCCGAAGTTGGGAATGAATGGGAATGGATGCGCTGGATCAATCGCAAGCGGCGTTAGCACCGGGAAAATTTGCTCATCAAAACGGGCACCAAGCCAATCAGCCTCTTCCTTGGAAACATCCTCTGGCTGCAGTACATGGACGTCTGCCGCGCGCAGTTCTGTAACGATCTCCTGCCAACGCGCCTGTTGATCGTCCAACAATTGCCGGGCGCGGGCATCAATCGCCGTAAGCTGCTCGCGGGGGCTCATGCCGTCAGCGCTTGGGGTGGTCACACCAGCCTCGACCTGGCCCTTCAAGCCAGCAACGCGGACCATGTAGAATTCATCCAGGTTATCGGCGGAAATCGAAAGAAACCTAAGCTGCTCAAAAAGCGGGTGATTCTGGTTAGAAGCTTCTTCCAGAACACGTGCATTGAATGCCAGCCACGATAGCTCGCGGTTAATCAGCCGTGTTTCCGGCGTTAGTTCTTGCAGGGTCGTATGTGGAGCAATCGGGCTCGACACATCGTTCGCAGCAGTGGTCAACGGCTCATTCGCCATTGGATTTCCTTAGATTGCGGGGCTGTATGATATCATATTGGTCTAATATATGAAGATTACACCTATATTTCAGCCTGCCTCGCCGGACTCCGCCTCTAGCGCCTCTATCACTTCACCGGCTAAGCGCTTGCCGATGGGGCGCCTGCTGGCCAGCGCGGCTTGGTCTAGCCGTGCGACAAGGCGGCGGGCTGCAGCGAATGAGCGTTCAGATCGGGCCGCGATATACTCAACCGTCTCCCGGTCCACCACCAACTGCCTATCTGCGAACTGCTTCGCCAGAACCGCCGCGAACAATCCATCATCAGGTGATGAAACTTCAGCGGAAGGAAGCGCTTTCAGCCGTGAGGCCAAGTCTGGCAAAGCCACATCCCAACGGCTTGGTGCTGTGCGCGCGACAAGCAAAAGCGCGCCGTTTTTCTCTCGGATCATATTAAGCAGATGAAACATTCGGCGCTCATCTGGTTTTGGGACCTCTGCGTCTGCAAAATCGAGCGCGATGTGTGGTTCTTCTGGCAGGGTCTCCAAGGCAAGGTCGGCAAAATCATCCGCACCAATGAGCGACGCCCCTGCCCGTTCAGCCCAAATATGTGCCAGATGCGTTTTGCCCGCCCCAGCAGGCCCCCAAATCACGGCAGTCGGCAACGCCCATTCCGGCCATGACTGCACGAGCGCAAGCGCTGCGCGATTGGCTTTGGAGTTCAGGAAATCTGCGGCGGTATAGTCCGGGTGCGGCTCAAGCTTGAGCGGAAATTGCCGGGTCACGTGGCTGAAGCGCCTTCAGCCTCCGGTGGCGATTCTCCAGGATCATCTCCTGGGTCATCGTCCTCATGATCGTCGCCCAGATAGATCGGGCTTTGCCGGTACTGTGCTACGGCAAAGCGCGTCAGCACGCCTACGGACGCTGCGACGGGAAGCGCTAACAGCATGCCCATAAATCCAAGCACAGCACCGCCCGCAAACAATGAGAAGATCACCCACACTGGATGCAATCCAACCCGTTCACCAACAAGCTTTGGGGTAAGCACATTGCCTTCCAGCACCTGACCAACAATGAAAATGCCCGCGATGATCCCGATCCGAACGGGATCATCAAACTGCAACAGGGCAAGTCCAACACTGGCGAACAGGCCAAAAATCGATCCGACATAGGGAATAAACGCCAGAATGCCAGACAGGATGCCGATGACGAATCCGAACTCCAAACCAGCGAGTGAGAGAGCCAAGCCATAACCAAGGCCCAGCACCACGCAAACGGTCGCCTGACCCCGGACAAAGCCTGCAAGCGTGTCATCAACCTGCCGCGCTTGCTCCCGGACGACCACCACGTGAGGGCGTGGGATCAGTGCATCGACCCAGCCAATCAACCGGTCCCAGTCGCGCAGCAGATAGAACGCGACGATGGGTGTCACAAACACAAAGGTCGTTACATTCACCAAGGCCATGCCGCCATCAAACAGACGCTTCAGCACGGTGCCCGCGAGCGTCATGGCGCGCCCGACTTGAGCGCCCATGGCTTCCCGCATCCGCGCGATGTCTTCGGGCTCCAGCGTACTCGACGCGTAGCTCAAGATATCTGCAAAAAGCAACTGCACCTTGGCTGTATACTTCGGTAGCGCGTCACCGGCAGCGATTACTTGTGACTGGATCAGCGGAAACGCCAGAATCGCAATCACAAGTGCTAGAAGCGCGAACAATCCAAGCGCTAATGTTGCCGCAAGCCAACGCGGCGCTTTATGGCCTTCCAGCCAATCTGCAACGGGATCCAGGAAATAGGCGACGGCCAGTCCGACAACAAATGGCAGCAGCACCTCATCAAACAGCACGAGGAAAACCAGAAGGGCGGCGGCAATCGCCACCCACGCCAAAAGCTTTCGCCAAAGCGGCATCTGATAGCGAACCATTTTGGCTGGCGTATCAGCAACAGCAGGTTTGGCGGAAGTTTCGGTCATGGAATTAAGCGCTTCTTCCGTTTACCGACGGCTAACGCGTGGCGGGGCGATCAAGACCCACTCAGCCTCACTGCCTGCCGTGTTTGGCGCTAAGTCCATGCTTTGACGGGCGACTCCTGCACGAAGGTCTTCCTGACTGCCGGAATAGAACAAACGGAACCGCACAACATCCCGTGACAGCATCACCAATTCATGGCGCGCCACGCCAGGGGACGCATCCAAGCGACGGCGCGCATCGGCATAATCCAGAACGCCGCCAACCGGCAGGTCAGCAATCAGGCTATTCAATCCGCCTGCATCCGGGGCGGCAGACTGGCGCTTCCAGGAAGCCTCCAACGCCGCGATAATTGCATTTGCCGCCTTCACACCAAGCGTTTCTGGCTTATCGCCAGCGGAGCCAAGTTCCGTATGCCGAAAGCGGCCAATATTCGGGCCATCGCCAACCACTTCAGCGACCGCATCCAGGCGTGGGCGACCACTAACCGGATCAACACCATAGCGGGCTTCCGCGACAAGCACCCCGGCTGCGCCATATCGTGCGGCAAAGGCACTTAAGCGTGAACGGTCACGGGATAGCGCCTGCTCAGGCGAGAGCGCACCACGATCAGCCAGATCACCACGCGGCAGTGTTACCGGTGCCAGGCCATCTGATGGACCCCGGAACTTCCACGCACCGGCCCAGGGATTATTCGACTCCCAGAGCGATTGCGCCCCTGCCCACAGATAAACCGGGGCAACAACAACGGACGGGGCAGCGGTTTCCGCGAACGCTAGCCCGTTCTCTTTCAAATAGCTCCGCACCAAGTCCTGGCGGAAGGTGATCGTCATCTTCGCGGCATATCGGGTGGCGGTGGTTTTTTCGTCTTCGATTTTGAGACCGCCCGCATGATCAGCAGCCGTTGCGTAATCCACATGCGGCAGGCGGTTGTGGGAGGACGTTGGCGTCAGACGTTGCAATAGATGCTCAAACGCCTGCACATGTGCTTGCTGAAGTCCATCCTGGCGCGCAATCGCCGATGTCTCCCGCGTCAAATCGACATTGATGTCGGCGACCGTATAGGGATTAGCTGACGCATATCCGAGCGGCATGGTGCCCAGAATCGTTATGGCCAGCACACATAGCATGCTCCGGATCGCGAAGCCTGGAAGTTTAATCAGCATCGTTATTAGCCCTCTCCTAGCCAGTCTGGCATTGCGCACCGCCAGCCCAGCGGGTATCCCGCAAGTGACCCCCATGAACCAACATATAGACGGAACGCCCATGAGTGAGAATGGCGGCGCATCATATAAAGCAGCTGGCGTCGATATTGCCGCGGGCGAAACGCTGGTCAGCCGGATAGCACCAACCGCCAAAGCGACCGCGCGGGCGGGCGTTCTGGGTGGACTTGGCGGGTTCGGCGCTGCGTTTGATCTGAAAGCGGCAGGGTTCGTTGATCCAATTCTCGTCGCGGCGACTGACGGTGTCGGCACGAAATTGCTGATCGCTGAGGCCAGCGGCAAACACGATGAGATTGGGATCGACCTGGTCGCGATGTGCGTGAATGATTTGGCTGCACAGGGTGCAGAGCCCTTGTTCTTCTTAGATTATTTCGCAACTGGCAAGCTGGATGTGGACCAAGCGGCACAAGTCATCACTGGCGTTGCTGAAGGGTGCCGTCTCGCAGGATGTGCGCTTGTGGGCGGTGAAACGGCGGAAATGCCAGGGGTATACCCCGTTGGCAGATACGATGTTGCTGGGTTTGCAGTTGGTGCCGTAGAGCGCGGCGGGTTTATTGACGGGACAGCAGCGCAAGCAGGCGATATTGCAATTGCCGTTCCCTCTGCCGGTGTTCACTCAAATGGTTTCTCCCTCGTGCGCCGCGTTGTGCAGCAAGCAGGACTCGACTGGGATTCGCCCTGTCCGTTCGCTGAAGGCCAATCCCTGGGCGCGGCATTACTAGCGCCAACGCGAATCTATGTGCCCGCCATGGTGGCTCTGGCCAAGGCTGGCCTTGCGAACGGATTCGCCCACATCACGGGTGGCGGACTGCTTGAGAATCCACAGCGCGCCTTTGAGAAGGAATTGGCGCTTGAGTTGGATGTCAGTGCCGTTCCAGCCCTACCAGTATTTGATTGGCTTCAGGCTGCAGGCAATATTGCGGCTGATGAAATGGCGCTCACGTTTAACTGCGGCATCGGCATGTTGATCTATGTCGCTGACGATAAAGTTGAAGCCGCGCTCAAGCTTCTGGCGGAGAACGGCGCTGGCGATGCGGTTCCTGCGGGCAAACTGGTTGCACG